>Ga0209725_1000143_pt1 | contig 42944 bp, 46 predicted proteins | sample I18A1metaG_FD_184145 | JGI IMG/M metagenome (GOLD analysis project Ga0209725, IMG submission 184145) | Lake sediment bacterial and archeal communities from Gulf of Boni, Indonesia to study Microbial Dark Matter (Phase II) - ​I18A1 metaG... | ecosystem: Environmental > Aquatic > Freshwater > Lake...
TCACTTTCTCAACATAGAAGTCCATCACTCCTATGCCCACGTTCGTAAGGCCCCAAGCGATGTGTTCATTCCTGCCGATCAGCACGCCCGGAATTCCAGTAAGGCTGGCTCCGAAGACCTTGTAGCTCGGGCTCGCCACGTGAACCTCATACCACAACGACGGCATCTGCAATGACAGATGAGGATCGTTCGCCAGCATCGCGTGTCCGGTTGCGGACATCGCGGGACTGACGGCCCAATGGTTGCTTCCAAAGCTAAGCTCGCCGGTCGGATCGCCTGCCTCAGAGATCATGCCAAGGATCGAAGTAACCGACCGTGCCACGTCCGCGCTGAATGTTGCAGACTCGAAGTCGAGACCATCGCCCATTCTGCGAACCAGTCCATCGCCGCAAGTTCTTCTGCCGAGTAAGGTAGAGATCTCCCCTGCAAGCTCCCGTCGCCAGGAACAACCGTGAAGTCCTCCTGAAATCGCGAATAGACGGGGAACAACTCAGAAACGCTGGATTTCCCAAGCTTCGTGGCAAGAAGTGACAGGTGGAGAGGGTCAAAGTAGTTCGTTAGGCTCCAAGCCATTAGTCTCGCGAAGGCCAGCGAATCCTCAGGTCTCCAAAGGGTAGGCTCGTACCCGATCAGCTTGAACTCAAGAGGTAGCGCTCCTCTCCGTTGAGCATCAGCGATGAGATAGTCCACCCCGCGAGAATACGCCTCGAACAGTCCGTACGAGGCGCTTCCACGCAGCTTCTCAGCTGAATCCCTAGCAACTCTGTCAAGGCCGATTGTTCGCATAAACAGGTCTTTCTTCACGAACTCTTTCCCCAAGATCTCTGAGAGCCTTCCCTCAGCGAATCTTCGCTGGAGGTCCATCTGCCAGAGCCTGTCACGTGCGTGAAGGTATCCCATCGCAAAGAACGCATCCTCATCGCTTGACGCGTAGATGTGCGGAATTCCGAGCTCGTCGAAGATGACCCGCACTTCGCCATTGAGTCCGGGTACTGACAATTGCTGGTAGCTTGCTGGTCTTGCCTCCTCTGCCACGGTCCATACTCCAGTGGCAGGATCCAGAATGCCCATGAGCGCGCTTAAGGCCGTCGAGAGAACGATGATCACAATCAGTGAGATCGCCAACACCGAGAGATTGATCGTTGTCCGTCTCCGTCGAGACAAGAAACCTCAATCAACCCGTTCTACCCACCTTAGAAAACAGTTTCGGCTCCAACGCTGGTTCCGCAATGAGATGCACACGTTCAGAGTCAGGAGCCGTCACTTCAAAACGGGTGGCTGCTTCATTTTCCCGCCTTGTCTGGCGGGCAGAAGAACGCAAAGCGCCACCGCACAGGAAACGTAGACTATCGCAGACGCCCCATAGGGGCTTCTTGGGCTCAAAACCTGAGCAGCCGCGCCTCCTAAGGCGGAAGCTGTCATGAACGCGATTGCGCAGATCATTTCAAAAAAGCCCATCGCGCTACCTCTCAGGTCGGCTTGTATGTTGTCCGCGATAATGGCGACGCTGACGGGAAAGCTGGCGCCAACGGAAACCCCAGCCAGCAAGACACCACCGGCAAGAGCGATAATCTCGTTGGCCACGCCGACAAGCGCGAATCCAATGCATCCCAAGATTAGACCCACCACCGCCACTCTTCTTCTCCCGAACCTATCAGACGCACTTCCCGCAGATGCGGCTCCGATCACTCTTCCCGCCCAGAACGTCGAAAACGCAACGCCAATCCAGAATACAGGAATTCCAAGCCCAACCGCGTAGACCGACAGCAAGGCCATTACGCTGGCCAATCCGAAAGTGTATGAGGCACCGAGCAAGTTCCCGGCCGCTATCGTACGCGAGAACAATCTGGGCAGGAATCTCCCACGCGCCAGGGGTTGTTTAGGTTGTTCGTGTTTCGGGCTTTCGACAAACCAGGCTGTCACCGTCGCCAGAGAAGCAGTCCCTAGGTACGTACCGAACGCAAGAGGAAAACCAAAGACATCTGCGAGGGACCCGCCCGAGAATGAGCCGATCGCAAACGCAATTCCGTAGACCGTTGTGATGAGCCCGATTCCTCTGCCCACTTGTTCAGTGCCCGCAGTTTCTGTGGCTAATGCTTCCATCGGAGGCCAGAAGCAGGCCCAAGCAAGTCCCTCGAGCCCTCTGATTATGATCAACTCCGACACAGTCGACGCGCGTAGGAACAGAACGGCCGCCAGCGCGCTGAGGGCTCCGCTCGCTGCCAGTACAGGTCTCTTCCCGACCTTGTCCGAGATACGCCCGGTCAGGAATGCCGAAAACGTGAAGACCAGTCCCCAAGCCGCCCCCATCAATCCAATCTCAATCCAGGTGGCCCCCATTCGTGAGGCAAGGAGCGGAGAGGTCGGCAACCCTAGACCAACAGCGAACATGAGCAGGAACGTGAACGCGTATTGTCCGACTCTGGTTTTCATGACGTCGATCGCCTAGCAATGGAGGGGAGGGCAGAGGTGGTCCCAGGCAGGGTTTTTCCCTTTTCTCTCCTTGCAGGACTCTCCGCTCTCTGCAAAGTACTTTTACTCGTCTCCCTACAACGCTTTGTCATTCTTCGCCTTTTATCATGCGATCTGACGTGCAGTCTGCCTGTCAATCTGGCAGGTGTATCGCATGGTTCTGCAAGGACTCGCAAGGATAATAGTCGGATCCCGCTCGGACCGAAGTCGAACCGGGGTCCTCTACATCCCTGCTGATATCGTGAAAGATTCACTGTTCCCCTTCGCACCAAACGAGGAAGTAGTCGTCCGAATCGAAGGCGAGAGACTGGTCGTCGAGAGGAGTTCACAATGAGCGGCTACAGGGACCGTTATACCTTCGGGATGGATTTCGGAACCAGCGATTTCAAGTTCGGGCCGATAACGTGCGGGGACGTTCCGCGAGCCGTGCACAACCGAGGCTACTTCCCCGACCGAGATTCCATCATGATGCGAGCGCTTAATCAGGCGCCGGAAGTCGTCGTCGGGGACAGCGTTCCCCTCTATCTTCAGTCGTCGGATGACCTAGCTTCCCGACTCGTGTATCCGATGCGAAATGGCGTGATCGATCGAGGAGATGGCAGGGCGTGGCGGGTGGTCAATGAGATCTCGAACTTCGCCCTCAAGACGTTTCAGCCGAATCCGGGGGAAGACTTCCAGGGTTTCTACGTTGTAGCGTCTCTCTCCAGCGTTTCTCCACGATACATGTACGAGAGACTCTTCGAGACCATGGCGGAAGCCGCGAAGGATGGGCTCGTTAGAGCTAGCACGATCATTTCTCAGCCATTCGCTGTCGCAATCGGTCATGGCGTAACCACGTGTGTCGTCGTGGAATCCGGACACGGCAACACGCAAGTCTGTCCGATCAGCAGTTACCCAATTCGCAGCGCTCTTGTCGCCGTGAACAGGGGAGGCGGAGAGGCGAATTCCATCACTGCAGAGATATTGAAGGATCTTGGGTATGGAGACTTGGCTCGGGAAGAAGCGTTCGTCCGCCGCGTCAAGGAGGAACTAGGTCTCCTCCCGCTGGACTTGGAGAGAGCTGTCAAAGCTGCACGAGATAGCCCCTCGAAGTTCAGGGCCAAGCTGAGGGTACCGGGGACAAGGGTCGAAGTCGATTTTGCGGAAAAGTCATGGCAGAGGTTCCTTATCGGAGAGTATGTGTTCAACCCTAGAAACGAACTGTTTCAGAGCTACCTAGCACGAGGGATGCCGAGGCCGCGTGATGTCAAGGTCGGCGACACCGTCTTCGAGGGCATGATAGACTTCGGAGAAGCGGTCGTCAGATCGGTCGAGAGATGCCCAGTCGAGCTTCAGCCCCTCCTCTACAAGGAGATCTTGCTCTCAGGAGGGAACTTTAGCTGGGAAGCCCCGGAGAAGCTTCGACACTACGCGACGGATGCTCCTGCAAAGATGAAGTCACTCTTGAAGGAGAAAGGGATCAGGGGCGTCTCGGTCAGGATGACCAAGAATCCGCAATACTCAGTCTGGCACGGCTGTATCATCTACGGGTACGCGGTTCCAGAAGACTACGGATGGAGCTGGGAGCGCATGGAGGGATGGCTGCCTGTCGCAGCCTAGCGCCGTCGAGATCAGGCAGAAGCTTCGTCAACGTTTTGTCAGCGCCGGACTCGTCGAGTCTCAGCCCCCTGAGTCCAGTGCGAATCCGGACATGTTCTTCAAAGGAGAGGGCGCGTGCGTCTGCGTAGTCATCCTTGATCATGCGCGATGGGCAGACCGACGGGCCGTCATGGATTCGATCATGAGAGCGTCGGCTTGTGCGGGAAAAGCCAGCAGGACGTACATTGCTCTACCGAAGACCGCTGCCTCTCTCGCTGACGCCGGGCTTTTTCAAGAGTACGGCATCGGCCTGTTCACCTACGATCAGCGTAATGTCGAAGAAGCTTTGCCAGCGCAGTACTTCGAAATCAGTGATTCTGCGGCATCTCTCGGGGAGACAGTTGCGGCCGGCCAACTCCGGAATGAACTCCGTGAGCTTCACTCCGAATTAGGCGCGCTTCAGCGGGTCGTGCGACAACTCAAAGAGGAACTGGCGTCTTTGACGAAAAGCGCTGCCTCAAAGGAATTCGTCCCAACCCTCACCTCTCACAACAGTCTTCAAAGTGTTCAAGGTGTCGAGAGTCTGCCAACCTTCTTTTCAGGGAATCCATGGTTGGAGGTTCTCTCAAGGCGCGGCAGAGAGGAGGCAGCAATCGCTGGCTGAGAATTCTGGAAATCTGGTACGAGTTCCCATTCGGACAATCCAAGTCGTGGTTGACTTGGACGATCCTTTGGCCCCCGAACTAACGGTGGAGAACTTTGCCGAGACGTACGGGACAGAGCCCACGCTTCCGCGACACAGGGTACTTAACCTGGAGGTGCTAACCTGTCCAGAAGATCAGCAGCCGATACTGGCTTCCGAGTGCGGTCATTGCCCCAGGTTTGTGAGGCGACTCGGCAATGTTGCATATTTCAGGAGGGAGAGCCCCGTTTGAATGGATCTCCTTTGATGCTACGCTGACATGCAAAAAACGGCGCCGTGCTCCTGAGAGGCACTAGGTCTCTATGACTTCGCACTTGACCTGTCTGAGGACCTCGGCGGCTTTTTCAGCGTCCAACTTGATGGTGTAGAGCTTGCTTGGCGTTCTGAGCTTGAGTTTCACCACGTCTTCCAAGCGTTTTACTCTACACTCTTCCGCGCGCTCTGAAATGCGGACAAACTCATCGACGTCGCTGATTTCGACAGGCATCTTTCATCGCTCTCAGTAGGGCTCAAGCAAGCATCGTCGAGCTTGATATAAACCATGTGAGTGCACTTCAAGAACTAGCTCCGCGGGATCGCTAGCCACCGTGAGCGACGGGAAGGAAGACGATCTCATCTCCGTCTCTCAGCACCGTGTCGAGACCGTTGAGGGCTCCGACCTCGGTGCCTGAGACCATGATCAGCGCGTTCGGTCTAGGGTCTTTCAGGTCCGCATCGATGAGGTGTGCCTCGAATTCCGTTCGGGCAACGGTGTCCACGAGTTTCCTCACAAGCTGTCGAACGGTAGCAGACATGTCGAGGTCAAGTTCGAGATTCTCAATCCTCGCCGCTGTCTTGAGAACTCCGTAGAGTTTGACGCGAACCCGCAATTCTTGATCTCTGTCCGGCACGGAGCTAGTTGAAGATAAACGTCTCTTCTTCGTACCGTCTGCCCTCTATGACTGTCCCTGACGGATTGCGAACAATCCCTCTCAACTGCAAGTCCGCAACGAACATCTGATTTGCCTTCAGAAGCAGCAGAGTGTCATCGATGAGTGTTCCGAGAGGAGTGTTGACTCCCAACGGTCTGGCGGGGATGACATGTCTAGTCGCTTTGTGGGGCAGTAACCGGCCACTCAATCCTGCTTCTCGCACAGTTGCTTTGTCGATTCTGGGAAGCGTCATTATGGCGTCTGCTTTCCTGTTCATCAGTCTGTCAACCGCATCGTGCTCAGTTTCGAATCCGACAGCAAGATGGAGATCTCGTGCGCAATGCTCAGCCACCTTGACGACCTCATAGGCACTCAGCCTTTCACTGTCCAATCGGAAACATTCTCCGCTCGCAAATATCATTGCGGGCGATCGGCTTTTCTCAATTGATGTCATGTCGGCTGAGAATCTCACCATGTTGATGTCCGATGATGCAAATGCGGCTTCAAGTTGCGCGGGACTGACTCGACCGGAGAATGCCCTGTACCAGACGCCGACCGTGATGCTTGGATTCAGGTAGTCGACGGCGCACACAGGTATACGTAGACAACGGAGTTCCCTCAGTGCAGCCACGCGGTGCATTCCGTCAAGGACAACGGATGAATCAGCGTCGACAATAACGGGGTCTTTCACGACTCCATCATGCAGTAGAGAGTCCTTCAACTCCGCAATCCGATCAGGAATCGTATCCTCATGAAGAAGGAGCGACTGTGACGACCAAAGGCAGATTCTAAGGTCAAGCTTCTCGTGTTTGATCAGCAATCCCGGGGAACATTTCTTCGTTTCATCAATGGAAGCCCGGAAGTGGTTCCTCACAACTCTCGTCCCCGTTGGATCCAAGTGAGACTGTGAGGGTAGAAACGGGCGCGCTATTTCCACACATCTATAGAGTGCGTTGGCAGGACGGGACGGGTCGAGCGTCACTTTACGAACTTAACCATCTTAGTCCCGCAAACGGGACAGACAGCGCGTATCATGTTGCGTCCTTTCGCAGTCTTCTCTTTCGTCACGCTGTCATCGGCGACCGTCCTCTTCTGCTTGCACTTGACACAGAACATTTCCACCATCAGCATGCGCCTCCCTTGACATTTGCAGTCTACCCCATTCCATGTCCATAAAAGTCTTTGCAAAAGCATCCATCAAGAGGATGAATCATCATGCAACCAGACTTGCCGGCTCCGTGACAACAAGACTAGCGCCAAAAGAAGTAACTTTCGCAAGCCATGTTGAGTTACAGTGTTTCATGATGTGCATCTTGTCCAGTGTGCAGTCTTCTGTTTGATCGTCCCCCATGATGTGGAACAGTATCAGCTGTCACTAGTTGTCTCCCAAGTTTCAGTCTTGATTAGTAAGACTTGAACGATGCTGGCGACAAGTAGGAGATACAATCGAAGACACCGAGAAGTGCTCTACTCGTTGAGATTTCTGAAGAGTGAGTGGGAAGTCCAAATGGTTCAAGTGACTAGTGCCGACTGCGCCGGTTCGGACCGTGAAAGGGATGAGGAGGTTTGCGAGCCGAATGTTTCTGAAGGTCACGTAACTGCTAGAAAGATCGTGTGTATGTCAGACTGTGGTAGGAGCGTTTTCCTGTTGGGGTTGCTCTTCTTCCTCTTCGCCCAGTCCAAGTTGAGCTTCGGGACTCATCTGCATGAGGGTCGCTCTTTTGGCCTCTATCACTTTCAGACGAGTGACGTATCCCGCGATACGATTCCTCAACCTCTTTGAAGGTGCTGTCACTAGCTCGTTGACGGCGAGCTTGTTTGCCTCGTACTCATTCGTGAACTTGTCCGGAAACCTCTCAACTAGTTCCCGGGCTGCCCGCTTGACAGTCTCTGTCCGAACTTTCCCCAAGTTGCCATCTCCGGCTCGGTGTGAAGCCTTGCAATCAAGTGCCTGCCCTAAAAACCTAAGCTTCAACGACTGATTGATCGCGTCGCGAGTCTGAGTGTTTCAGGGGATTCGGTCAGATCTCTCAGACGTGCGATTTGCCTCACCAGATCTCGCTAGGTGGTGCGAGAGGTGGTTCACCGATTCAACCTGTTGATGAGAAGGACGGGGGCGAAGCAACCGGGCATCTCACATTTCCGTTTCTTTTCTCGCAGATTCCTGTGCCGATTGACATGACGCAGTAGATGAGAAGGGCTCAAATGCGGCTCCTAGGCCGCTCAGGGGTCACTAATCAGCCCGTACCGCCTAGAAGTGGCAAACCTTAATAGAACCCGCAATTTTAAACTGTTTTTCGGTTATTTTGATGCGAAACGGTGAACTTTCCACGGCCGCTGTTCGGCGACTGATCGAGAAAGCTGGAGCTGAACGCGTGGGGGACGATGCCGTAGAAGAGATGCGGCGCATCTTGGAGGAGTACGCCGTCCGAGTCAGCAAGGAGGCGACTACCCTCGCGACTCACGCCGGTCGCAAGACTGTGAAGGCAGAAGACATCCAGCTGGTCATCAAGCGTGCTCAGCAGCCATAAAGCCTGAGAGTCGACTGCCCGCACGTGAAGTCGTATTCGTCACCGAGTTCCACAGGGTCGGTGGTGGGCCCGGGGCGATTTGAACGCCCGACCAACGGGTTATGAGCTTCGACAACCTTTCGTTTCCGTCGCTCCAACCTGGCTGAGCTTCCCGGGAATCCTCAATCCTTACGGGCCCGGGCCCATCCTTAGACCGATATTCGGAGATATTTAGATGTGTAGTCTCAGACTTCGGCAGGTCTATCCCTTGAACCGCTGAAATGTGATCTCAAGGGTCTCACCTGCCCAGTCGAACCTCGGTATGTTTCTCCTGATCCGCTTGAATCTCTCCGCAAGCGCTTGAGCAAGGACCGGCAACGCGATTGTAGAGTCCACGTGGCACGTGACCATCCGCGCTCTCGGACTGTATTTGCCCCAGCTCTTCGCCTCCTCCAGCGTCGCTCCGCTAAGCCCGCCCCAATGGGCGGCGTCGGTCGTTATCTGAAGTGCGTAGTTGTGGGTCCTATCGTGCCGGGTTGCGTAACTCGCAACCACAGCAGACTGTTGTATGAAGTTCTTGGGGACGCCGCCGCCGAGGATGACGACGCCGCTCTTTGCACATTTCTCAGTAATCATTGCACTCTCGTCAACGTCCTTCATATGATCGACGATGATTTTTCTATCCCCTCTCCTGTTCGCGAACATCATCGCAAAGCCCAGAGAGCTGTCACATATGGCCGGAAGAAAGATCGGTACACCTGCTTCGTACGCGGCGAGCGAGATGCTGTCTTTTTCTCGTGCTCTCCCAGAGAGCCACGAGCCCAGCTTCTGAGTAATCTCTCGAGAGGAGTATGGATAGTCGTCTCGAAGCAATGAACAGAAATTCTTCTCAATCTCATTGTCTAGCCGATAGAACTTCTTCTCGTCAGCGTATACATCGTACATTCTGTCAATTCTGTATTTCCGTAGTTGAACGTCGTCAGCACTGTCAGTTCCCTTGAAGTGTTTTCCCCCGATTGCCTCGTAGGTGTCGTGATAGATTGTGGCCCCCGTGGTTACGAGTACGTCAACCATTCTTCTCCTAATGAGTTGACTGATTATCTTGCGCATGCCGGCCGGAACCATTGCTCCTGCCACTCCCATCCAGATTACTATCTGTCGTTTCTTCAGCATTCTAGCCCAGATCTCGAAGGCCTGTCCGAGTCGTCTCCCTTGGAAGGCTGTCGAGGCCATGTCCAACATCAGTTGATCCGTTGTTCTTCCAGCGGAGATATCGATTGGCTCGGTGGGATGAGTCAGGAAGCGCTGACGGCTCATCTGTGTTCGCTGCTCTTACCTGTATGCAGTTTTGATTAAAATCCTTGCCATCAACATTGGTCGCGTGGAGTTCGGAGTCACGAGAGCAGATCGCTTATGATTCTCTGGACGAGTTCCTTCAGTTGCTGATTGGAACTTGTCTTCGCTTTGGATAAGGCAGCCTCGAATTGTTGGCGCCACTCTCTCTCGAACCGATCGATGATGGCTAGGACATCTGTGACTGGAACCCAGTCTGAGGATATCGGGTAGGCCTTCTCGCCGAAGAGGTTCTTGGCAGACTCTTCGATTTCTGCTCTCACCTGACTTAGGTTCATCTGCGTCACTCTCTTCCTATTGCTAATGATCAGCTGAGTAAGTATGTGGATGCTTGATCACTCCTTTTCGGGGGTCGTTCTAGCTAATACCTTGAAGTGAAGATCGTAGCCTACCCATGCCGTATGGTGAGAAGCCCCACGTAGCTTCGGTACCCTTAGGTATCGCATTAGCCCTGTCGGCTCTTCTTGAACTTTCATTTCGAAAACTCCGTCGACGCTCTCCTGCGCTGCTGCCAGTATTACGGTATGGAAGGCCTGTCTGTTGAGAGTTGCGATGAAATCAAACTTGGCGATCTTGGTCTTTCCTCTGAGCGTACGAATCAACTCCAAGGATGAGGTCAGGCCCCGCTTCAGGATGAGGGTGTCAAGGGGATCGAGAACAAATATGCCCTGCACCTTGTTTCCGGCTGGTAGAGCCTTCGAGACCGCAATGCTGAGTTCTGAAAGGTTGTTCGGATCAGCGCTGATCTCCTCCTTGCTGATCATGCCGATCTGCGGAGAGTAGCAGTCAATGACCAGGAGGTTACGCAGTATCTCCAGCCGTGTGAGATCGACTCCAATTGCACTCAATGAGGCGCGGATCTCTTCAGGAGATTCTTCCAAAGCCACGTACACGACACGTCGGTGTCGAGCGAGAGTTCTCGCGGCGAATTCTAGGCATAGCTCTCTCTTGGCGGATCCTGGGTCCCCCATGAGGAGAAGCATCATTGGTGATGGAATACCTGATGGCACGATTTGATCAATTACCTCAATCCCCATCAGTTCTCTCGTGACTTCTTCTAGGGGTTCGCGTTCCTGTCTTACAGTGGTCTCCCGCAGCTCTTCAGAAATCTCCCTTTGCAGACTCACATCTCGGTCAGGGTCTAACGAATAGATTTTCTGCTCTCTCAGCAAGCCTATTTTGACGAGTCCATTCAAATCGCCTTCAAGGTCGCTGGGTTTCCTTCCTAGCCTGAGGGCAAGTCCTTGAAGGCTGTCAGCGGTTCTCGGGTTCCCATGAAAGAATGTCAGCAGCTCCGCCTTAGTATCCGAGTCCAACAACTTTTCGAGCGGACTTTTCTTGTGCGTCGACACTTGTTAGCCCTACGACTTTTTCTGAAACGGTACTCTCTTGGCAGCTCTGTGTAGATGTTTCTTCTCCTTGTTTAGTATTCCTGTCAGTCCGGTCAAGATCTCTTGTTCGCCGTAGCACGAAAATCTTAGTCCAGTCTTCCTGCAAAGGCGTTTGCACATTCTAGCGAAACGCACCTGCCATTCTTTGTTCGATCGCACTAGGACCAGCGTCTGATAGTTCCTATGCTGAGCAAGGTATGTTCGAAGTGTCTCCACCATCATGAGGAGGGTGTCAAAGTCTGGTTCATTAGGGCTCTCTGTCTGCGAGAATGGGAAGGTGTCTTCCAACTCCGACGGAACCAACCCGTATGGTGGAGAATATAGGCAGACATGCGTAATGCGGTTAACACCTAACAAGTTCAGGTTTTGACTCCTGCTCAGCTCGGCGAAACGTCTTGATGTTGCAGGCGTGAGCAGCGCGATCTTCGCTGCTCCCGGAGGCGCATAGTCCCGGAGCAGTTTTTCAAGGTGCATCACGTACTCCGGTCTTTGAAGACTCGTCGAGTCGAAGAAAAGGATCCCCTTGCGCTTGGTCGACGGAGCAGTACGAGTCATGTAAGATTGATATTTCTTGGTTGCTCGTAGGCCCTCCAAGAGACTTGGGTGACTTCTGCATCTGACTTCAACGAGTTCCCACAGTCTTCCTTCTGCTATCGCCTCCTTGATGGTCTCAATCTCTTGGAGGCAGGCGGAGAGGTTGTGTTCAGCAAGGAATCGAGTTCTCTCGACCGTTGGGCGTGATCTGACCTCGGCTGGGCCTGTCTTGGCACACACATCGCAGATACAGGGGAAGTAGCTCATCTGTCCAAGATTTAGTGTGCCAGTCGGGGTCAGGTACCGATTCCTACGTGCGTATAGGATGTATGCAGCAGAATCAAACAAGTCGCACCCAAGCGCAACTGCGAGCGCAAGCATGAATGGGTGGCCTGCGCCGAACAGGTGGAATGGCGCGTTGGATGGGAGGTTCATCTTTGCGGTGATGATCATGTCCACCAGGTCTGTGAAGAGATACTGCTCCATGACTTCGGTCGGGCTTCCAAGCGCGTACACGTCGAATCCTATCTTTGACATTTCGCGGGCGCTGTGCGCGATCAGATCTGTATAGAGCCCTCCCTGTATCGGACCCACCCAAGCTATGTCGCGTCTTGCGATTACTTTCTGGGCTTCATCGGCTCTCCTTATCGTCTCGTTGACGGTCTTGGCCGCGTGGGCTCTGGAGGCCTTCGATCCGGTCGGCGTGTCCAGGATAACGCCGATGTCTGTCTGAATGGCCTCTTGGTATCCGATGATTTCTCGGGGGCTGACCTCGACTTCTCCGTACCGAAGGATTTGGTAGGCGCCAGAGTCTGTGGCGATGACGCCCGGGAAGTGCAAGAAATCGTGAATGTCAGCGATATTCCTGGTTCCCGCGTGTTGCCTTATCAGATATGCATTTGCGATGATTGCCTTGCATCCGAATCTTTCGTGCATCACTTGGGGAGGGATCTCTTGAGCGAGTGGGTTCACGACTGGTAGAAGTGCAGGCGTCTCGAGCTTTCTGTTCTTGGTATGAAAGGTTCCTGTTCTGCCGAGGATATCTCGGTGACTGATCTCGAAAGACAATCCGCATCCATCAGCAGTAGAATCCATATTCATTCCTTGTAGTAGAGGATACAGTGCGACACTTCACTTCGCTTCGGCGGCCGAGCGCTAGGTTCCTTTCACCTGTTCTCTCATGAACTCCTCGTACACTTTCTGGACCCTTTCTGCAGCTGGCCCCGTTCCTTCTATGATTCCCTTCTCACTGAGTCGGATCTTGTCCATAACCACGATTACGCCGGCTCCCTCGACCATTCTAACCATTCTGGGGAAGACTCGTTCCAATCTGTCAGCGAGTGATTGCAGGTCGAACGGCTTCTCCATGGTGTACAACTTGGCGATGGACTGTCCCGTCAGGAATAGTCTGTGGGCCGTCTTTCCTGACTCGTCGGTACAGTTCGAGATGCATATGCTGAGCGTATCTGTGTCTACTCCTGAAAGAATGCCTGTATACCTCTTGCCGCTGTTTGTCTCGACAATAACCGTCTTTTGAAGCAGAAGAGCGAGTTCTTCAGAAAACTTCCTGTCGGCAGTCGATGACAATCTGATCACAAAGATACAGAGGGATCGTCGTTAAAAGCATGTGCGGGCCCGTCTTCGGTGTCTGCTATCTAGACTTCTCAGCCCTGTCTTGTCTTTTCGACTGAAGAATGGATCGTGCCTCCTTCAGATCTGTCGTCATCCAGAGCGGCTCCGTCTTGGACAAGTTCACCCTCGCTCCACAGTAGGGACACTGCCTTGTCTTGATTCCCTGTCTGGCAAGTAGCAGCTGCTGACATTTCGAGCAGGCTGTGATGAGGTACGTTTTCTTCAACGTCAACCCCGGTGCGTCATGCAAGGTAGCGCCTCAGCACTCCGTCCCGTTTCAGGCTCGCCAACCAGTCAACCTTAGGTCGGGTCTGGGTCCCCCTCTTCTGGAGAGATTGAATACCTAACTCCGCCGTACGGTTCGGGCGCTTGTCCGTTGTGTCAATCTCAGAAATCTTGTGCCAGCCGTACTCTCGTACAGCTTCGTACAGGCAGATGTCGAGTATCTCTGCCAGTACGTTCTCGCTGATCTTCTGTTTCGACCAATGCTTTCGTTTCAATCTCTCTTCTAGGACCGTAGGACTGCAACGTAACACAATTGCCCTTTCGAGCCGTAGTTGAGAGACCATACGGAAAACGACATGGGTGTCAATGACCAAGCCGCGGCCGGTCTGTCGGGCTAGTGCGACTACTGCGCCCTGAACTCTGTTGGGGGATACTATACGTGTCCGCTCACTCTTGTCGTATCTGTAATCGATCCGTTTGCGTGTGAGCAAAGTTGTCGGGTTGACGTAGGTTGCTTGAAGGCCTTTTGCAAGCAAGTGACTGATTGTTGTCTTTCCGGTTCCGGGTGTGCCTGTGACCAGAATCGCTGTTCCTTTCTTGAGCTCCGGCAATCAATTCACGCTTGGGCTGGCTTGGTGGCTTGGTGCTCCGGGCGGGATTTTCATGATCTGCCTTGTCTGATCATTTTGAACCCGCGTCGCTGGCTTTCTCCGACTTGTGTCGCGAGAGGCCAGCATACTCTCGGCGCTGCGCGTGACCGGGCTATACTACCGGAGCACTGCTCGTCTACGAGGCTCCGCAGCCTTTCTTAAAGGCTTGCGCCATCGGCCGCGCCGGCAACACGTTATCCGTATTCTCTTTCTTCGCTAGGTTCTGTCGTCATTCTACGGACGAGCGGGGGCCTTCATGTATCAAGATGATGTTCACAGCGAGCTCTAGTACTCGGGGATTCCTTCTCCGCCAGGACCGCCCTTCGGAGGTGGAGTTGGCGGAGGCTTCGCGGCTGCTATGACATCATCAATCCTCAGAATCATCGAGGCTGCTTCGGTTGCGGACTTGACGGCCTGTTCCTTGACTTTGAGCGGTTCAAGCACTCCGCTCTTGAGCATGTCCTTTGTTCCGCCCTTGAACACATCGACCCCTATCCACAATCCGTCCTTCTTCTCATGAGCCGAACGCAGATCCACCATGACATCGATTGGGTCGAGCCCAGCGTTCTCAGCAAGAGTTCTTGGGACGACCTCAATTGACTCTGCAAATGCTTCAATCGCCAGCTGCTCTCTTCCTCCAACCTTGCTGGCGTACTGCTTGAGTTTCTTCGCGACTTCTGCTTCGATCGACCCGCCGCCGGCGACGACCTTGTTCTTGGTGATGACATCTGCGACTACGGAGAGCGAATCGTTCAGTGCACGCTCAGCTTCGTCGACCAATCTTTCGAGTCCGGCGCGTATCAGTATTGCGACTGATCTCGGGTTCTTGCACCCCTCGATGAAGACCATCTTGTCGTCGCCTAGTTTGCGTTCCTCAGCGAGACCGGCCGATCCAAGGTCGCTTTCCCTAAGGTCCTCAAGGTTGGTGACTACTTTTCCACCAGTAGCTCTAGCCAGCTTGTCCATGTCTGACTTCTTGATTCTGCGGACGGCGAGGATTCCTTCTTTGGCCAAGAAGTGCTGCGTGGTGTCGTCTATTCCTTTCTGGCACAGGACAACATTGGCTTTTGCTGCCTTGATCTTGTCGACCATGTCTTTCATCATCTTGGTCTCTTCGTCAAGGAACGCTTTCATCTGTGCGGGATCGTTGATTCTAATCTCCGCGCTGATCTCGGTCTTCTCTATCTCCAAGGCGCAGTCCAAGAGTGCGATTCTAGCGTTCTTCACAACCTTCGGCATGCCTGGGTGGACAACCTCTTTGTCCACTATGATGCCTTTGATGAGTTCTGTGTCCGTGAGGCTCTTTCCCTCTTTCTTCGTCAATTGTACGTTATCGATGTCGGCTGTCCAGTCGGCTCCTCGCTTTTCAGCGATGAGCTTCATAGCCTCGATGGAGATGTCTGCGAAGTGTTCCCTTGCCGCTCCAATCCCCTTGCTGTGCATCGCCGTCATGGCGACTTTCTTGAGCGTTGGCTTGTCGTCCGGTTCGACCGGGACAGCCATGCTGTTGAGCAGCTCGATCGTCTTCTCTGCAGCTTTCTTGTATCCTGAAACGATGACGGTCGGGTGAACCTCATCATCGAGGAGGCTCTCGGCACGCTTCAACAGCTCTCCTGCGATGATAACTGCCGTGGTCGTCCCGTCGCCTACCTCATCATCCTGCGTCTTTGCGACTTCGACCATCATCTTCGCTGCCGGATTCTGGACGTCAACTTCATCCAAGACTGTGGCTCCATCGTTTGTCACAGTCACATCGCCCAGGCTATCGACGAGCATCTTATCCATCCCTCTAGGACCAAGGGTGCTCTTGACAACCTCCGCAACGATGCGGGCAGCGGTAATGTTCGATCGCTGCGCATCTCTGCCTCTGCTCCGAGAGGACCCCTCCTTCAAGACCAGCACGGGTTGTCCACCGAGATACGCCAAGTCATCCTTCCTCCAAATGAAGCCGAACATACGCGCAAAAGACATCAATAAAAATCTTACCGATAACTCGTCGAACCAATCCCATGGAGGATTTCGGCAAGTTTTTAGCTGGAGCTTTGGACGTATCACGCGAAAGAACTACAGCTGATACTGATGCCTATCTCATTGAGCGTCCAAGGTAACAGCTTCAGAAACTGCACCCTGATGACGGGTTTTCACGGAATCGGATCGACCGGCTACATTGCAGTGTCATATCTGGTTCACTCGCTTGAAGCGAAGCGGATAGGCTTCGTTGATGTCGCCCACCCTCCCCCATTCATCTCGACTTCGGAAGAAGGATTGGTCACGCCGTTTGAGATCTTTCGAAAGGGCAAGCTCGTTTTCGTCAAGCTTGAATTCGCCCCTCATAGGGCGGAGGAGGCTGAATTCGCCAAAGAGCTTGCTCGGTGGGCTATCCGCGAGAAGTTCAAGGATGCGGTGCTAATCGGCGGGCTAGATTCCACGCTCAAATCGGGCAAGCAGGACGTCAGAATAGTACCCACTAGGGCATACTTGAGTAGGAAGAACAGTTTCAAGTACCCCACCTTGGAGCCAGGTCTGTTTGTCTACGGCCAGCTCGCGGTCATGCTTAGCGAGTTTGAGATGAATAACTTCCCTGCGATAGGGATTCTTCCTTATGCGTCGCCAACGGCTGCGGATCCATCGGCGGCCGCCGTTGCGGTGAGGATGATCTGCAAGGCCTATGGCGTAAAGGTGGACGTCTCTGACCTTGAAGATGGAGCCAAAGAGATCGAAGAGGAACTTGAAAAGAGGATGAAACAGACCTCGAAGTCATTACGAAGCATGTACGGATGAATCCTCTGTCAGAAGCGTTCGTTCGAATGCAAAACACTTAGAAAGGGCGGCGAGCCGGCTTCGCACCCAAGCCGATGAATTGGAATGAACATTCGCTTCCTCGGCGCCTGCAGTGAAGTTGGCCGCTCGGGCGTCCAGGTCAAGTTAGGCGAGAAATCGATCTTGCTCGACTACGGCGTGATGGTCAACCATGAGATAGGTTTCCCGGTACATGTCCCACCGAAGGATCTGTATGGCATAATTGTCACCCATGCTCACCTCGACCACAGCGGCCTCGTCCCGATGTTCTATGTAAGGGGTAGACTCCCGGTGTATGGAGTTGAACCCACGTTTGCGCTGAGTAACATCCTCATCCGAGATATGATCAAACTGAGTGGGTACTACTTGCCATATGAGTTCATGGACCTTGAGACGATGATGGAACATTCAGTAGATGTGCCGTACCGTCATTCCTTTGAAGTCGGAGAGGGAACGGTGACTCTTCTCAATGCAGGCCACATCCCCGGCAGCAGCCAGGCCCTCGTGGAGGCACGGGGAAAACGAATCGTCTATACAAGCGACTTCAACCTGAAGGCGACCAGACTTGCGGGCTCAGCTGACAACGACTATGGTCAACTCGACGCTCTGATCATTGAGAGCACGTATGCAAAAGAGGATCATCCGGACCGCGACGAGAGCGAGAAACAATTCGTCGCTGCCTGTAACGAGATCGTTGAAGACGGAGGAACAGTCTTGATTCCCGCCTTCGGTGTAGGAAGATCTCAAGAAATAATGTGCATGCTCACCGCCCACAACTTCCGGCACACGATCTATGTCGACGGGATGGCCTTGGTGGCCATCGAGGTACTAGAGAACCACGAGTCAGCGCTTGTTGATCCCCAGTTGTTCAGATCCGCCGTCAAGAAGGCGGACTGGGTGAGAAATTGGAATGACAGGCGAAAGGCCGTCAAGAATCCTGGCGTAGTCATCTCGCCAGCTGGCATGCTCAAAGGAGGCGCCGCGGTTTTCTATATGGAGCATGTCGCTCGAGGAATGAAGAATGGAATCATCTTGGTGAGCTATCAGGTCGAGGGTTCCCCAGGGCGAGTCCTGCTCGACGAAGGCAGATACATGCTGCACGGTAGACTGCAGAAGGTGGATGCGAAGGTGCTGAAATTCGACTTCTCATCCCACGGCGGAAGGAGTGAACTGTTTCGATGCTTGGAGAGCATCGACAAGAATACCAAGGTCTTTGCAATTCACGGAGAAGAGGATAGCTGCAAGATACTCGCCGATTGGGCGAACAAGCAACTGGGGCTCCGGTCGTTCGTCCCAAAGGCCGGTGAGTCCTACGACATGTAAGCTACAGGGTATCGCCCTTGTCCCAGTCGGTATGGTTCACGAGCAATCCCTCGCCATCCTCAGGGAATGGTTGCCCAAGAAGTTCCTAGGCGCTTCGTGTAGAATCGCGAAGATGCATATCAACCTCGAAGAATCTTACAATCCACGGTCCGGCCAATACTATGCAAGCATAATATTGGCGGCTCTGGAGAGACACGCGGAGAGCGTTGAGGAGGAAAGAGCATTGGGTGTTACAGACTTGGACCTGTACGTGCCGAACATGAACTTCGTCTTCGGAGAGGCACGCATGCCCGGCAGGGCTGCAATCATCTCAACGCACAGACTACGAGAGAACACTCGCTATGGCGGCGAGCAACTATTTCCCGAACGTCTCATCAAGGAGGCCGTGCACGAGTTAGGGCACACTCTTGGCTTGGGCCACTGCAAGACACGTTCGTGTGTGATGTGTTTCTCAAATAGTCTGGAGGACACTGATCGAAAAGGCCGGGACTATTGCGAAAACTGCCTTAGAAAGCTGAGAGGAGATAGATGACCTCAGGCTTCAAGGCAAGCCCAATCCAGCTCGTCCCCGTACTTGCTGCTCTCTCATTAGCAGGAATTCTAACCTACGGACTGCAAGCCTCAGAAGCCGAGGTGATGCCAATCACAGTCTTCCCAGAGACCGCGAGCGGTGCAACACTGAACGCTTTAATCTTCGTTGTAATGATGGCAACCGCAGCCACTCTGATCTATCTACTTCTGAAGTATCGGAGAAAGCAGATGGTGAAGCATCTGATGGCGGCGGCGATGTTCTTTGTCGCCTTCTTTCTCCTCAACTGGTACAGCGAGCCATACGCGACTCAGCTTGCCCCCTTGGTTGACATCTACGGATACGGCTGGGTCGGGATGACCGCGATCACGGCGGCACTGCTGCTTGCGGGGCTCTACAAGGGTCCTCAGAGCATCCGTCTACTGTCAGTCACGGTAGTCGGGTCTCTGACGGGAACCTTCCTAGGCGTCTCTGTTCCAGCCCTAACAGCGGTCGTGCTTCTCGCGGCCCTGGCTGTCTACGATTTGGTTTCTGTCTACCGAGGGCCGATAGGCAAGATCGCGGAAATGTCAGACCTAGAAGAGTTCAAGGGAGCCGTGTTCACCGTAGGGGACCTGACGATTGGCATGGGAGACCTCGTGTTCTACTCTATGCTCGTAAGCAATGCGATGATCAATCTAGGGACACTCGCATATCTTGCAGCTTTCGCGGGAGTAGCGGTGGGAAGCTATGTTGGCTTCAGGATGCTGGAGCGGAGAGAAGTGTTTCCCGGGCTGCCTCTTGCCATAGGCATGGGGCTTGTGGCGATGCTCATTTTTGGTTTAGGCCAACTGTTGCATCTCTGAGAGGTTCGCCGACCGGCGACGGGACGTACTCGTGCACGAACGTGGTCCACCCTGAAGAGTCTTAGTGTACCAACCTATCGTACGGCTGCTCGCCACGCATGCACTTCGCGTACTTTCCGGGCGTCCTATGTCAGACCGGCAACTTCACTGATGAGGATCGTCGATTCGGTGACTCCGACATGCTTGTGCAGTATGTAGCCGTTCTTGTCGATGATGAAGATCGTGGGCGTGGAGTCCACGGAGTACTGCTTGTAGACTTGGTCTTTGTCCGCCATAGCGATCCAGCCCATGAGGTTCTCATCTCGATGCTTTCGCAGAACGCTATCGGTATCGGACGGATTCACGCTGACCATAGCTGTGACAACACCGCTCCCGAACTTGGATCGGAGTTCTCTGAGGTTAGGCTCCTGACGAATACAGGCTGAACAGGTTGTCTGCATGAACTCTATGACAACAACCTTTCCTCGTTGGTCTGAAAGCCTGAAGACGTTTCCATCGACATCTGTCAATTTGAAGTCGGGAGCAAGGGGATGTGTGGCCGTTTGGATTGGCTGGGTAGGGCTTTCAGGTGAGGTGAAGAATGCCAGCCATACTAGAGCGACCACGAACGCCCCTAGTACGATGTATCCAAGTGTCTCGGCCGTGCTGCGTTTTCGTCTTGCCTTCCTTCGTGCCAACTATCTTCCGCCTCAGAAACGTCGGGTTACCCAGGGAAATGGGCCGATCTAAACGCGCGATCCTGAATATAAAACCAGTCAGGAGATCGCTTCCTGGCGTGGATAAGCTCATCACGATCGCACTTAAGAGGGAGCTCCGGCATCACTGAACTTGCGATGAAGTGGACTGACCTGCTTTGAGGGGACGCCCAGTGAAATGTGCATCTCCACTGAGCAAAACCTAGAATTGCATATCCTCAGCATTCTCATGTCTTCTCGCTGACCCGTCATGTGGTGTCAGCTTGTTTTGCACAGGTCTCTTCACTGAGTTCGCTCGTCGGTGCTTTTTCTTCTCAGCGAGAAACAAATCTTATAATGGCTGTCGGCGAGTGCTGTACGCCTCGGAGCTTGCATAGTTGTCCATCTCCTTCACTGCCCCTTCTTGGGATCAGATCTATGATATGCTCCTAGAATTGGCCAAGCGGATCAAGGATTCTGGATTCAAGCCTGATCTGATCGTTGGAGTGTGCCGAGGAGGATGGGCACCTGCCCGCGTGATGTCCGACCTGCTGGAAAACATGAATACCGCAAGCATCAGGATCGAGTTCTATCTCGCGCCGGGCGTTACTGCACGGAAGCCCGTCATAAGTCAGGCAATCATGGTCCCCGTCAAAGGTGTCAATGTCCTGGTTGTCGACGATGTCGCTGACACCGGCGAAAGTCTGAAGGTGGCAGTGGATCATCTTGACGTTTGCGGCGCCAAATCGATTAAGACCGCGACGCTCTACTACAAGCCGCAGAGCTGCTTGAAGCCGGACTTCTTCATCATCCAGACCGAGCAATGGGTGATCTTTCCTTGGGAGAGGCTGGAGACGACGAGACGACTGCTCAACGAGGCCGAGAAGAAAGGAAAAGCTCTCGACTCCGTCAGAGACACGCTCACAGGTGCAGGGATCGACGGTAACATAGTCGAGAAACTGATTGAGTTTGCGCGACTCTATCGATGAGACTTGATCCTAGACCTGTCGAAAGACGGAAAGTTCGTCGCCGTTTCGGCGTTCAAGACACCCCCAGCCAAGGATCCATCGGACATCCTGAGACGGGTACGAATCGCAGCTCCTGACGTAGATGTCCAGTTCTTTGACGGAAGGCGCATCGCTGGCAAAGAACACTTGGAGATTGCTGCGATCAACGCACTTCACGCATTCAAGACCAGAATCAATATCGCAAGAAGCAGGACGATGGAGACGCTTCTGTATGCTTCAGCACAGAGACAGATCGATGTCGCGATAAGTAGGTTGGGGGTCGCTCGAGATTCCAAGATAGTTGGTGTTGTGGCGTTTTCCGATACCAGAGATTGTTTAGAAGCGATTGAGCACAGAATCGCCCAGTCTGCGGGGACGAAGATGGATGAGGCGCTGCTGGATGAGTGGTCTGAGTCGAAGGTAACTGAGATCATGCGACTCTACGGGATCGAGGCTGACGAACTAGAGGCGATCAAGATGCCAGATCAGGAAATCAATGACGCTGTTAAGAAAGCTGTCATTGAACGTGTTGCGCTTCTATCCACAAGGACGTAACCGGTCCACGTTCTTTAGTACTTGTTTTGTTGCTGAGATGCCAAGCGTTTCTCTCTCTCTACTGAGAGAATCTTGTCCGGAGCTATCAGGGACACTCCCGTGACTTCGCCCAGAATCTGAATAAGCAGGATCTTATCGGGCGCATCCAGGTCGACTTTTCGATCAATTCGCTTTGCTACCGCTTCGATCAATGCTCGCCCCGAGATCGAGGTTCTTCGCTTCTCGACGGTAATTCGGAATTTCTCGTCGCTCTTGAGAGACTGGGCCAATTCTGCAGCGAAGTCCTCGATTCTCTGCGGATCCGAGGGCACGGTTCCCATTAGCGGCGTGACTTTGAGAGTATATCGAAACTCCCAGGGACGCTCAAGCAGAAGGGAACGGAGTTTCTCGACAACAGCAACTGGGTCAGCCTTTGTCCGTGCTACCACAAGTCCAATGACTGATGTCCGCTCGACAATAGCTCCCCGGTCTCCTGCTTCTCCTAGGAGATACCACATCTCGCTGCATGTGTTTCTCTCATTGCCGCGAGATGTGGATATGAGTAGATTGAAATCTTCGAGCAATCGTTCCCCCGCTCCGTGCTGCTCCTCCTAACCGCCCTCAATACCTGAAAAAGAGTGTGGCGAGGCTATCACTCGTCTCTTGGGCGTTCTTTTCGACCGCGTCGGCGGACCTTGAATTGCTCGTCTGATTTGCGTGTATCGTATCGGACCCTTTCTAAGTATCGTAACTCCTCTTGAATTCACTCGGACGATGGTCGAGCCTGCTCGTCGTGGAGATCGGCCCCCATCTACGACTGCGTCTATTCTCTCACCCAAGGCACGGCGAACCGCTTCAGCGCTCGTGCAGGGAGGTCGTCCCGTAGTGTTTGCGCTCGTTCCTGTGAGAAATCCTCCACATTTCCGAACAAGCTGCAATGCGACTCGATTTCCGGGGCATCTGACCGCTATTGTCTTCCGACACATCGTGAGCGAGCGCGGAAAGCTAATTCTGGGCCTGAGAACTATTGTGAGTGCCCCTGGCCAGAATCTGGCCGCCAGCGCCTTTGCTCGACCGTCCATCACAGCGATCTGCTCTGCGAGTTTTGACGATGCGACGAGAATGGGAAACGGTTTCCTGCCTCTGACCCTGCCTTTGGCAGATAACAGCCTGCTAAGCGCATGGGGATCGCGCGGGTCACACCCCAGACCATAGACGGTATCCGTCGGGAAGGCAATAACGCCGCCCTTTCTGACTATCCTCGCAGCTCTGTCGATGTCTCTAGTACGTGACGAAAGGACTTCCAATCTGGCGCACTTTCTCTCTTAAGCTGGAATGGGCGACTCGGTCTAATAGGAAGCACGAGCGAGACTCGGTTTCTCGACCTCACGAAGACGGCGTGTGAGTCTACGCAGATGTGATCGATCGCGTAGGCGGCCGCAGGGCTGGTAGTCAACCTCTTGCGAGAACGGTTGGAAATGAGGCGACTTGTGCCACGATGTAGTGGGCATGGTAGGCCTGAGCTTGAGAAAACCCTTAAAAGAAACTGATCTTTCGCAAGATAGCCCGCTGTTCCGGGGGATCAAGAGCTTGGGTGAGGAAGAGGAAGACTGGGACGAAGACGAGGATGAAGACTGGGAAGAGGACGAGTGGAGCGAGGAAGAAAGATCTCGAGAAGAGACTTTCTAGTCTTCTTCACGTCGAGTTGGTCACACGTTTTTTTGAAGCTTAGCTTGCTTCTGCGTTCTTCTTTCGATGGTGAGCACATATGACGAGAGTCGCTGTGCTAGAGAGAGAAAGGTGCAAGCCTGACGACTGCGGCATCCCATGCTACAGGTTCTGCCCAGAGGTTCTGAATCGCAGGTACGCTATCAAGTTCGTCGAGGGCGAGAAGAAACCGGTCATAGTAGAGGACGTGTGCACCGGATGCGGCATATGCATTAAGAAATGTCCGTTCGGCGCGATCAGCATTGTCAACCTCCCAGCTGAGCTCGAGCGAGACTGTAGTCACCGCTACGGCGTCAACGCGTTCAAGCTGTACAGGCTTCCCGTGCCTCAAGAGGGAACTGTTACCGGGTTAGTTGGCAGGAACGGAACCGGAAAGACCACGGCGCTGAAGATTCTCTCAGGTGAGATCGTGCCGAATCTCGGAGACCCTGAGCAATTGCCGGACTGGCACGCCATAGTTCGCAACTACCGCGGTTCCATCCTTCAAGACTACTTCGGAAGGCTCAGGGAAAAAGGACTGAAGATTGTCCACAAACCGCAGCATGTTGACCGTATCCCGGGTTATCTGAAAGGCAAGGTCTCAGATGTTCTCGGCAAACTCGGCGGGAAGAAAATTGACAGACTAGTCGAACTGCTGCAGCTTGAGAAGATCAAGACCAGACGGATGAGCGTGCTGAGCGGAGGGGAACTTCAGAGGCTCGCAATTGCAGCTGCGGCGTCGCGCGACGCAGACGTGTACATCTTCGACGAGCCCTCAAGCCACCTCGATATTAGTCAGAGACTGCGGGCAGCTCGGGCGATAAGAGGGCTTGTGGAAGACGAGAGAACGGTGCTTCTCGCTGAACACGACCTTGCGATGCTTGACTATCTATCAGACCAGGTGTGCGTTCTGTACGGCGAACCGGGCGTCTATGGAATCGTGTCACACGTGCATGGCGTTCGGGTCGGCGTGAACATCTATCTTGACGGTTTCGTGCCTGACGAGAACATGAGATTCCGCGACGAACCGATCAGATTCCACGTGAGGCCGCCTCGTGAGTTTGCTCCAGCAGACGCGTGGCAGCTAGAGTGGCCGGAAATGAGGAAGACATTCAAGCAGTTCAGTCTGGCTGTGAACGCTGGGTCGGCGGGAGTAGGCGAGGTGGTAGGCATTCTCGGTCCCAACGGCATAGGCAAGACTACGTTCATCAGACTCCTTGCCGGAATCGAGGAGGCAGACGACAATGTCGAGTTAGCTTGGAAGGGGCTGACTGTCAGTTACAAGCCACAGTACATCTCGGCGAAATACGAGGGCACTGTTGGTTCTCTCTTCCAGTCAATCGCCGGATCAGCATGCGAAACGGAAGTATTCGCAAATCAATTTCTAGCACCGCTTGGACTCACAGAGCTCGTTGACAGGGACATTCAAGAACTGAGCGGCGGTGAATTGCAAAGGGTAGCAATCGTCGCATGCTTGGCAAAGGACTCTCAGGTGTATCTGCTCGATGAGCCGAGCGCGTACCTTGACGTGGAAGAGCGCTTGGCGGTTGCAAGAGCCATCCGGCGCAGAGTCGAAGAGAAGCACGCTTTCGCATTCGTCGTTGAACATGATATTGTCGCACAAGATTTCATTGCTGATAGACTGATGATCTTTGACGGAAAGCCTGGCTTGCAAGGGAGAGCGGGTCGGCCGATGCCACTGAGAGACGGAATGAACAGCTTCCTCGGTCAGATGGACATGACATTCAGGCGCGACCCCTCGAGTGGAAGACCTCGCGTCAACAAGTCCGGAAGCAAGCTCGACAGAGAACAGAAAGAAATCGGCGAGTACTACTACGCCCTCGCAAGTGACTAATGCTCGATCAAGAGGTCACCGTTGTGTCATCCTACGCGAGGTTTAACTATGCTTCTGCAGTTACAGGACGCTCGGAAAGTGCGACGCTTGGTACAGTACTGCTTGGAGTGTGGAGGTACGCTCGACTACGATCCAGTCATGAAGCAGTACTCTTGCAAGAGCTGTGGCCTGACCTTTACGTTCCAGCAGCTGCTTGAAGGCAGAGGGCGGCTGCTGGATAGGGAGTCAGCTGACGAGCAGAGGAGACGCCGTCAGAAAGAGTACCTGAACTGGTGGCTTTCGAAGAAGTAGACAGGGCGCCTTCGACGCGACGCGTCAGCGTTTGCTATCTTCTTTTTCGCTCACACCTCATGTACGTTTCGAACGGTCGCTCTTCGTCGAAGCTTCACCTTCATCATAGAGACCGCACCCTCCAGCTGTGCAATCGCCACTGGCCGAGACTTCCCGCTTATTCGGAAGTGCAACTCAATCCTCGCTTTTCCGCTCTTCTCAACCCCTCGCGGATGGGACTTGATGTAGACGCCTCGGTATTTGCCCATCACTTTGTCGATAATTGGGGACAACGAGGACTCGGGAATCCCACGGAGAAGCAGAGACCGATCATAGAACCGGTAACTGCCTCCCGACTTCTCGATCATCGGGGCAACTGACGCTTTGAATATTGCGCGCATCTCTTTCGGGACACCAGGAAGACAAACCAATGTTATTCCGCGCGCTACGAGGCAAGGAGCGGGCGCTGTGCCGACGGGATTTGGAAAAGGTACCGCACCTTGGGGGAATCTTGCCATCTTTAACCGAGGCAGGGTGAGTCTTACGCCGGACCCGAACCTTTCCCTATATCTCCTTCGAAGCAGCTCAAGAGCGTCGCGGTTAAGGACGAGTCTTCGCGCAAGGGATTTGCTGACGCTGTGCAATGTGATATCGTCGTGAGTTGGACCCAAACCCCCTAGTGTCATAAGAAAGTCAGGCCGTCTTGACAGGGCACCGCCGACTGCACTTGCGATCTCCTCCTGTCGGTCGCGGACAGTCGTGATTCGCTTAAGCTCTCCCCCGAGCTTGCCGATCTGCTTTGCCAACCAGTGCGAATTCGTGTCCAGCGTCTTCCCTATCAGAAGTTCATTTCCGATCGCGACGATCTCTATTGACGGTTTCCTCATATGCCGGAGCCCCGCGAAGCTCTTTGGTCTGGCTATCTTGATGATAAGGGTGATCGCTGGTTAGAGTAGGGCGCCGTAGAAAGAAGGAAAACAGCTAGATCTCATGAGAAGGCTCGCCTACGGTACAAGCGGCCGCGAGGGATTCTTCGAACTCGCTGAGTTTTCACATACCGGCGTAGACGAGGCCAGCCTGTCTTGGCGTATCTGAAACGACGAGAATCTTTCTTGATCCAGCGCAGCATGTGAAAGAAGCTTTTCGCTCTCTTCTCCTCCCGTTCTACAACCGGCTCATATCCGAGGTTTCGGAGCTCGTCCAGGTACGCTGTCTCAACCAAACGTTGGGCATCATCCGTGATTTTGGAGATCGTCACTCTATCGTTCCCGTATCTCTCCCGCAGATCCTGTACTGCTCTTTCAAGTATGAAGCTGCTGCAGACTACTATTGGCTCCTTCTCAAGCGGTCTCATCTTGTCGATGGTCTTCATGACGATCTCGGAAGCCTTTCGCAGGTATGCCTTCCTGCTGAACCTCGGTGCCTGGAAGAATTCTACACCTATTATGTCGTAGCTGAATTCTCCGGTTTCCGGCCGGAATACTCCAACTACCACGCCGCTGAGCAGATCTCCTACGCCCGCATCGTCAATTTGAAGGGTCATCGGATCAACACCCCATAGTCCGCGTCTGCAGCCACCTTCAACATCAACGGGCATTAGCAGGGCGATGTGATCGCCACAGCTAATGTCCCTGCACCCTATTGAGGTTTTGATCAATCTCGACCGCATCCCAGCCTGTCGCATCCGAACTCCCATGACGTCTGAAATCGAACTCCGGTGTGTTGTGTAACGCGAATTGCATGACAAAGCACAAGAACTGCGACCGAGGATGTTTCTCTGGCCGCAATGACTGGCAGGCTAGATGCAGGATTCCGATGACTGTAGAATCCGGGTCGCGAGCGGCCTCCTCAATATCGGGTACGAAACCACAAAATGAGACAAGAAGGGCTCATATCCTGTCTCGCATTCTCTGGGCCATGACGGGCTTCGCCCTCACGAAAACATATCTTGAAGTTGCATCAACGTCAGTGCCGCCAGAGGCGAGCTGGGATACTTGTAGTATTCGTCATTGGTATGGCCGGATCAGGGAAATCGCTTCTTGTAGCGTCATTTTCAGAGTTCCTTCGCTCAACAGAGCAGAACGTGGCAACCCTCAACCTTGACCCGGGTGCCACCGCATTACCGTACAATCCAGATGTCGACGTTAGACGGTACGTGAACATAGACGACCTGATGGAACGGTACAAACTCGGCCCGAACGGCGCCCTGATAATGGCATCCGATCTTGCTGCAGATCACCTTGAGGAAATTCGCGGTGACCTTGAGGAAGAGGGGCCTGATTTTGTGCTAGTCGACACACCTGGGCAGATTGAGCTGTTTGCGTTCAGGGAAAGCGGTCCTTACTTCTCCAGCGCGATCAGCGACGAGCCGAAGGCCGTTGTGTATTCGCTTGACGGGCCGTTCTGCAGAAACCCAATGAACTTCGTATCGAATCTGTTCTTGGCAGCTGCGATATACACGCGACTTCGTCAACCGCAAGTGTATGCGCTAACAAAGGCTGATCTGCTTTCTGAAGAGGACTTGGAAAAGATGGTTGGGTGGGGAAGCGAGATCGAGCAGCTCGAAGATGCGATCGATGTATCCGGCAGCGACGCAAGCGTACTCATCGCCCGTGATTTGGCAATGGCTGTACACGCGACGGGTTTGATCTACGAGCCCATCCCTGTCTCAGCGAGGTCTAACGTCGGTATGCTGGAGTTGAACGCTTCGCTCACGCGAGTGCTGACAGGCGGAGAAGAACTTCGACCATGAACGCCGTGATGGGAATATCATTCGAGCGACACGTGATCCTTCCGTGAGGGTATTCACACACAGAAGGATGGGCCCATCCTGCGCATCCCGGTCCTTGGTGACTGAAAGAAGAGTTATCCAGCAACCGTGGATAGTCGATATGGATCAGACCTAGGCGGCGGTTGCGGCTGAAGCCCATTGCCTCCGAGCAGAAATTGTACATTCTCTGGTTGCTGGAGACAGAGGGGGTCATCGGAAGGTACCGGCTGGCAAGAATGCTTGGTGCGTCCCAAGGAGTCGCCCGAGGTATCCTTGCGAGAATGAGGACAAGAGGGTTGATAACGGTTCGCCCTCGGGCGGGGACTAAGGTCAGCTCAAAAGGCCGGCGACAGCTACACAGCCTCATGGTTCGACACCGCCTCAAGCTTGTGCAGAGATTCGATCAGCAGATTCTTGGTTTGGGTCCGGAAAACGTAGTGTTTCAAGTTGCCGGAGGTCTAAACCAGCTGGGCCAGGGGCTCGAGCAGCGTGACGCAGCCATCAAGGCAGGAGCCGCAGGTGCCGTGACCTTCTTTTTTGACGGGAGAATGTTGAGATTCCCCGGAGTGGCCGAGCCGGTCTCAAGAAGAAGCTCCATCACTTTCAGCTATCTCAAAGAGCGGCTAAAGATGAGAAAAGGAGATGTCATTCTCATCGCATTTGGCCCCACGTGGTGGAATGCAGCCAGGGGCGGATTCGCAGCAGTCAAAACCTTAGTATAGTCGCGCGGAGACGTTCACAGAGTCCACTCATATTTGAGACTCAGCTGTTCCCTGCCAGAAGACTGGTCACATCGGACCAGATGTTGTAGGATTCCTTTCACGTGACCGAGCCCAACCACTGCAACTATTTTCCCTGCACTCCAACGAAGGATCTCTCGTAACCTATCAGCCATGTATCGATCTCTTTCTCTCACCAGAATTCGTGAGAGCGTGGGATACTTGGTATTGAACTCCCTCATCAGTTTGTCAAGGTCTGCGGTCGCCGGAAGGCGTCTTCTTCCCTTGCCGGCTATCGTGAAGAGAGCCACCAAGATGTCGATCCCGATCTTGACTCTCTCGGCAAGAGGTATCCTTCTAAGGTCCTGTAGAATGAGTCCAATGGGCCTATCAATCAGCACAACTTGCGCTTCTACTTTCTCGGCCTCCTTGACTGCCTCGAGCATCTCGCTGCCCGGAAAAACGTCTGTCAACGATCCCGCTGCCCGTTCAAGCAGCGTGAGCAACCATGGCAGTAAGCCTGAGCGCAGTGGAGAACCCAGCTCATCTCTTTCCTTGTCTCGAAGTGCTCCTAGTCTCTCCTCGCAGAGTTCTAGGGCGACCACGGATGGACGTGTGTCCGCGATGGTTCTGCGAACGCGCTCAATGCTGAACTTGTCGATATGGGTGGTACCGACAATCGTGAGTCTCTGGCTAGCGTTGTCTTGCTCCAACGATTCCGACCAAGTCGAGCTCTGAGCTGCACTAGCTCAAACTATTGCAGAAACGGGCAATCGTATTAAAGCGGTTTGCAGCAGACCTAGAGGTGACCCGCCTTGGGCGTCGAAGAAGTGCAAGCAGTGATCAAGAAGGCCTTGGCGGAAGGACGTCACAGCCTCCTCGAGCCTGAGGCCAAAGCGATATGTCTTGAATACGGCATTCCGACGCCAAGCTTCAGAGTGGCAACCAGCTCCAGCAACGCCGCAGCTGCGGCAGCAGAGCTTGGGTACCCGGTTGTCTTGAAGATCGTCTCCCCTGACGTAGTTCACAAGAGCGATGTAGGCGGCGTCATGGCAGGATTGTCATCAAGCGACGCCGTGGAATCCGCCTATCTACGCATAGTGGAGAACGTGCGAGCACACAGGCCAGACGCCCGACTCATCGGCGTTCTTGTGCAGAGGATGGCTCCCGAGTCGACCGAAGTGATTGTCGGGTCTGTCAAAGACGCACAGTTCGGACCTACTATCCTCTTTGGGCTGGGAGGGATCTTTGTTGAGGTGCTCAAGGACGTGGCCTTTCGGATAGCCCCCATTGAAGAGCGCGACGCACGTGACATGATGCGGGAGATCAAGGGCTATGAAGTGCTGACCGGCTGTCGCGGTTCTCCGCCTGTTGACCAAGACGCCATCGTAAGCATTATTCTGAGCGCTTCTAGCTTGGTGACAGAGAACCCTCAAATCGAACAGATGGATCTGAACCCAACGATGGCATACGAGCGAGGCGCCATGGTCGTCGACGCACGCATGTTACTCTCCCCCTGAAACGTCACGTGGGCCGATTCCAAGATCCTGACCTCGCTCCACTCATCTGGCCCTTTCCGGCGCGCGACTCGGTTTTCGAAAAAGTCTTATGAGTAATCGCGCATCTTCCGACAAGCGGCAAAAGGTTCAGAGCGGCTTGTCAGGGACGCCTGGGGCATTGTTCCAGCAGATCAATGCTCTCAGAGAATCGAACTACCGTCTTGTCGATCAACGCGAGAGTCTGAATCGAAAGGCAAAGGAACTGCTTGAGCAACGCAATAAGCTGAACGAGGAATTCAAGAGGCTCGTCGCCGAGGTCAAAGACCTCAAGGCCAGAAGAGACGAGCTAAACCGCAAAGTGAAGGAACTGAAGGCATCTCGGGATACCGCTAGGGATGCTGCCGTTGCCGAGAGGGAAAGACTGGAGAAGCTCAAGGACAAGTCGATTAGGATCTCTGAACGGATGAACGAGAACCCCCGAAAGGCGATCGAGGAATTCAACCGCCTAGAGTGGAAGCTGCAGACTACGACCCTCAGTCCGAAGGCTGAGAAAGAGATGATCAGGCGACTCAAGGAGCTCGAAGCGCACGTACTGGTCGCCGAGAAGGCTGAGGATCTCAGGTACAAGATCGCGGGAACGAAGGCCACGATCGGCGGTCGAAGGATTCAGGCTCAGTCACTTCATGAGCAGATGACAAAGGTCGTCGAGGAGAGCGAAGTGGTCCATAAGAAACTGGTTGAGGTAGCCGCCTCTGCATCGGCCGTTAAGGCAGAGGCAGACAAGGCACACGTAGCCTTCGTCGAAGCCTTAAGAGGAGCAGACAACGCCCACAAGGAATACGTTACAAACCTCGTCAAGATACGGGAGCTACGCCAACAGATCGTCTCGTCAGGACAGCTGACCAAGCTGCGAAAAGCGCAAGAGGTTCGTGAAAAGCTCGAGAAGTCTGGCGCCGAGAAACTCGAGCAGGGCAAGAAGCTGTCCCTTGAGGAGTTCAGGGCTCTCATGGAAAAGGGCGTCATATAGGCCGGTGGGCCGGCACGCCTTATATTCTCGGTTCTGCGTCGTGCAACACGACTGGAGAATCACCTCGGCGGGTAACCATTGTCCAGCGCAAGAATAGGGCTGATTGGCGGCTCAGGGTTTGAGAAACTACTTCAATCCGGAGAAGTCAAACGGATAGGAACCCCGTACGGGCCGTCTCCTGACATAACAATTGCCAAAGTTGACGGGACTGCTGTTGCGTTCCTACCAAGGCATGGGGCTCGCCATGATTCTCCACCGCACAAAGTCAACTACCGGGCTAACCTGTGGAGCTTAAAGCAGCTCGGCGTGGAAAGGATAATCGCGACCAACGCCGTCGGCGCCATGAGGGAAAGCTACAGACCGGGGGATCTAGCGATTCCAGTCGACCTTGTCGACTTCACGAGGCTGAGAGCTCAGACATTCTATGATTCCGACACGGTTGTACACGTTGACGCTAGCGACATCTACTGCCCAGAGATCCGTAAGACCCTCATTGAGGCCTCGAGCCACTCCTCTCGACGAGTCTGGAATGAGAGTGTGCTGGCCTGTACGGACGGCCCGCGATACGAAACGCCAGCCGAAATTAGAATGATGAGAAACGCGGGATGCGACATTGTAGGAATGACGTCTGCGCCTGAGGCGTTTCTCTCACGCGAACTCGAAATATGCTACGGGGCTGTCTGTTTCGTAACGAACATGGCCGCAGGGCTGCAGAAAGCTCTCAGCGCATCCGAGGTGACCGAACTCGCAAAGAAGGTGTTGCCGGAGGTCGAATCTCTGCTGAGCGCCGTAATAGGTAAGATTCCGGTTGCAAGAGCTTGCCGGTGTGCAAGAGCGTTGTCACAAGCATCTGTGACGTGAAAAGGCATGTTGGAAGGCTTCTTGAGAGCTATCGGGGCCTACGCCCTCTATGAGAAGTGGCTCGACGGACAAGTTAGGAAACAAGCGATCCCCGAGCATTTAGGCGTCATCCTCGACGGCAATCGACGATGGGCCATCGCCCGTTCAGGCACAGAATATGAGGGGCACCGATACGGAGCCAAGACCAGCCAGCGTTTCTTGGAATGGTGTCTTGACCTCAAGATCAAGACGATCACACTGTACGTCTTCTCGATGGAGAACTTCAATCGCCCGAAACTTGAAGTGGACACGATATTCAGTATCATCGAGGAAGAAGCAAGGAAGCTGCTGAAAGATCCGAGGCTGCATCGGAGCAAGGTCAGAGTCAAAGCTCTGGGCCGAGTCGATCTGCTTCCCAAAGGTCTTCAGGAAGTTCTCAGAGAGATCGAACACGCAACAGAATCCTATGACAAGTACTACGTCAACGTCGCGCTCGCATACGGCGGTAGAACTGAGATTGTTGACGCAGCACGCAAGATCGCCGATGGAGTCGGCAAGGGATCGGTTAGGCCAGACGAGATAGACGAGGACCTTTTCATGAAGTACCTCTATACCGCCCATCTGCCAAACCCATATCCGGACCTTATCATACGGACATCTGGAGAAGAGCGGCTCAGCGGTTTTCTACTGTGGCAGTCCGCCTACAGCGAATTTTGCTTCCTAGATGTATATTGGCCGGAGTTCAGGCGGATAGATTTACTCAGAGCTGTGCGAACTTACCAGAAACGCAGGAGAAGATTCGGACAGTAACCTGCAAGCCCTCAGCAAGTCATTCTGACATGAATTCGCGACGCATGAAGTTACCAGAGGTCGCGCCAAGCTTTATCTCACATCCAATACTGTTCGAGTCTGATTGACATCACGACATGATCGTTGAGTCTCGAAGGTCTCGCTTAGCCCATCGGGATCGGTTCGCTCTTGGTCTACATTCGTAGGGTTGATCTCAGAGGTTTCAAGACCTTCGGGAAGAAAGTATCGCTGAATCTTGATCGCGGCCTTACAGTGATAACAGGACCTAATGGTTCGGGTAAGAGCAACGTCATCGACTCGGTGAAGTTTGCGCTCGGTGAACTGAGCGCCAAAGAACTCAGAGGGGGAACGATCACAGACCTCATCCATAGAGGATCCTCACATGCGACAACAAGGTCAGCCTATGCTGGGATTCAGTTCGAAAACGGAGATCGGCGCATCCCCATAGACGCCGACGCTGTCACGATCTCGAGAGAGTTCAGAAGAGGCGGAGAGGGCATATACCGACTGAACGGCCGCCGCGTTTCAAGAAAACAACTTACCGACATACTCTCGTCGGCCGATATTCAGGTCTCGGGACACAACATTGTTCAACAGCACGCGGTCACCAGGCTCGCCGAGGTAACCCTGGAGGAACGGCGAAAGATAATCGAGGACATGATCGGAATAGCCGTCTACGACTCTAAGAAGGCAGAATCGGAACTCCAGCTTCAGCAGGCCGACGTAAACATAAAGGTCGCATCAGCTAGGACGGATGAGGTTCGCACCAGAGTCGAGGCCCTTGAGAAGGAAAGGAATGACTATCTCAGATCACAGCAACTCAAGAAACAGATCAACAGACTTCAGGCCCAGTTGGCTTCTCATAAGATATCCGAAATCCAGACCCAGATAGCTGATCTACGCCAGAAGGTCAACGAGAAGCAGCAAAAGATCGATCAGATGAAAATCAGGAAGGATAAGATATCCAAAGAAAGAGGAAGGATCGAGTCAGAGCGGGGCACCTATGAGGATACCGTAGTCGACAAGAGCAGTGCAGACCTTTTCAACATCGAGCGTACCATCGGAGATCTCGGCGCGAAGATCGCAGCCCTGAAGGCTGAGATAGAATCATCCAAAGAGACCGTCAGATCGCTTGAAACGCAGAAGGCAGAGCTTGAAAGACACACGGAGCAGATCCGCGGATCCATCGAGCAATCAAGGTCAGATCTGACTGAATGCAGAGCTCGGGTTTCGGATCTGGCGGAGGTCCTCGATCTCAAGCGCAAAGAACACGACGCTCTGTCACAGTCTGCCGCCGAATCGAGGAGGGAGCTGGGGGAGCAATCGAGCGAATCGGACACAATAGAGGAGCAGATTGCGGAAGTCACGAAGGAACTGATAAAGTTCGACGCTCAGGAGAACGGAAGCCGGTCAAAGATTACCGTTCTGGAAGGACATGCACAGACCCTCAGGTCACGACGAGAGGAGTATGAGCGCCTTACTCACGGAATCGAGGGCAGAATGGAAGAGCTGGCCAGACTTCTCGCAGACGAGAAATCTAGGCTGAACACGATCGAGGCAAACCTAGCCGAGTACGCAAAGGTTGAGGTTGAGAAGCAAGGCGAGGTGGCGCATGCGGCCGAGGTTTCCAGGAAGGCGAGGCTTACCCTTGCAGAGGTAGAAACCCAGAAGACTGTAGCGGAAGCCTTGGCTTCAGACGAGTCGGCTCTAGAACTGATCGAGGGAATGGGCAGGTCAGGGGCCATCGGCGGCATCTACGGGCGCCTGTGCGACTTTATCCGTTTCAAAGAGGAGAATCGCAAAGCTATCGAGGCCGCCTCGACAGGATGGATGAAATCAATCGTCGTCAAGAATATCGAAATCGCGATCCAATGCATAGAGAGCCTCAAGAGGACGAAGCTCGGGCGGGTCAAACTGATACCGCTCGAAAGTCTTCATGATACGAAGAAGATCGAGCTGCCAACTCACATCGAAGGCGTCATCGGGCCTATTGAGAGCTTCATTGAACCCTTAGGTCCGTTTGATCGTGCAATCAATTTTGTCTTCGGAGACACAATACTTGCGGCGACTCAGAGGTCGGCCTTCTTAGTCTCTCTTGAAGGAGAACGAGCAGTATCACTCGCCGGAGACCTCTATGAGCCAGGCGGAGGCATGGAGATCGGATACTACCGTGAACCACTGGATGCCAGAAAGCTTGTGCCGAAGCAATCAACCCTTGAGGATGTAGCTTCTGCCGTCAAATCGTTAGAGAGTCTTCTGCAGCGAAGCAAGATCGATCTTGAAAGACTCAGAGCAGAAATCCTCACCCTGACCGACAGCAGAGCCGCGAGTAAGAACCTGATCGAAGCGATGGAAAGAGAAAACGAGACGATACGACAAGACTTGGAACGAACGGCAAGAGCCATTGACAACTCAGAGAAACGTATTGCATCACTTAACGAAGAAATCGAAGAGGAGAATCGCATTCTCAAGTCTTGCGCAGCTGCGAAGCAGGATCTGCAGGACCGGCTCGATCCATTAGTGAGTGAGAAGTCGTCCTTCGGACTCAAGGCAAAGTCGGACAAGCTCGTCGAGTTGGAGAAGAAGCATGCGATGGTCTATGACGAGTTGAACACGCTCGTTCAAGAGAAGCTCGAGCTCGATGCCCGTATCTCTGCACTCGAATCCACGATTACAACATTCACGCAAAGCCTCGAACAGACGAAGAGTCAAGTAACGTCGATCGAGAAGCAGACATGCGACATACAATCAAGAATCCAAGTAGCAGATCAGACACTCAGTAGCGAACAAGAGAACATCAAGCAACTCCAGGAACAAAGACAGGAGATCGTGAGCTATCTCGCGTCGGCAAGAGCAAAGCGTAGCGAGTTTGAGAGAGCGCTCAAGAGTCTGGAATCCGAGCTGATGAAGACGATCAATGAGCTTGAACCGCTCAACCGCGATGTCGTGGACCTCAGCTCAACTATCAGAGAGAAAGAGATGCGCGCGTCGCTCCTCTGGTCGGAGATCAAGCAGCTAGGCTACAGCGAACTGGTCGAGGTGGGCCCTCACGCGCTTCCGTCGCTCGAAGACTCGCTGGACACTCTCAAGAGAGAACTGGCACGTATCGGCGCAGTGAACGAATTGGCAGTCAGCCAATACGAAGACCAGAAGAACAACTACAAGCAGCTCGCCACGAGGATCTACGAGATCGAGAGAGAACGCCATGCCATCATCCAATTCATGAATGAACTCGACAAGAAGAAGCATGACATGTTCATACGAGCATTCAACCAAATCAACAGCACATTCCAAGAGATCTTCACCAAAGTCACAGGAACCGGAAAAGGTAGACTGGCCCTTGAGTTTCCTGAGGACCCATTCAAGGGAGGAGTTGACGTCCTACTGGAGTTCCCAGGCAAGTCTGAGATGGCGATCAGCAGCGCCAGCGGGGGCGAAAAGTCGGTCGGCACAGTTTGCTTCTTGCTGGCGCTTCAGGCCATACATCCCATGCCCTTCTACATATTCGACGAGATCGACGCCCACCTTGATGTGCTGAACTCGCAGCGACTCGCGGAACTGCTTCGTGAACGATCAAAAGGCTCGCAGTTCATCGTCGTGTCACTGAAGGACACGGCGATATCTAGGGCAAACAGAGTCTACGGCGTCTTCATCCAGGACGGCGTCTCGCAAGTAGTCTCAATGCCGATGGCCGAGGTGGCCGCCTAGTGGACATAGCGGAGAAGCCATTCTGGCTGCGCCCCCCATATGTCATCCTCTTCGACCTTCTCCGCCTACACCGTATCAAACCTTGGGACGTTAACATCACATACCTGCTGAACGCCTTTCTCGCCGAGATGAAGAAGCAAGGCTTCATCGACTTCTCCGCTTCCGGGACAGCCCTTCTCTCGTCCTCGATGATCCACAGAATGAAATCCGAACTGGTACTGAAGATGGAGGAGCCGCCGAAACCACCTGTGGCGAGACCAAACGAGGAAGTTCCGCCACCTCTCCCATTCCCGATCCGGTTCGAGTACACGGCTACATCAATCGAGCAAGTACTCTCGCTGCTTGAGGAGGTCCTAAGACGCGAGAGTTTCGCTCTTGCCCAGAGGAAAGGCTTGCTCAGCCCCCCAGAGATCCTTGAACAGATGGACGAGTTTCTTGCCAACATTGAGAAGAACATAGAGACTTTCTACTCGACGCTCGTAAAGAAAGCCGGTCGCAAATCGACCCTCTCATTCCTACATTTGACGAAAGAGTACACCCTCTTGGACGCCGTTAGGGCGTTCATCATCCTCCTATTCCTAGTCACGCAGAACCGTGTGAACTTGACCCAGAAAGAGGATCAAGGCGACATCATCATCACCCTCCCAGAGGTTGCTCCAAAGATTGTCTGATACCTCACAGGGCGAGACGAGCCGAGACGAGCGTACAAGAACCCAAGTTTCGATGATTGAAGCCGCTCTCTACGTGACCGGAAAACCGGTTGACGTAGGCGTTCTGGGCTCAATCCTCAACCTGCGCTCGGAAGACAAAATACGAACACTCGCGACGATCCTGAAGGAGAAGTACGCCCAGAACTTGGGAGCGCTGGAAGTCCTCGAACTCTCAGATGGCCGCTACGTTATGCAACTGAAACCCCAGTACTCGAAGAGCGTGAAGCGCCTCGCAACGAGGCAGCTCCTCACCCCTGGCCCGCTCAAGACACTTTCATACATCGCGCTACGACAACCTGTGGCGCAGTCACACGTCGTGAAAGTAAGAGGAAGCCTCACCTACAGGCACGTGAAGCAACTGAGGGACATGGGCCTGATATCGGAGGAGAAGCTGGGAAGATCAAAACTTCTACGGACGACCCCAAGTTTCTCAGACTACTTCAATCTTAGCCAAGAACCCAGACTCATGAAGAGACAGATTCAGAAAATCTTCGAAGATCTCAAATCAGGCCAGATCGGAGAAACGCGGCAAGTGGGCGTGCAGGAAGATGCTCTAAAGTCCTCTCAAGAAGAGCGAAATTCGAATCAGCCTGCGGAACCGTCAAGCAAGACCGGTCAATAGACACGGCTCATCGCTGAAGCACGCAGATTTATCCAGAGGCAGTAGGAACTCTGTGAGCGTGGGACAGTTGGTAATCGTCAGGGAATTCATGAGCGGGCCCCCCGTAACGCTAGACTCAGAGATGTCAGTGGCCGATGCCTGCAAGCTCATGGGAGAGAAACACATCGGCAGCGTCCTCATCTCCCGCCAGGGAATGACGTACGCGATATTCACAGAGCGTAATCTAATGTCGAAGGTTCTGCCTGACGGCAAGGACTTGAAAGGCATAACCATCGGTACCTATGCATCTTCGCCCCTAGTGACAGTAGCTCCCACGGCAGATGTGAAGGAGGCTGCTCGTATCATGGCAGAGATGAAGGTCAGACGGCTCGTCGTGATTCAGGACGGCAAACCGATCGGTGTGTTCACATCAGCGGATCTTGCAAAAGCGGTCGGCAAGTTTCCTCTCGATATTTGACCGAGAGGCGATGGAGAAGACAAGACCGTGAGCCGTGACGTCGCTCCACGCCTCAGATGCGTCGACTGTGGGCGAGAGATCATCCGCCAGGATGAGGAACGTAGATGGGCCCATTGCAGGTTCTGTGGAAAACCTGTGTGCTTCGACTGCATCCGATACATCGGCACCTCGGTTAGAGGTCCTTTCACGGACTATGTCGAAGCGCTGCGAACCTGTAGCGGGTGCTATGTGAGCAGAGGCTAGACTCGGCTGATCCCGCAGTCAGAAGGACTCTTTGCATCCTAGCGCATCCCGAAGATCTTACAGAATCCTGGCTAGAGCCTAGCAATTCTTATATTCGGTGCCGAGTGGTGTGCAGCAGTTCGAGTTTGGAGGTTACTCTGATTTGCCTCAATGGCACGGTGACTTGCACAAGCGCAAGCGGTCTGGCGGACGAAGGAAGGTCTTCCGTGGCAAGCGCGCATACGAGATGGGCAGCGACCCGGCGGCGACTGTGATAGGCGAACCTAGACTGGCGCCTAAGAGGGGAAGAGGTGGCAAGGTCAAGCTGAAGGTGCTCGCCACCAAGTTTGCCAACGTCACGGACCCATCGACAGGGAAGACGGAGAAGACTGAGATCAGAGGTGTCGTTAGGAACCCCGCCAATGTTGACTACCAACGGCGCGGTGTAATCACGAAGGGCGCAATACTAGAAACCCCCCTGGGACAAGCCCGAGTAACCTCAAGACCGGGACAGCACGGAGTCGTCAACGCGATACTCGTCGCGAAAGCGTAACTTCTGAATCTCTCCGAGGTCTGAATTCGGCGAACGATCCAACCGGAGCAGGGCATGCACGAGTTGAAGCAGAGCGGAAAGATGGTTATCTGGCCTTCAGATATCGACTCGACGAAGTCTCGGTCTCAGGGAAGGCGTCTCCCGAAATCACAAGCGGTTCAAGCTCCGCGAGCTGACGAACTCGCGCTCGCAGCGAAGAAGCTCTCACTCGACAACGAGGTCTCGCCCAACTCGGCGCTGCCATCCCGCTGGTGGGAGAAGACAGGGTACATCTTAGTCAAGCGTGGAGGCAGGTCACGATCAGGAATACTGAAAGATCTGGCAGCGGAGCTTCAGAAGATTCGACAGGCAAAGCAATGACGATGCCCGATTCAGCCCGCCAGAATAATACCCGTGTTCGGAGCAGTTCTCAACCCTGGGGCTTTCGTGCTGAGTATTGAAGCGAACTCTTTCGACTTCAGAGTAGCAAAGAATGACCGCACCGCCGGCTTGTCAAGACGGTCTTTCGCTACTAGGAAGTCAAATGATTCGTCGCCAATCTTCACGAAATCCAGGCCGTATGTCTCCGCGACCGTCCTGACGCCCACGCCCACGTCGGCTCGGCCGTGAGCGACTGCAGCCGCTACGGCTGAGTGAGATTTGGCTTCTGACGTATATCCATGGATCTCTTTGGCAAGTTGATCGAGTGGGATGCCTCTTGAGGCGGCGATCTTGGACAGATAGAAATCCACTAGGACTCTCGTGCCTGAGCCCCGGTTCCTATTGATGAATGACAACTCTTGCTTGAGGAGGTCATCGAAGCCTTGTATGCCCTTGGGGTTCCCTCGGGGAAGCAAGAAACCTTGCTCGCGTGCATACCCTTTCATTAGGACTGCTTTGTCCTCTAGGCCGAATCGATGAAATAGCGGAATGTTGTATTTGCCGCTTGTCTCGTCAAGCAAATGGATGCCGCCGAGATCAGCTTCGCCTCGCTTCACGGCATGAAGTCCTCCGAGTGAACCTGTATTGATGACCTTGGCGACGAACTCGGGCGCACGTTGACGCACTATTCCGATAAGGACATCGATCCCGACGCAGTGGCTGCCTATCACAACCAAGTCGGCGGGGGTTAGCGCTTCTCCGAACAAGCTGACCTTGACCGGTTCTCCTTCCTCAAGGAATTCGACAGTGTCAGGTATGTCTATGAATCCGTCGGAAAGCGAGAAGGAAGTTATCGCGCCTGAGCCGCCTATCGTGGGATAGGCGAGGTATTCTCCCGCCGCCGTCCGTGTCAAGTGGACCGGCAAGAGTTCACGCCTGCCTCTCGCTGACATGGTCTTCAATGCGAGCTTGGCGTCAAGTACAACTGTCGCTCGTCGGGCCGAGCCTGACATTGCCCTGAGAACAGGAGCGACTAAGGCATGGAAGATCATCAGAGCAGAGGTCGGGTACCCTGGCAGACCAATCAGAGGTTTACCGCCAACAACTGCCACAAGCGCTGGCTTGCCAGGCTTGACTGATATTCCGTGCACGAGCACTCCTGGTCTTCCGAGATTGTCAATGATTCGATAGACGAGATCTCCCGCCCCAGCAGACGTGCTTCCTGAAGTCAGAACCATGTCGGCCTCTTGGACTGCCTGCCTAAGCCTCTTCTCCATGATGGCGGCGTCGTCGGGCACGATGCCGAGGATCACGGGTTCTCCTCCGCACTCGACGACGCTCGCCGCTATCGCGCTAGCATTGATGTCGTAGACTTTCGCGTACGACAGTGCCGTTCCTGCAGGAACAAGTTCGTTGCCGGTTGAAAGGATGGCCACGCGTGGTTTCCCGAAGACTTCGACTTTTACGACGCCGAGGGCGGCGAGAACTCCGATCTCACGGGGGGTAATGGTTTCACCCTTGCGAAGAACAAGTTCCCCGGCCATGATGTCAGATCCGGCAGCTGAGATGTTCTCTCCTGGGACGACGGGCCGGAACACCTGGATCACAGAGTTCACTGGACGAGTGTGCTCGACCATCACTACCGCGTCAGCTCCGCGAGGGACGGGTGCACCCGTCGAGACCTCGATCGCCTCTCCTCTCTTGGTCGAGATCAGGGTCTCCTGTCCGGCTTCGCATCGTCCGACGATCAGGAGATTCCTCGGATTATCGTCATCGGCGCCGAAGGTATCCTCAGCAATGACGGCGTAGCCGTCCATCGCCGCACGGTCGAAGCCTGGGACATCGATCTCGGCAACAACATCTTGCGCGAGTACTCGTCCAATCGACTCAGAAGTTAGCACTTGATCGGTGGACACGGGCCGAGGTTTGAAGTACTTGTATAGTTCCGCGAGGGCGTCTTCGATTGTCACTAATGTTCTGAAGACTTTACGATCTCCCAGCGCTTTCACCTCGTTCCACGGGCCTGAAGAGTTGGACTTCGACCTCAGCCCCTTCATCGAACCCTTCGATGTTCTCTGGGACCACCACGATCCCGTTAGCCCTAGTGAGAGTCGTCAAGATTCCGGAGCCAGGTGTCCTTAGAGGCTCAGCGTGAAGCTTTCCCTCTTCTTCTCTTACGAGGACTCGCACGAAGGTCCGGAACCCAGGCACTCCGACGATTCGTTTCATGATCCTAGCTTTGACCCTGGGTTGCGGGTCCGGCTCGGTCCCGAGCATTCTCAGGATGAGCGGCTGAACAAAAGTGGAGAACGCAAACATTGCTGAGACTGGAAAACCAGGCAAGGAAACGATCGGCTTACCCTCCACAACAGCAAGTCCCGTAGGCAATGAAGGTCGCATCGCGATTCCATGAACAAGCATCCCCGGCTTTCCGAGCGCATTGATGACGTCAGGAACAAGATCGCCCTTGCCCGCAGATGTTCCAGCAGTCACCAGAACGAGATCGGTAGACCTGAGGCCCTGAGCGAGCTTCAGCGAGATCTGCTCCGCATTGTCTTTGGCGATGCCAAGATCCACGGGCTTTCCGCCGCAATCTTCTACCATCGCCATCAGAACAGGACGGTTCACGTCGGCAATCTTCCCAGGAGCACCTCTTACTGCGTCGGTCAACTCATTTCCAGTCGACAGGAGTCCGACCCTTGGCTTTCGCACTACCTTCACAGCCATACGACCTAACGCAACGAGGAGGCCCAAATCAGGGGGCTTCAGTTTCCTTCCTCTCTCCAGAACGACGGCGCCTTGTTTCACGTCCTCTCCAACCTGGGCGACATTCTCTCCGGGCGCCACAGGAGCATGGATCTCTATGTCTCCGGTCTCCAAACGCTTCGTGTTCTCAACCATTACAACGGCGTTGGCGCCCTGGGGGACTGGCGCCCCGGTCGCAATCGCGGCGGTTTCGCCTTTGTGAACAACAATCCTCGGCGTCTCTCCGATCTTGCTCTCCCCGATCAGCCTCAGCAAAGCAGGGTTTGTCGGCGAGGCTCCGAAGGTTTCCTCGGCTATCACGGCGTAGCCGTCCATTGCAGATTTTTCAAAGGACGGGACGCTCGTCTCAGCTGTCACATCCTCAGCAAGTACGCGATTC
>Ga0209725_1000144_pt1 | contig 42825 bp, 39 predicted proteins | sample I18A1metaG_FD_184145 | JGI IMG/M metagenome (GOLD analysis project Ga0209725, IMG submission 184145) | Lake sediment bacterial and archeal communities from Gulf of Boni, Indonesia to study Microbial Dark Matter (Phase II) - ​I18A1 metaG... | ecosystem: Environmental > Aquatic > Freshwater > Lake...
TATTGAGCGTGACAATCTTCGAGCGAATGCCCTTGTTACAGGCACTTACAGATTCAGATTACAGAAGCAACGCAGAGCAAAACAATAACCAGCTGTTTTTATTCAACTAAACGTTGGGACACTACTGATTACAGATATATTTGAGTACATGCTATCGGATTGGACGGAGGTCGTTGAAATCGTGAAGATATTCATTACAAGGAAGTTTGTAGGTCGTTAATGTTGGGGTTCAAGGATCGTGGTCTGGACCGCTCAATCAGTTAAAGGAGGATTGACATGTCAGGCAAGGCAATACATTTCAGTGTTCGCATGGGGATTGTTACGATTATTTTCGCTTCAGGTTTTTTCTGTGGATCGCTGACTCAGCGGAAGGCTTTTGCAGACTGGGGAGAAATCGGAGGGGTTCTCCTTGACCAGGTAAGTGAAAGTGGCGGCACAGTCGGGAGTATTGCTCAACTCGGGAAGACCATAACTGAGATGGAAAAAAATGTCAGCAATCTGCAACAAAATATCGAGACGTTGAAAAAAGTCAAAACGGCACTGGGAGCCAAGAAATAAAATCGTACTGGATAAACGATTCTGCAATAAATGAAAAGGGGTTAGCCGTTGAGCTAACCCCTTTTCTTAAATGGTCGGTGCGACTGGATTCGAACCAGCGACCACCAGACCCCCAGTCTGGTGCGCTACCAGGCTGCGCTACGCACCGATATCGGCTGACCATTCAATACTACTCGAGAATTTTTCTAAGTTTCTGCAATTCCTGCTTGATGTGGCTGAGAAGCTTTTTCTGCTCTTCCTGCTCTTCCGGATCAGTTCTACGAGACGGGGTGATTCTCGTTTTTGCTCCGGCAATGGTTAACTTCTCGCGGTACAGAAGCTCTTGTATCTGTTTTGCCAGTTCCAGATCGCGTTGTGAATACAATCGCTGACCTGTTTTAGACTTCTGAGGCTTTAATTGCTCGAACTGTGTTTCCCAAAATCTCAGTACGGAAGTGTTTATTTTCAGTAGTTCGGCGACTTCACCGATCCGGTAATACAGCTTATGGGAAGCTGCTGACGTCACACCTCCTCCATCTGCACCTATTTATTGATGGATGCCTTCAACACCTGGCTTGGTTTAAACGTGAGAATTCTACGGGCCGTGATAGTAATTTCTTCGCCAGTTTGCGGATTCCGACCGCGCCGATCTGCTTTCTCTTTAACAACAAAGTTACCGAATCCGGCAATCTTTATTTTGTCACTCTTCTCAAGGGTGCTTTTCATGATATCAAAGACTAGCTCAACGAGTTCCGCTGACTCTTTCTTCGAGAAGCCAACCTTCTCATAAATCTTTTCTACAATGTCCGCCTTCGTCATAGCATCCTCAAGTTATTGATTATCCGTAACTATCTGTTCGTCAACGGCGGATATGGTTTATAACACACGGGGTCATGAATGGCAACCGATTTTTAACATTATTTGCAAAAGAACGTTGCGATTATAATCCTACCTCTGCGTGACGCCGAGTTTTGCGGTCAGGGTGTTAATAACTTTCTGATGGAACTTGTTCACCTCTTCGTCTGTCAGGGTAGAATCAAAGGAACCGTAACGTACCCGTACCGCGATACTCTTCTGCCCTTCAGGTATTTTATCACCCTTATAGAGGTCGAAAATTTCAACTGAACGAAGCTTGTCGATGTTAGTACTGGTTATGCATTCTATAATGGCGCTCGCCGACGTCTCGTCAGCAGCGAGCATGGCGATATCCCGATAGGTGTCAGGAAAACGTGAGGGAGCTGTTATGACGCTTGTGACAGCGCTCTGGTCAACCAGTTTAGCGAAGTCGAGTTCGAAATAACAGACCGGTTTGTCCAGTTCGAAGGCTTCCTGTACATCGGGATGAATTTCGCCGATGGTGCCGATCAATTCGTTGTTACATAGGATGGCTGCTGCTTTGCCAGGGTGATAGAACGGCTCTACACCGCCCTGGACGAATGTGAGTGCCGGGAGCTTGAACTTGTCCGCGACTGCTTCGATGACCCCTTTTGCGTCAAAAAAGTCAACCGACTCCTTTGACTGATTCCATCCTTCGGGGTGACGGAGTCCTGACATGATGCCGGCTACATGGAGCGGTTCATCGGGAAGTTCCTCGCCTGGTCTGATCAAGTATACCCGCCTCATTTCGAAAAGGCGTAGGTTGAAGTTTCTCAGGCTGAAATTTCGCGCCGTGGTCTGCAATAGCGCCGGGAGCAAGGTGGTTCGCATGACAGCATGTTCATCAACCAGCGGGTTGAGAAGAGACACGGCAGCGGATCGCTTGTCGGATTCTGGCAGTTTGAGTTTGAGCAGGTCCGCATGGGAGGCGAAACTGAAGTTGATTACTTCGTTGAAACCCTCTCCCACCAGGAGATTTTTCAGCTCCCGTTCAAGTTGCTGGTTGCGCGGGATCCTGTCTGAAAATACCTGGGCAACCGGCATGGACAGGGGGATGTTCTCGAAGCCGTGGAGTCTTGCCACCTCTTCTATCAGGTCGATCTCCCTCTCGATATCGACTCTGAATGAAGGTATGGCAACACGGAGAACTCCCTCACCGACCCGTTCGACGCCGAATTCCAGACGAGTAAAAATTGCTGCGATCTGTTCTTCGTCAAGGCTCAGACCGAGAATCTCATTTACACGGCTGATTCTTGCCGTGACGGTTTTCTCGGGTATCTGTGACGGATAGACGTCAATGGTTCCCCTGGCAACCTTTCCCCCCGCAAGCTCGGCAATGAGGGATGCCGCACGGTCAAGCGCAACGGTAAGGATGTTGATGTCGGTACCACGTTCAAAACGGTGGGATGATTCGGTATGCAGGCCGAGTCGTTTGCTTGTGAGGCGTATTGCCGACGGATTGAAGTAGGCGCTTTCCAGGAGTATGTCGGACGTATCGTCGGCTATTTCCGAGTTCTCTCCACCCATGATGCCGGCGAGGGCAACAGGGCGTTCATCGTCCCTGATGGTCAGATCGGAATGGTTGAGAACTCTCTCCTGGCCGTCCAGAGTTGTGAATGTCTCCCCTTCTCCGGCTCTGCGAACGATTATCTTGCCGCCTGAAAGCTGGCGGTAATCGAAGGCGTGCAGTGGATGACCGTATTCAAGCAGGACGTAGTTGGTAACGTCAACCACATTGTTGATCGAGCGCTGGCCGAGGGCTTGAAGTCTGTTGACCAGCCACCGGGGTGACTGGGCGATGCTGCAGCCACTGATGTAACGGGCTGTATAGCGAGGGCACAGATCGGCGTCGTCAATCCGCACTGAGGCAACCTTTGAGATATCGCTGCCCTCTTCCTTGACATCGGGCCGATTGTAACGGACTTTTTTCCCGAGCTTAGCGGCGATCTCCCTGGCTACGCCGATAATGCTGAGGCAGTCGGCCCTGTTGGGAGTAAGACCGATTTCAAAGATCGTATCCTTAAGACCAAGGGCTTGGAAGACCGGAGCTCCCAAGGGGAGGTCAGCATCAAGAACCATTATGCCGGCAGACTCCTCGGCCAGCCCCAGTTCTTTTTCGGAACAGAGCATGCCGAAGGATTCCTCCCCGCGTATTTTGGACCTCTTGATCTTGAAATCACCCGGAAGGACGGCTCCGATCTGGGCCAGGGCAACCTTGTCGCCTGATCTGAAGTTCTGGGCACCGCAGACAATGCTGAGTATCTCTGTGCCGTTGTTTACCCGGCACAGGGAGAGTTTGTCCGCATTCGGATGTTGGGCGCGTTCTTCGACCAGGGCTACGATGACGTCATCAAGTCCTTCACCGAGCTGTTCTATGGCGTCTACTTCCAGCCCGAGCATGGTGAGGAGGTTGGAAAGTTCATGGGGGGAAAGATCGAAGTCAACAAATTCCTTGAGCCAGTTGTAACTTACTTTCATATGGTCACACTTTCTCCGCTGCCCCTGGCACGAAGTGGAGGGACAGACCATGAGTGAGGTAATATACGTGAGTCAGATGCTATAACTTGTCGATATCCAGTGTTCAGAATTGCGACAGGAAACGGACATCGTTCTCAAAAAGCAGTCGCATGTCATTGATTCCGTATTTGAGCATTGCGACCCGTTCGATTCCCATGCCGAAAGCAAAACCGTTAACCTTCTCGGCATCATAGCCAACGTGACGGAAAACCTCTGGGTCGACCATGCCGGCACCGAGAATCTCCAGCCAGCCGGAATTCTTGCAGACGCGACACCCCTTGCCACGACAGATGACGCACGCTATATCCACCTCGGCGCTCGGTTCGGTGAACGGGAAGAAACTCGGTCGTAGGCGAACGCCGATATCGTTGCCGAACATCTGGTTGGTGAAAATGGTCAGGATCCCCTTGAGGTCGCCGAAAGTGATCCCTTTGTCAACCATCAGACCTTCGATCTGGTGAAACATCGGTGAATGGGTGGCATCGTAATCACAGCGGTAGACGGTGCCTGGGGCTATGATTCTGACCGGTGGTTGCTGCTGCAGCATTGTTCGAATCTGGACAGGAGAGGTGTGCGTACGAAGCAGCAGATTGTCCTGCACAAAGAAGGTATCCTGCATGTCCCTGGCCGGATGGTCCTTTGGGAAATTAAGTGCTTCGAAATTGTAGTAATCCAGCTCAATTTCGGGACCTTCTGCAACAAGAAAGCCGAGACCAGAAAAGATATCGCAAATCTCCTCCACGACGAGAGTCACCGGGTGCTTGGTCCCCCGGGGTGATCGCCTGCCAGGCAGGGTCACGTCAATTCTTTCATTCTGTAACTTGGCTTTTTTCAGTGAGGCCTTCAAGGTAGCAGCGCACGTGGCGAAGCTCTCTTCAAGGCAGTCGCGAACAGAGTTGACAACCTGTCCGATTACCGGGCGCTCATCAGAGGAAAGGGCGCCGATACCTTTCATGATGCTGGTGAGCTCTCCTTTTTTCCCCAGAAATCTGACCTTCAGTGCCTGAAGCTGTTCTTCGGTCGTGACGCCGGCGAGTGCTGCAAGTGCATCCTTCTGCATCTGTTCAAGCTGTTGTCTCATGCACATGGTCCTTAAAAAAAAAGAAATGGAATGCGTAACATTCCATTTCTTTTTTCTGTGATGGTTTGTGGTTATGCTCCTGCTTTGGCCACACCCGCAATCTGTGCGAATCCGGCAGGATCCGATACGGCCAGATCAGCCAGAACCTTCCGGTCAATCTCGACCTTTGCCTGCTTGAGGCCGTGGATCAATTTGCTGTACGTCATGCCGTTCAAACGTGCGGCGGCATTGATGCGCACAATCCAAAGCGCGCGGAAATCACGCTTTTTCACGCGACGGTCGCGGAATGCGTAATTAAGGGCGCGGTCCACCGCTTCGGTGGCGCTCCTGAAGAGTTTGCTCCTGGCGCCGCGGTATCCCTTGGCAAGTTTCAGTACTTTGTTTCTTCTTTGTCTCGCTTTGAAACCTCTTTTTACGCGTGGCATGTACTACTCCTTTTGGTGTATTTCACCGGATCCGCAAGGGGAGACGATTTCCTCGCGGTTCACGGCAACTTGTAGGGCATGAGACGTGAATGAATCACTCTCATGGTCTTTTTACATGTAGGGGATCAGTCGTGCAATGTTCTTCTGGTCCACAGCGGCAACGAGTCCGCCGTGACGAAGGTTGCGCTTGCGTTTGCGGGTCTTGCTTGTGAGAATGTGGCTTGTAAAAGCCGAACTTCTCTTGATCTTGCCGGTCCCTGTCTTCTTGAAACGCTTTGCAGCGCCGCTGTTTGTCTTGATTTTAGGCATATCCTTCTCCTTCTGGCAGTCTTTGTGTTATTTTTTGGGGGCGACAATCATGAACATGCTCCGCCCCTCCATTTTGGGTTTTACTTCAATTACGGCTACATCTTCGAGATCCTGCGCAAAACGATCAAGTGCTTTCTGACCGTACTCCATGTGGGTGATTTCCCGGCCACGGAAAACAAGGGTGATCTTGGCCTTGTTCCCTTCCTCGAGAAACCGCCTTACATGCTTGATCTTGAAGAGCATGTCGTGTTCATCTGTTTTCGGTCTGAGCTTGACCTCTTTCAGTTGCACCTGAACCTGCTTCTTTTTTGCTTCCTGCAACTTCTTGCTCTGCTGGTACTTGAACTTGCCGTAATCCATGATGCGGCATACGGGGGGGACGGCGGTCGGTGAAACTTCAACCAGGTCAAGTTGCTGGCTTTCTGCCATAGAGAGAGCTTCCTGGATCGAAATAACGCCGATCTGCTCACCTTCGGCGCCAATTACCCGGACCTCTCTGGACCTGATTGCCTGATTGATGTTAACCGTTGCTTTAGCTATGACGCCACCTCCTAGTGGAATTCCGCAGCTTCATTCATGATGAAGCTTATGAATTGATCGACGGTCATGGGGTCAAGGTTCTTGCCGTCCCTGAAACGTGGAGTCACCGTCCCGGTCTCAAGTTCCTTATCACCTATGATCAGCATGTAGGGTATCTTCTGCAACTGGGCTTCCCTGATCTTGAAGCCGAGCTTTTCGTTGCGCAGATTCTTTTGTATTCTCACTCCTGCAGCGCGCAGTTTTTCGTACAGTTCTGCTGCATATGGTGCCTGGGCATCCGTTACCGTCAGCAGGATGGCTTGGACAGGTGAAAGCCAGAGCGGGAAGTTGCCGGCAAAATGCTCGATCAGGACACCGATGAAGCGCTCAATGGAACCGAGGATGACCCGGTGAACCATGACCGGGCGTTTTTTCTCGCCGTTACTGTCGACATAGGTAAGGTCAAAGCGCTCGGGGAGCGTAAAATCGCACTGGATTGTAGCACACTGCCATTTCCTGTCAAGGCAGTCACGTAGCTTGATATCTATTTTGGGACCGTAAAAGGCCCCATCTCCCTCGTTAATTTCGAAGGGACGACCCGAATCCTTCAGGGCACCGAGCAACGCACCGGTTGCCCTTTCCCAGTCTTCATCGGAACCTATTGACTTTTCCGGCCTTGTCGAGAGTTCCATGTCGAACTCGAAGCCGAATTTGCCCATCACCTCGGTGACGAATGAGATCACACCCTTTATTTCTCCATCCAGCTGTTCCGGTGTGCAGAGAATGTGAGCATCATCCTGGGTGAAACAGCGGACGCGGAGTAACCCGTGCAGTACCCCTGCCCTCTCGTGGCGATGAACGGTCCCGAGCTCGAAGAAGCGGAGGGGGAGATCGCGGTAGCTGCGAAGCTGTGATTTATAGATCATCATGTGGGCGAGACAGTTCATCGGCTTGATGCCGAAGCCCTGTTCATCCACTTCGGTGAAATACATGTTCTCGCGGTAGTTCTCGTAGTGGCCGGAACGTTGCCAGAGCTCAGACTTGAGAATCTGCGGGCCGACGACAATGTCATAACCGCGCTTCAGGTGCTCTTTTCGCTCGAAATCCTCAAGGATCGTACGGAGCATGGCGCCTTTCGGATGCCAGATGGCAAAACCAGCACCGACTTCGTCGCTGAACGAAAAAAGATCCAGCTCTTTCCCAAGCTTACGGTGGTCACGACGCTTTGCCTCTTCGATCCGTTCAAGGTAAGCATCAAGCTCTTTCTTGTCGGTGAATGCCGTGCCGTATACACGCTGCAGCATCTTCCGTTTCTCGTCACCCCGCCAGTAGGCGCCGGCGATCGAGGTCAGCTTGAATGCCTTGCAATAAGCGGTGGAAGGAAGGTGGGGACCTCGACAAAGGTCGGCAAAGTCGCCCTGGCGGTAAAGGGACACTGTTTCGACGCCGAGATCCTCGATCAGCTCAACCTTGTAATCTTCGCCCATGTCGCGAAACATCTTGATGGCGTCGTTGCTGGAGAGGACCTGACGTTCGATTGGCTGGGCAGCCTTTGCCAGTTCCAGCATCTTCTGTTCTATTTTTTCCAGATCATCCGGCGTAAACGGATGGTCCATGTCGAAATCATAGTAAAAACCGGTGTCAATGGCTGGACCGATGGTTACTTTTGCCTGGGGAAACAGAATCTTCACCGCCTGTGCCATGAGGTGGGAAGTGGAGTGCCTGATGATTTCCAGTGCCTCAGGACTCTTGTCGGTAATGATGGCTACATCGGCGCCGTCAGGTATGGCAGTGGCAAGGTCGACGAGATCGCCGTTGATCTTGCCGGCAATCGCCGCCTTGGCCAGGCCTGCACCTATGGATGCTGCTAAGTCACGGACAGTTGCACCCGATGGCAGTTCCCTTGTCGAACCATCCGGCAAATTCACCGTTATATTGCTCATAGGTCGCCTCGTAAAAGAAAAGGCATCGCTGCCGATGCCTTACACATTTGTTCGCTGCTCTGTAAAGCAATGGTAGGCGCGGACGGTCTCGAACCGTCGACCTCTACCGTGTCAAGGTAGCGCTCTCCCCCTGAGCTACGCGCCTGCAAACAAAACGAACGTCATTACTAGCAATGGTGGCCGATAAAGTCAAGCACTTTATTCGATATTTTTTTATCAATCCGTAACTGCTGTAAAATTGCGGTGGTTACCGCGTCCGGGAGTATTTCCGACAGGCAGCTGACGTTGCAGGGGCACGGGGGGGTGGTGCCGAATCTCGTGCATGGCGAGCAGGGGAGTTCCCTGTTCACGACAGTGTGTCGAGTCCCCCGTGGTGCCCATTTTGCAGCGATCCCCGGACCGAACAGGGAAACCGTCGGGACTCCTAAACCGACGGCGATATGTAGAACTCCCGAATCGCCGGAAAGGAGGAGTGACGAAGCGGAAATGATTGCCGCTGTTCCGGCAAGCGTGGTACGGCCTGCAAGGTTGAGTGCTCTGGTGTCCTTGACGATCTCCTCCCCCTGCTCCCTGTCGACTGCTCCGCCTACAATCACCGATCTCAGGCCGTGATGTTCCAGCGATTTTACCACGCTGTTGAACCGTCTGCTCCCCCAGCGTCGCTCGGCAATACTGGCCCCGGGGAAAATGGATATGAATGGTGTTCCCCCAACGGGGTGTAACAGTGTTGTTGCCCGTTCCTTTTCACTCTCTGGCACAAATAGGAAAACAGTCGAACCGTCATGTGCCTCTCGAATGCCAAGGGGGGTAAGAAGGTGCAGGAAGCTGCTGACCTCGTACTCGTCGTGTCGGTAAGGAACCGCATGGGTGAACATCCGGCGCCGCTCGTTGGTGTCGAATCCTATGAGGCGGGGAGCACCGGTTAACCGCGCGACCAGGGCAGAAAGCCGGTGCCACTGTTCAGTATCAATGACCAGGTCGTAGGTGCCACGCAGGACCTGCAGCAGACCGTTAGGGGTGTCGTAGAGCAGAACCTGGTCTATTCCCGGTATGAGAGCGAAGGTGTCGCTGTTACGCTTCTCAGCAAGAATCTGTATCCGTGCGTGGGGGAAAATCCGTTGCAGTCTGTAGATTGCAGGAGCCAGTAAGGCGGCGTCGCCGATGCCGCCCGGCCTGATGACGAGTATCGAACGGATCTCCCCGGCGGGTGCCGTGCAGGGAGGTGCTGGCAGAATGCGTGTGGCCAGTTTGCCGAATACGCTGTCAAGACCCTTGAGCAGTCTAACGTTGTCTCGTAGGGGGATTTTTTTCACTCTTCTTCCATGCCGTGCTTGGAGAGCTTGTATCGAAAGGAGCGGAAGGTCATGCCGAGCATTTCAGCCGCCCGCTTTCTTATACCACCTGATTTTTCGAGGGCTTTAAGAAGGTATTTCTTCTCTATGTTGTCCAGGTACTTGTCCAGATCCATCCCTTCAGGAGGAATTTCGAACAGGTCCATGCGTTGCTGTGCCGTGTGCAAGCGCAGTACGTGCTGTGGCAGTGTATCGAGTGTTATCTGTCTGGTGCCGAGCGCAACAGAGCGTTCGACGATATTTTCCAGTTCCCGGACATTACCCGGGAACTGGTAATTCAGCAGCAGATTAAGGGCGTCTGGGGAAATGATATCATGGGTAGAGCTGTTTCCGGTGTGCTTCCGGAAAAAATGTTCAAGAAGCAGAGGGATGTCTTCGGCGCGTTCCCTTAATGGCGGGAGGTTTAGCTGCACAACATTCAGGCGATAGTAGAGGTCTTCCCGGAAGTTGCCATCTGCAACCTGCTGTTCCAGGTCCCTGTTGGTGGCAGTCACGATGCGTACATCCACACGTCGGGTTTCTCCCCCCCCTACCCTGCGGATTTCACGCTCCTGTAGTACCCTCAGCAGCTTCGCCTGAAGAAGCAAGGGCACTTCTCCGATTTCGTCCAGGAACAGGGTGCCGCCGTTCGCCTGCTCGAACAGCCCCGCCCGCTCTGAGACCGCGCCGGTGAAGGCGCCCCGGGCATGGCCGAAGAACTCGCTTTCCATCAATGTTTCAGGGATGGCTCCACAGTTGACTGCCACGAATGGTTTGTCACGTCTTTCGCTGTTGCAGTGGATCGCTTTTGCGACCAGTTCCTTGCCGGTGCCGCTTTCACCGCAGATCAAAACGGTTGCGGCACTGGCGGCAACTCTCTCGATTAGGGAGAAAATATCGAGCATTTTCCGGCTTTTCCCGATAAGACCATTACAGCTTTGGGTGCTCTGGACCTGGCTCTTGAGCTTGGTGTTCTCTCGTACAAGGAACTGTTTTTCAAGGGCGTTCTTGACCAGTAATTTTATCTCATCCACCTTGAACGGTTTGGAGATGTAGTCATACGCGCCGAATTTCATCGCTTCCACGGCCTGCTCCGTCGTGGAAAAGGCGGTAATCATCAAAACGGCTGTGTCGGGTGAAAAGGACTTTATTTTTTCAAGCAACCCGATGCCGTCAAGTCCCGGCATATTGATATCGGATATGACCAGGTCAACGTCAGATTTCTCCAGTATGTTCAGCGCTTCAGCTCCGCTTGCGGCCGTGATAGAGGAATATCCCTCTCGTTCAAGAAGAATTGCGAGAAATTCACGCATACTGAGTTCGTCGTCTACAACCAGAATAGTAGGGCTCACTGTTGCTCTCTTTGAAAAGTGATCGGTTTATTAGAATATGATGCCAATCAACTTATTTTAGACTTTCTCATTTTTAAAGGTAACGGGCAGTGTGATCCTGAAACAGGCTCCACCAGAGATGTCATTCTCGGCAATGATACTGCCGCCGTGGGCTTCGATAACCCTGTAGACCATGGCCAGGCCGAGTCCGCTCCCCCCGGTTTTAGTGGTAAAAAAGGGCTCGAAGATCATATCCATGTCTTCCGGTGAGATCCCGTTACCGCTGTCATGTACCGATATCTCGAGAGTGCCTGTCGTATCATCGGCGTCGGGAAAAGGGAGGTTGTAGTGACTGTTCAGCATCACGGTTCCTCCTTCGGGATTAGCCTCAGCTGCGTTGAGAAGTAGATTCAGGATTACCTGACGAACCTGGTCATGGTCGGCGAATATCTGCTTTCCTCCCGGAGTGGAATTCCGGATATCCATAAGGGAGAACCGCTTATCCCCCCGCAGCAGTTCAATGATCTCGTCGATCATGACCTGAAGGTTGAACCAGCATTTGTCAGGATGTTTCGGACGAGCGTACTGGAGAAAATCGCCGAGCAGTTTATCCAGGCGATCCGTTTCACGTATGACGATATCGAGCAGTTTCCGGTCAGATTCGGGTACTGTCCTTGTCTGAGCGATCAATTGAACAGAGCCGCTGATCGAGGCAAGAGGGTTTCTTACCTCGTGGGCGATACGTGCCGAAAGCTCTCCGATCGCCGCTAAACGATCAGACTTCTTTAGTTGGGTTTCCAGCTCACGTATTCTGGTGACATCGAAAAAATCGATGACCGCGCCAATGCAGTTCCCCTCCTTGTCAGAGAACGGTGTTGACTTGAGGCTGAGGATTCTTCTCTCCCCGTCACAGTTCGTGTGAATGGTGTCGCTTCTGTCCTTTCCCGAAAGCAGTGCGGCAAGAGACCCTGCCTCCGGCATAATTTCGTCGATCCGCCTGTCATAAACATCAGCCGGATTTACTCCTGCTATGTACGAAGCGCTTCGGTTGAACACGCGGATATTCCCACTGCTCGTAATGGTGACAAGTCCGCTGTCGAGATTTGAGACGATGATGCTGTTCAGTTGTTTCAGCTCATCATAATCTATCTCCTTTTTGCGGAGAGCCGTTTCACTCTTCCGGGCCCGTTCTGAAAGATAACCTGTCAGTACGGCAGTAAGACAGAAGGCAAGCAGGTTGGTCAGAATCAGCAGGGTTATATGAGTGCTGCCGTAGTAATCGCCTACTTCCGGGAACAGGCCGAATCTGACCAGTTTACCGAAATAGTGAAAATCAATTATCGTGCCGTAGATGATGCCACAGAGACTTGCGGTATACACGGCATCACGGCGGGCAAAGAGCAGGCCTGCATTGATGATGGCAAGGTTGTAGAAAAAGGCATAGGAGGAAGAAATCCCGCCGGTCAGCACAACGAGGAAGGAAACGAACACAATTTCCCATATGATCTGGGCATAGGCAACCGCAGACAGGTATTTAGCCGGCAGACCGAAGGTTGTCAGGGAGAGTACTGAAAAACAGTATGTGACGATGATGAGACGGGTAACAACACGCAGCATCTCGTCGGTGAAGAAATAGGGTTGGCGGAAGTTTAAATAGGTGATCGTGACGAGAAAAAACGAGACAATGACAAGCCTGGCCAGTATCAACCAGGCCAGGCTTTTTTTTCGTTCATTCATCAGCCGACCGCGCCGGCAAGCTTGAATATGGGGAGGTACATGGCGACAACAAGGCCACCTACCGTTGTGCCGAGAAATACCATCAGGAGAGGTTCCATCATTGCGGTCAGGTTGCCGACTGCATCGTCTACCTCGTCATCGTAAAAGTCGGCAATCTTGTTGAGCATGGCATCCATGGCACCGGTCGCCTCACCGACCGAGATCATCTGCACGACCATAGGCGGAAAGACACCGCTCTCGCCAAGAGGTTCAGCCATTGTCTTCCCCTCTGAAATTGCCTGTCGAACCTTGTAAATCGCCTCTTCGACGATCTTGTTGCCGGCTGTCTTGGCAACGATCTCCAGTCCGTCCATGATGGGAACACCGCTGCTTATCATGGTGCCGAGAGTACGGGTGAACTTGGCGACAGCAACTTTGCGGATAAGGATACCGATGACCGGCATCTTGAGGAACATGCGGTCCATCGTCTTTCTGCCGACAGGGGTCGCATAATATTTGCCAATGGCGACCTTGATGCCGTAAATGGCTGCGATTATGACCAGTATGTACTTCTTCAGGAAGTTACTCATGGCAATGACTATCAGTGTGGGGGCTGGCAAAGTTCCGCCGAAATCGTCGAACATCTTGGCAAACGTGGGGATGACGAAGACAAGGATGACGCCGATGACGAGTACGGCTATGGAAATAATGGTGGCAGGATACACCATGGCGCCCTTTACCTGCTTCTTCAACTTCATGGCCTTTTCGATATACGCTGCCAAACGATTGAGGATCGTGTCGAGAATACCACCGACCTCACCAGCCGCTATGAGGTTGACGTAGAGCTGGTCAAACATCCGGGGGTGTTTTGCCAAGGCATCGGCAAAGGTTGAGCCGCTTTCCACCGATTCCTTGATGTTGTAGAGTGCCGCCCTGAAGGATTTGTTCTGTTGCTGGCTGGCAAGAATATCGAGGCACTGGACCAGGGGGAGACCGGAGTCGATCATGGTGGCAAATTGCCGGGTGAACACTACCAGGTCCTTGGTATCTACACTTCCTCCACCACCTTTCCCCAGAAAGGGGATGTTAATTCCTGCCTTTTCGCTTTTGATGGTGATGTTGGTGAACCCGAATTTCTTCAGCTGAGCCTCAACCATGGCTTCATTGGCAGCTTCCATGACACCTTTTTGTTGGGCGCCGGCCTTTGTTCTTGCTTCCCATGTGAATTTTGGCATTCAGGACTCCAGGAATGTGTAGAAATTGATTACGTACCTATTGATTTTGCTGAAATGTCGATCATATTGTCTTGCCGGAACCGCATTGGTGCCGACGACTAACGATTCATAGGGCGACGCGGCATCCCTGATCCCATACCAGCATTGCCGAGCATCTGCCTGAACTCATCGGGATCGGACGAACGGCCCATGGCGTCTTCGAGGGTTATCTGACGGCGCTGGTAGAGGTTCAAAAGGCATTGGTTCATGGTCTGCATGCCGAACTTTTCCTGGCCGACCTGCATCTGGGAGTAAATCTGGTGGATCTTATCCTCCCGGATCAGGTTGCGGATCGCCGGGTTTGGCACCATGACTTCCAGGGCCAGGGCTCGACCCGAGCCGCTCGCCTTGGGGATGAGAATCTGGGAGAGAACCCCTTCGAGAACGAAGGAGAGCTGTGTCCTTACCTGGGTCTGCTGGTAAGGAGGGAAGACGTCGATGATGCGGTTTATTGTCTGGGCGCAGGAGTTTGTGTGCAGGGTAGCAAAGCAGAGGTGCCCGGTTTCCGCCAGGGTAAGCGCAGCCTCGATGGTTTCGAGGTCGCGGAGCTCACCGACCAGGACGACATCGGGGTCCTGACGAAGCACGTATTTGAGGGCATTTTTGAATGCCTTGGTGTCTGCACCGACCTCGCGCTGGTTTACCAGGCACCCCTTGTGAGGGTGAAGATATTCGATGGGGTCTTCAATGGTAACGATGTGGTCGTGGCGCTCGGTATTGATCTTGTCGATCATTGATGCCAGCGTCGTGGATTTGCCGCTCCCTGTCGGACCGGTGACCAGAATGAGACCGCGGGACTTGTCGCAGAGTTCCTTGACGACCGGAGGGAGTCCGAGCTCTTCGAAGGTGAGGATTTTGTAGGGGATTACCCTGAAGACACCGGCTACAGCTCCCCGTTGGACAAATATATTGCCACGGAAACGGGAAAGCCCCTTCACACCGAAGGAGAGGTCAAGCTCGTTTTCCTCCTCGAACTTATGTTTCTGGGCTTCAGTCAGGACGCTGTAACAGAGTTGCTTGGTTTCCACGGCCGACATCGGCGGAAGATTGGTCGGGGTCAATTCGCCGTCGATCCGGATCTGGGGCGGGGAGTTGGTGGTTATGTGGAGGTCGGAGCCGTTTCTGTCGACAAGCTCTTTCAGCAGTTGGTGAAGATTTATCATGTTAACTCCTAGTCATCAGAGACTGTTACCCTCAGGACCTCTTCAAGCGAAGTTACACCTTCCTTCAACTTTGTCAAACCGGACTGACGCATGGTCTTGATGCCGAGGCGCATGGATTCCCGCTTGATTTCTGCGGTATTGGCCCCGTTGAGGATCAGCTCCCTGATCGGCTCAAGCATCGGCATGACCTGGTAGAAGCCTACCCTCCCCTTGTATCCCGTGCCGTTGCATACCGGGCACCCGGCCCCCTTGTAACAGACATAACTCTCTGCTTCTTCAGGAGACACGCCGGCTGCGATGAGAGCCTTTACCGGGATATCCTCTACCACCTTGCATTCGCCGCAGACACGGCGTGCGAGTCGTTGAGCAGTAATCAGGTTGACTGCGGAGGCAACGAGAAACGGTTCGATACCCATGTTGAGCAGGCGGTTGATGGTGGATGGCGCATCGTTGGTATGAAGAGTCGAAAGAACCAGGTGGCCTGTGAGGGCCGCTTTGACACCTATCTCGGCTGTCTCGAAGTCCCGAATTTCACCGATCATGATGATGTCGGGGTCCTGACGGAGGAAGGAACGAAGGGCAGCGGCGAAATTGAGGCCGATATCCTCGTGCATCTGTACCTGGTTGATGCCGGCAAAGTTGAATTCGACCGGGTCTTCTGCGGTGGAGATATTTTCTGTCGTCTTGTTCAGTTCGGAAAGAGCCGAGTACAGTGATACGGTCTTGCCGCTCCCTGTCGGACCGGTAACCAGGCACATGCCGAACGGCTTGTGAATCTCGTGCTGGAAGCGTTCGAGAGCATCCGGCTCATACCCCAGCTTGGTCATGTCCAGTTGCAGGTTCGACTTGTCCAGGAGGCGCATGACGATTTTTTCGCCGAACAGGGTGGGAAGGACGGAGACGCGGTAATCCATATCCTTGCCACCACCGAGCTTTATCTTGATACGACCGTCCTGGGGAAGGCGGCGCTCTGCTATGTCAAGTTCGGCCATGATCTTGATACGGGATGTTATGGCGTTTTTCAGCTTGAGGGGTGGCTTCATCACTTCGTACAGGACGCCGTCGATGCGGTAACGGACACGGAAAGAGCGCTCGTACGGTTCTATATGGATGTCGCTGGCTTTTTTCTTGATGGCATCGGTAAGGATCAGGTTGACGAGCTTCACTACCGGAGCGTCTTCAGTGGCCCGCTCCAGGGAGGAAACGTCGACATCTTCATCGTCTCCAACGACCTCGAAGTCCTCCATCTCCAGATCGCTCATCACGTCTGCAAGGGAAGCCGACTGGTCGTAGAACTTGTCGATGGCCGCTTTGATTGCGGCCTCTGAGGCAACGACAACTTCCACGTTGTAACCGGTCATGAACTTGATGTCGTCGACGGCAAAAATGTTGGAGGGGTCGCTCATGGCGACAATAAGTGTCGAACCGGCGCGGTTGACCGGGATTATCTGGTATTTCTGTGCCACATCGGCGGGAATTATCTTGATGACAGCCGGTTCGACCTCCAGTTCGGAGAGGTTGATCGATGGCACCCCGTACTGCTTCGAGAGAAAGGAGGTGAGATCCTGTTCGCTGATGTATCCATTCTTGATGAGAATGGTTCCCAGTTTCAGTTGGCCAGCCGACTCCTTCTGTTCCTCAAGGGACTTTGCCAGATGTTCCCGGGTTATCAGGTTGTTGGCAACCAGGATTTCTCCCAGTCTGCTCATCTGCATATAGACCTCGTTCAAAAAATTATATCAAATCACATTTTAATTTTCTGATACTAGAACTCCAACAGGCAGGTGTCAAGAATATCGTGACGACCACTCCAAGTTTCAGCGGACTCCGTAGCGCGCCAGCACCTGATTGACATCCATTGAGAGTTCAGGGGCAATCTGGGCGGCGCTGCGCAGGTTCTGCAACCCCTCGCTCAGTCTCCCCTGCCTGAGCAGTTCCTCCCCTACTTCGAGTCGGCTGTTGGCGTAAATGAGAATCGCTTTTCCCGTATCCAGGTCGCGGAAAAACATTTCATTTCCCCCAAGATCACGCGGCGAATAAAGACCCCATACGGAAAGGTCGGGCGAGCTGCTCGTTTTTGCCGATTCCGTCAGGAGCTGGTAGGTAATGCCGCGCTGGAGAAACCTGTAGCCACCGAACGGCACGGAAAAACGTGTCGAGTAGTCAATGAGAACGGGGCGTACGGGGTACTGCTCTGCCACGGCAAGGAGGAGCACATTTTCCGGTGACTGTGATTCCAGGGGGATCCTCCTGAGGATGCTCCGGGTAAACAGGTGAGGAAATGCGTCGAGGTACCAGTCGAACACCAGGTGGGGAGTATGGAGGAGATCCAGGTCTTCGCGCATCTTTTCGACCCCCTGGATGTACCAGAGCGGGAAAGCGCCACTGTCTCCCCAGGTGTAGAGAGCGGCACCCTGGGGGGCAGAGCGGAGAACGCTCGAACCGTAATCAAAGGCAACATAATTGAGGTGCTGGTCGTTTTTAACATAATTGAGAGCACAGACCATTGTCGGCAGAGCCAGCAACAGGGTAGCGGCCATCGCCCGTGCAGGCAGTGCCTTGTTGCTGAGACGCAGAACGGTCAGACCCTTGCCGATCGACAGGTAGAGCCCGATACCGACAAATACGGCCGAGTAGAGATAGAGCGGAGTAAAGAACTCCTCGGTAAGGAAAATCAGCTCTTCCGTTGCGTTGAAGTAGCCGGCGATGACCAGGAGAAAGCAGAACAGCGCGATAAGGTAGGCGATGACCTCTGCCCGTTTTCTCGTGAAGATTGCAGCCATGCCGAGGATCATGAGGAAAAGCCCGAACGTGGTGAACTCGTGGGGGACATTGAAGGCATTTATCTGTGCCCAGAGAAGCGACCAGCCCCGCTCCACTTTTTCCGTCGGATACCCCTTGCGGAGAAAATGCCAGAGGAACTGCTCCTTAGTCTGGGGGTTTGCCCAGTTGAGAAGAGGGAATTTGGTGGCCCGTATGGGGAGATGCAGGTTGATGGCAAAACCGAGGATGCCGAACAGAACGGAGATAATGAAATCCCTGATCCTGAGAGCTATTTTCCAGTTCATGGAGATGATCAGGAAAGCAAAAGACGGGATCATGAGAATAATGGTCTGGTGCGCTCCCGTGGCAAGACCGCACAGGAAGGTGGCGATGAAGATATACGACGGTCGCTCCTCCCCCTGGCGGTAGGAGTCGCGCCAGCGGAGGATCAGGTAGAGGATGAGTGCCACGATGAAGGAGACGAGGGGATAAGGCTTATCATGGTTGGATTGCAGCCACAGCCTGGGAGAACAGGTAAAGGTCAGGGCCGCTGCCAGGGCAGCACTCTTGCGCAGCATGCTGTTCAAGGCGCTGTCCGGTGTGATCTCCTCCTGTTTCAGGAGATATGTCACAAGGAGGTAGACACCGAAACAGGCCAGGGAACCGGAGATGGCTGTCGCGAAGTTTACTCTGAACGCTATGCTGCCGAAAGGGAGCCAGGTGAACGGCTTGGCATAGTTGAGAAAAAACGGGTAGCCCGGTGAATGGGCGGAGCCGAGACAGGACGTTGCGGTTATGAATTCTCCGCTGTCGAAGAACGTAACCGAGGGGGCAAGGGTCAGAAGGTAGATTGTCAGTGGCAGAAGAACCGATAGTAGTGCAAAGACGTCCAGACGTTTTGCAAGAGACATGGGCATGACTCCTTGAAGGTGATGGCAGGTCTGCATCAGCGCGGTTTTCGTGCCATGGCAAAATAGCCGTTACCGAGGTCTGTCGGGAAAAACAGGCGCTGGATAAAGTAAAATGGCAACATGGTTATGTCGTTGAACAGCAGATTGAATATAAGGGAAAAATCGGTAAAGAGCCACATGCCGCCGCTGTTTCTGGTCCGCTCGTCCAGCCTGGACTCCCTCTCCAGGCGTTTGGCGATCGCCCTGTCATAAAAAGGCTTCATCAGGTTGTAGAGCGGCACGCCATATGAGTATATGGTGATTGCTTCGAGCCCCGAATCACCTAGTTTTGTCTCCAGGTCAGTCCGTTCATAGCGCCTGATATGGCCGCAGAAGTCATCGTTCGCTCCCCACCTGCTCTGGTGGGCAGGTACGGTCAGGAGCAACCACCCTCCCGGTTTGACCCTGTCGACCAGGAGCCGCAGGAATCCCCTGTCGTCGTCCCAGTGCTCCAGAACCTCTGACGCTATCACCGCGTCGAAATGCTCCCGCACGTCCGAGATGTCGACCTGCTGTACCGTTATATTCGGGGAAAGGTTGTGACCCCTGGCGATTTCAATGGCGTCAGCCGAGATGTCGATCCCCATGCCGCGGTATCCCTCCCTGTCCAGTGCGATCAGGAGGTCTCCTGCTCCGCAACCGACTTCGAGAAAAGAGGCCGTACCTGTCTTGCCCAGCGCATCGATGATCACCTTTTTTTTCAAAAGGTAGCTCGGGGTCGGGTACCATTTCATGGCGTGTCCTCTGCTGTACCGTATTTGCCCAGAGAGGCAAAGGATATCTTCTCCGTCCAGAGGAAAAAGAAACCGAGCAGTATCACGGGGAAGAAATTGATCGCGTGCATCACCAGGGCGACACTCAGTGCCTGCTCTTTGGGGACATTGAAGGCCATCAGCCCGTACATGCAGGCCGCATGGTAGGTTCCTATGTAGCCGGGAGATGCCGGAACCATAACGGCAAAAACCAGAAACACCAGGATGAACATCGCCGCCGTTATGGGCAGGTCAATGCCGAACGCCTTGAGGAGCAGGTCGACCGGCCAGGTGGCGGTTCCCCAGATCAGTGCCGAGGAAACCAGCAGCGCACCAAGTTCTCCCGGCTTGGAACTGAGACGGATGCCGGAGATGAAAGAACCGAGCAGGGGGATGATTTTGGAGGACACTGCTGCAGGAAACGGTTTCAGGAGCGCGCTGACAAATTTCAGGGTGGCACCGGTAGCCCTTTTCAGGAACACGAGGAAGACAATGACCCCGACATACAGGGAAAGGGTCACATAGCCGCCGGTTATCAGGCCATTTTGCACTTTTTCCATGCCGGGGGGCAACTGGACGGTGAAAAATGTCACGACCAGTATGATCAGCACCGAAAAACCGTCGCACAGCCTGTCGAGGACCAGGGTAGCGAAAACGGAACTGGTCTCCAGTTGCTCCTTCTCCGCCAGCACGTAGGCGCGGATGATCTCCCCGAGTCGTGCGGGGAGCAGATTGTTCGCCATGTAGCAGATGATGGTCGCAGCAAGGAGGTTGCGCGGAGCGGCCTTTTTCTGGGGAAGAACGAGGTAGTGCCAGCGAACGGCCCTGAGACCATAGCTGACAAAGGTCACGAACAGGGCCAGTGACAGGTATCCGTAATGAAGGGTACGGAATGCCGCGCCAAGCTGGTTGAAGTCGATCTTTCTGAAGAGGAGCCCCATGAAGAAGAGGCTGATACCGATACCTGCAAGGAATTTCTTGTCGACCTTACCGGTACTGTTCATATCCCCTCCAGGTATTCGCTGTAGACCACCAGCGGTGTCGCAGCGAGAATCCGGCGGCAGTTGGCAACATCATCGGCAATGGCCCGTTTCAGTTCGTCGGTGGAATTGAATCGTTTCTCTCCCCTGAGTCGTTCGATGAAATAGATACGCAACTCCTGGTCGTACAGTTCGCCGTCAAAATCGAAGATGAACGTTTCTATGGAAATCTCGGCAGCACCGAACGTCGGGTTGTTGCCGATGTTGCAGGCACCGTCGTACAAACGGTCATTCAGCTTCACTTTGACGGCATAGACACCGTCCGCCGGGATGAGTTCCTTGTCGGTCACGATGTTGGCAGTCGGGAAGCCAAGCGATTTGCCGCGGTGGGCGCCGTGGACAACCCTGCCGCCAAGGGAAAAGTGGCGACCGAGATAACGGACCACGTCCGCCACATCGCCCGCGGCGATCATGCGTCGGATCAGGGAACTGCTGTAGGTAGTCTCACCGCGGGAGATCGGCGCCAGTTCTTCCACGGTGAACCCGAACCGGTCGCCATACCTGCAAAGCATGGCAAAATCCCCTTCCCGGTTGCGGCCGAAGGCGTAATCATACCCGATGATCAGTTTCCTGGTGCCGATAATGCCGATGAGATATTTTTCGATGAATTCACCGGACGGTATGGCAGCAAAATCCGAGTCAAAGGGAATGATGATCAGGTAGTCGACCCCGGATGCTTCGATAAGGGTTATTTTCTCTTCAAGGGTATTGATCAGGCGGATGTTGCGCGTCGACGTGACTACCCGCAGAGGATGGGGGTCGAAGGTGACGACAACCGATACGCCGTCCCCCTCCCGTGCCGCCTGCTTCAGGCGGCGGAAGATCTCGCGATGACCGAGGTGGACCCCGTCGAAGTTACCGATCGTGACCACCGGATTATGCAGCGGTTCGGAAATTTCGGAAAAACTGCGATGGATGATCATGCCGGCTGTCCGTCCCCTTCCACGGTGGGGGGCACGGCTCTTTTTCTGCCGAAGAGGAGTGCCACCCAAATGCTGATTTCGTACATCAAATAAAGGGGAACCATGATGACGAACATGGTGATGAGGTCCGCGTGGAAAGCTGCAACGATGGAACTGGCGAGGAGCGCGTATTTCCGGTTACGGGCGAGCAGGCTGTAGTTGATCAGGCCCATTCTGGAGAGTAGCAGGGCAATCACCGGCAGTTCGAATATCAGACCGAAAATCAGTATCAGCCTGAGGCAGAAGTTTACATAGGCACTGAGGTTGAACCAGCTCTGCAATCCTTCCATCTCGTAGGAGAGGGAAAAATTGATAATGACCGGCCAGATGATTATCAGGAAGAACAGTGCCCCCAGGCAAAACGTAACCGTTGCCGAGGTGACAAAGGGGACCACCATCCGTTTCTCCCTGAAGGTCAGGGCCGGGGCAACGAACAGCCAGACCTGGTAAAAAATGATTGGAAGGACGATGATGAAACCGGCTATCAGCGAGATCTTGCACTGGACGAAAAACGGCTCCAGCGGTGCGCTGTAGTTCAGTCGCCGTTCCTTGGCACTTTCCTGGACCTCGCGATCGAGCTTGTAGTGGGAGTACAGGGCGGGGAAACGCTCTTTCACCGAGGCGTAGACGCTTTTTTTGATGTCCGTCAGATATGTTTTGCCGGTCAACGGCTTTTCGATGAATGAGAGCAGGTCGGTACTGTAGTTCCAGGAGACGCCCATGCCGATGACGAGGGCGACAAAAATGATTATCAGCCGTTTGCGCAGCTCAACCAGGTGTTCGATAAAAGGGAGTACTTTTTCCTGAGTCATGAGTCGGTTCCCGAAGTGTGAAATCAATTAGTAATAACACAGCGAAAAGCAGCGGCGCAACAGGTTTGCTCACCCCTTACGTAAGCCACCTGTATACGCGCGCCGTCACGATAGCTGGAACGGCCCGGAGAATGTCAACCACACAAAACAATCTGGTTGACAATGCACCTGCCCCATGTCATTTAAAAGAGCTGTAAAACTATGGTAGTGACGTACCAAAATGTGGAGGAGTCGATGCGCCAACTGCTTGCAACCCTTGACGAACGAATCATCTCGGGAGAAGTGCTGTCTGAAGGTGAAGCCCTGGAACTGATGGATCTCCGCGGAACGGACCGTTTTGCCCTTTTCCTGGCAGCAAGCCGGGTAAAGGAGCACTTCGTCGGTCACCGTGTCTCCCTCTGTTCGATCATAAATGCGAAATCAGGTCGCTGCCCTGAAAACTGTGCTTTTTGCGCCCAGTCGTCCCATCACGCGAGTGATGTCCCCGTGTACCCCCTGGTCGATGAGGAGAGCCTGGTGGCGGGTGCCCGAGCCGCCGAGAACAACGGTTCCATCTGCTACGGTATTGTCACCAGCGGCACGACGATCAGCAAAGGTGCCGAGCTTGACAGGATCTGTCGGGCTCTCGCCAGGATCCGGCGGGAAACCGCCATTGCGCCGTCATGCTCACTCGGACTGCTGGACGAGGAGACCGCCATGGTTCTTAAGGAAGCCGGTGCGGTCACCTATCACCATAACCTGGAGACCGCGAGGAGCTTTTTCCCCAGCATCTGCTCTACCCATGACTACGAGGAGGACGTCAGGACTGTCAGGGCTGCCAAGAAGTCGGGGATGACCGTCTGCTCCGGGGGGATCTTCGGTCTTGGCGAATCCCCGGCTCAGAGGGTGGAGATGGCCCTTACCCTGAGGGAACTGGATGTGGATTCGGTGCCGCTCAACTTCTTGAACCCGATCGAAGGGACTCCCCTTGCCGGTTCCAGCCTGATCACTCCCCAGGAGTGTCTGGTGACGATAGCCGTGTACCGCCTCCTGTTGCCGGCAAAGATGATCACCGTCTGCGGCGGCAGGGAGAAAAACCTCCGCGACCTCCAGTCCTGGATGTTCTTCGCCGGAGCCAGTGGTACCATGATCGGTAACTACCTCACCACCACCGGCCGCAACACCGCCGATGACTGGCAGATGCTGAAAGATCTTGATCTTGAAACGGAGGGGTGCTGTGGCTGAAGGTATATTCATAACAGGAACCGATACCGGGGTCGGCAAAACGGTCGTTTCGACTGCCCTGGCGCTGTTGCTCCGTCAACGGGGCTGCAGGGTCGGGGTGATGAAGCCGGTAACCAGCGGTTGCATCGAACGGGACGGCAGGCTTGTTTCGGAAGATGCCGAGACCCTGGCAGCCGGTGCAGGCATCGCTGTAAGCGACGAGGTTGCCCCCTATCTGCTGCGAGAACCGGTGGCTCCATCGGTGGCGGCTGAAAAGGAGGGGGTTCGCATCGAGTTCTCCCGCATCCTTGCCGCCTACCACCGGTTGGCGGATTCCTACGATTTCGTCATCGTTGAAGGCGCCGGCGGACTGATGGTCCCCCTGACCGGAGGCCTCCTGATTGCCGACCTCGTCAAGCTTCTGTCCCTCCCCCTCCTGGTGGTGGCCCGTCCTGACCTGGGAACGGTCAATCATACCCTTCTTACCTGTTTTGCCGCCCGGCACCTTGATCTGGAGGTCCGCGGCATCGTTGTCAACGGCTATCCCGAGCACCCTGGTCTGGCGGAGGCCACTGCACCCCACATGATCGACTCGCTTTCCGGAGCGCCGCTCCTGGGAAGGTTCCCCTTCATTGATGCCCCTACCCCACTCGGAGCGGCCCAGGGGTTGGCAACCTGGCTTTCGAACCAGGGGTCGACACGTATCCTGCTCAGGGAGATCGGCTGTGAGTGAACTGTCTACTGAAACATTGCGTGCCTACGACCAGCGCTACGTCTGGCATCCGTTCACCCAGATGCGCGACTGGGAGGCTGAACCGCCGGTGGTCATTACCAAAGGCGAGGGGTCGTGGATTGTCGACAGTGACGGCAACCGCTATCTTGACGGTGTCGCCGCCATATGGACCAACGTCCATGGTCATTGCCGGCGGGAGATCAATGAGGCGATCAAGCGCCAGGTAGACCGTCTAGAGCACTCCACCCTCCTCGGGCTTGCCGGCGAGCAACCGTCGCTCCTTGCAAAACGGCTGATCGACATCGCCCCTGAGGGGCTGTCGCGGGTCTTCTACTCGGACAACGGCTCCACTGCGGTTGAAATCGGCATCAAGATGGCATTTCAATACTGGATCCATCGCAACAGGCCGGAAAAAACTAGATTCATCTCCTTCAAAAACGCGTATCACGGCGACACTATCGGTGCGGTCAGCGTGGGGGGGATCGATCTATTCCACGAAGTCTTCCGCCCCCTCCTCTTCCCGACCATTCTGGCACCGTCACCCTACTGCTACCGCTGCGAACTCTCACCCGCCCGCTGCAGCACCGGTTGCAGGAGGGAGTGTCTCCAAAAACTGGAAGAGCTTCTCGAAGAACATGGCCGCGAGACAGCGGCGGTCGTCATCGAACCCCTGGTACAGGGAGCGGGAGGGATGATTGTCCAGCCTCCGGGGTACCTGCACCGGGTGCGGGAGTTATGCAACCGCTACGATGTGCTTCTCATCGCCGACGAGGTTGCCGTGGGCTTCGGCCGCACCGGGACCATGTTTGCCTGCCAGCAGGAGGGGGTAACTCCCGACATTATGGCGCTCTCCAAGGGGATTACCGCCGGTTACCTCCCCCTCGCCGCAACCCTGACCACCGAGGAGGTCTACTCCGCCTTTCTCGGCGAATACCGGGAGCTGAAGACCTTTTTCCACGGTCACACCTTTACCGGCAATCCCATTGCCTGTGCAGCGGCAATCGCCAGTCTCGACCTGTTTGCCAGCGACGACCTGTTGAACAAATTACCAGAGAAAACCGGGTACTTGAAGCAGAGACTCGAAGCGCTACGTGAACTGTCAAGCGTGGGGGATGTACGCTACTGCGGCATGGTGGGCGGCATCGAACTGGTGAAGGATAAACGGAGCGGAGAACCCTACCCGTGGGAGGAGCGGATCGGCGTCAGGGTGTGCAGGGAGGCACGAAACCACGGGCTCTTTCTTCGCCCTCTGGGGAACGTTATTGTCGTGTTCCCGCCTTTGGCCATCTCCATGGATGAGCTCGGCTTCTTGCTCGATGGGATCGAGGCCTCCATACGAGTCGTAACCGGTGCATGAAAAAAGGGGGCTCAGCCCCCTTTTTTCATGCATGTTAAAACCGCCACTAAGTTAAAACGTACCCCGTATCAGGTTGGCCTTTACCGCCAGCACCACTTGACCCCGCGTCGTTTCCTGAAGGTCCGGCATGACCGTCGGAATAGCAAGCTTGACCTTGCCGTTCTCATACTCTGCAACGGCCCGGTTGATGCTGGTGACAACGCCTACCCCCGCACCGGCTATGGTGCCGACAGCGGCTCCGTAGGCGATGTAGTCAAGATGGTCGGATGCGTGCTTGGTGAACGCAAGAGAAGCCGTGCCCAGCACGGTCCCGATCAGTCCCCCGTAGATACTGTCTTCCAAAACTACCTTGAGCGTGTTTTCCGCAGCATGCACGGGTACGGTCCACGAAGCTGTCAGCAGCATGACTGTTGCGGCTATGACGGCGTGTCTAAACTTTTGCATCTGCTCCTCCCCCACGGTAGTTTCAACAGCTAATCTGCTGCAATAAATCAGCCAAAAACGACGATTCGGTCACAGTTTGCCGTCTGTTCTGCTTCCAGCCGCCATGGCATGTCGCCCTGCCCTGCTACGGTTAAACGTGATTAACCTGTAGTCCGTGCCATGGTAGTGATAGCACGTCATTTACCATCAAACTGCTGCATTAGGCGGTTGTTTCACCAGAAGGGATTTCGCCAGGGCCAATTCGTCCTCACGGCTTGATACCATCCCGTCAAGCCGGGCATCCAGCACCCGGTCGAGGATGACGCGATACGCCGGCCCCCTGGGGAGTCCGAGCTTTTTCAGGTCTTCACCCGTGATGAGGGTTTTCATGGTGCATGAGTGGGTGAAATAGGTTGAAATATGCCGCCGTATCTCGGCACGGTCCGTCCTGGCCATCATGTGAAGTATCGTCTCCACCGGAAGGTCCCGTAACCACCGGTACAGTTCGCTCTGGAGCAGCTGTTTTCCTCTTCGTACTCTCTTTATCATCTCGTCCAGTATCTGGAACCCCTTCTGCCTGCTTTCCGCAAGGCGCTGCCGGTAATGGACATTGATGGCAAGGCGGACGCATGTCTCCTGGAAGACCTCCGGTTCCAGGGGGGAGCAGAGGGCGAGAAAATATACCGCCCACCGTTCGAAGGGTTGTTGCAGGTAGAGGAGGTCGTACCAGGTGGTGACCTGGCGGCTCTCGTCGAGGAGGGAGTGGACTTCGGGGGTGTACCTGAGAGCCGGATTGATGTAGCGGAGCAGGCCGAGTGCTGCCATCCGCTCGATAGCGTGTTGCGGTTCCTTTTCTCGCAGGATATGGACCAGTTCCGCCAGAAGGCGCTTTCCTCCGAGCCGCTCGAGGAAGTCCATCCTGACCGCATTGCGGATGAGATGCTCGGTGTGCGCGGCGATGTGGAAGCCGAGGCGCTGTTCGAAGCGTATGGCGCGGAACACCCTGGTGGGGTCTTCCACAAAGGAGAGGTTGTGCAGCACCCTGATGCATTTCTCCTTCAGGTCGCGCTGCGCACCGAAAAAGTCGACCAGACGGCCGAACTCCCTGGCTCCCAGGTTGATCGCCAGGGTATTGATGGTGAAATCCCGGCGGTAGAGGTCCATTTTCAGGGAAGAGCTTTCCACGGTCGGCAGCACGCCCGGCGAGTCGTAGTATTCCATCCTGGTGCTGGCTACATCGACCTTGAGATTATCGGGCATGAGAATGACGGCCGTGCCGAACTTTTCGTGGCTCTTCACCCGGCAGCCGTTTCGGCGGGCAAACTCGGTGGCGAACCGGATACCGTCCCCTTCTACCGTGATATCGATGTCCAGGTTTTCCACCCCGAGGAGGAGGTCGCGCACAAAACCGCCCACGGCAAACACTCGGTAACCGCACTCGTCCCCGATGCTCCCCAGTTCCTTCAGCAACCGGAAGACGCGCGGGGAGAGCGCTCGTTTCATCCGTGTTTCCACTTCACGATTCTGCAGCGTGTGATCGGTGGCCAGGTCGGTGATGCGGTCTCCCGAGTGCATGTACCTGAGGAGGTCGGTCCTGGTGACGACACCGACGAGGGAGTCGTTGCTGAACACCGGTACGAAGCGACGGTTGTGGCCGGAGAGGTAATCCTTCAGTTCCATGATGCGCGATTCGGGGGTCGCGCTGTAGTATTCGGTGTTCATGTACTCGCTGACCGGAAGGGTGCCTAGGTTATGGTAAATAGCCTTTTCGACGATCTGCCGGGAGATGAAGCCGACCATCTTCTCCCCGCGGAGAACAGGCATGGCATTCACGTTGTAACGGATGAGGAGCTCCCTCGCTTCGGCCAGGCTCGTCTCTGCGGGCATCGATTTGACGGGCGAGGACATGATGGCGGCCACGTTATGCAGCGTCCTGACCTGGCTATGCAGTATGGCATCAAGGCGGTCGAGGACCTGGAGCACGGTAAGGTCCTTCACCGTTGCCGATGCCGCGGTAGCATGCCCGCCGCCGCCGAACTCGCGAAGGAGATCGCCGACATTGACCTCGGGGCAGCGGCTTCGTGCGACGAGGTAGACGCGGCTACCCATGCCGACGACGAGAAAGAGCACGTCGAGGTTCTCCATGTCGCGCATCATGTGTGCCAGCGCGGCAATATCGCTGACATAGTATTCCAGGCTGGCATGGGCGATAGTGATTTCGATGCCGTTGAAACTTATCTGCTTGAGGGAGTGAAGCAGGTCGTTCAGTAGCGAAACCTGCTCGGCGGTGAGTTCCTGGGAGACGAAGTCGGCGACCGTGTTGAGCTGCGCCCCGTGCTTCAGCAGCCAGGCGGCTGCGTAGTAGTCGTCCTCTGTTGTCCCGGGGAAGGTCAGCCGTCCCGTATCTTCATAGATGCCGAGCATCATGAGGGTCGCCTCTATGGGTGACACGTCCACGTTGCGCTCCATGAGCATGGTCGCCAGGATGGTTGTGGACGAGCCGCAGGAGCGTATGACGCCGCCGGCCGGGACAATACTCCCCTCAACATCGGGGTGGTGGTCGTAGATATGGATTTCCAGACCCGGCCGATCGAGGATTGCCGCAAAAGGGCCGATGCGGCCGGCGTGCTGGCAGTCCACGAGGATGAGGCGGGTTATCTTGTCAAGGTCGATGTCTTTGAGGCGGGTAAAGTTGAAGGCGTAGGCGGCTGATTTGAGGAAGAAGTCACGCAGGCTTTTCTCCTGGGAACCGGAGAAAACCATCAACGCGTCGGAGTAGAGTTTCCTGGCGGCGACCATTGCCCCGAGGCAGTCGAAATCCGCATTCATGTGGGTGGTTATGACATCCATCCCGCCTACTCGTCTGTCAGCGGCAAGGGCACCTGTTCGGCGTCACTGCCGGAATCGGCCAGCTCCTGAATCTCCCGCAAGGTGGGGAGGCTTGCCAGGTCCTTCAGGTCGAATGTCTCCATGAACTCCCTGGTGGTGCCGTAGATGAGGGGTTTGCCGGGTATGTCCTTCTTGCCGAGGATACGGACCAGTTTTTTGTCCAGCAGATTCTTCAGGACTCCGCCGGAATCGACGCCGCGCAGGTACTCTATCTCGGCCCTGGTGACCGGCTGCCGGTAGGCAACGATCGCCAGCGTCTCGAGGGACGACGGACTGAAGCGCACGGGTTTCACCCGTTTCAACCTCCTGATGTAGTCGGCATACTCGTGGCGGCTGCGGAATTGATACCCTCCCGCCACGGAGACCAGTTCAACCCCCCGCCCCTCGGCACGGCAGTCGTCGGCAATAGCCGCTATGGCGCTCTTTATCTCTTCCCTCTCGAACTCCTCGAGCAGGGTACCGATACGGTCGAGGGAGAGGGGGGAATCGGAGACAAAGAGCAGGCTTTCAACAAGGCCCTTAAGCATAGGTGATGTCAATGGGTAACTCCGCTGTCTGCACATCCCCGGGGAGAACGGCACTCCGTATCCAGATGTTTCCGTAGCTCTCGACCTGGGTGAGTTTGATCATTTTGAGGCGGCACAGTTCCAGTATAGCGAGAAAGGTCGCCACAATAAACTCCCGCGTGAGGTTGCCGAGAAAGAGATCTTCGAAGGTGACCATCTCCTTCCCCTGGAGGAAATCGAGAATATCGGCAATCCTGTCGGCTATGCTGATGTTTTCCGAGCCCACCTCGTGAAAGCTTTCCTTGGGTGCTTTGGCAAGAATCCGCCTGAAAGCGTCCACCAGGTCGAACACCTCTATCTCCGCGAACGTCTCTTCGGGGACAACTTCCTCGAGTTCGGGTGAAGGAAAGTTGCGGGCAAAAACGTCCCTGTCCAGGACGTTGCGGGAGGCCAGGTCGATCGCTGCCTGGCGGTATTTTTCATACTCCAGGAGCCGGCGGACCAGCTCTGCCCGGGGATCTTCTCCCGATTCATCCTCCCCGCCTGAGTCGACCGGGGTGGGGAGCAGCATCTGGGACTTTATCTGGATCAGGGTCGATGCCATTACCAGGAATTCCCCTGCAATGTCCAGGTTCAATTCCCGCATCACGTCCAGGTAGTCCAGGTACTGCCGTGTTATTTCGGCGATGGGTATGTTGTAGATGTCCACCTCGTTCTTCCTGATGAGGTGGAGCAGCAGGTCGAGGGGGCCTTCGAAAGCCTTGGTCCTGACCAGGCAGGCAATGGAGGATTCGTCGGGGAACAGCTGATTCTGGACGGAGTCGGTCGCCGTCATCAGACCTTGATCGCTTCCCTGACCTGCCGCATCGTCTCGGAAGCCTGCCGGGCGGCACGGCGGCTCCCATCGGCCAGGATGTCGTCAACCATGGAGGGATTGGCGGTCAGCTCCTCGCGACGGGAGCGGAACGGCGCGAGGGCTGATACCAGTGCCTCGGCCTGGATCTTCTTGCAGTCGACACACCCTATCTGTGCCCCCCTGCAGGCCACGCCGATCTCCTCCTTCTGTGACTCGGTCAGGTAGATGTTGTTGAGCGAGTAGGCAACGCACCGGTCAGGTTCACCGGGGTCGCTTCGTCTCACTCGCTGGGTGTCCGTGACCATGGACATGACCTTCTTGCGGGTTTCATCGGCCGTTTCGGAGAGGAAGATGGCATTGCCGTAAGATTTGCTCATTTTGCGGCCATCGAGACCGAGTACCTTGGGCGTCTCGGTCAGGAGAGCTTCCGGTTCGGGGAAGACCTCGCCGTAGAGGTAATTGAAGCGACGGGCGATTTCGCGGGTGATTTCCAGGTGCGGCAGCTGGTCATGGCCGACCGGAACACGTGCGGCCTTGTAGAGGATGATGTCGGCGGCCATCAGGACCGGGTAGCCGAGGAAACCGAAGGTCGAAAGGTCCTTGGCGGCGAGGTTCTCCTGCATCTCCTTGTAGGTAGGGTTGCGTTCCAGCCAGGATACGGGGGTGATCATGGAGAGGATCAGGTTCAGCTCCGCGTGCTGATGGACGGCACTCTGGCAGAAGATGGTGCTTTTCCCGGGGTCGATTCCGAAGGAGAGCCAGTCAAGCACCATGTCGCGGATGCTTTCGGCGATACCGTCGGTATTGTTGTACTCGGTTGTGAGGGAGTGCCAGTCGGCGGCAAAGAAAAAGCATTCGTATTCGCGCTGCAGTTCGAGCCAGTTGGCCAGAACGCCATGGAAGTGTCCGAGGTGTAGTTTGCCGGTCGGCCGCATGCCGCTGACAATGCGCCTGTTGATCATGCTGCGGGCTCCTTATCGCATCAGGTATTGGGTGACTGAAAAGACCAGTCTGTTCTGGGGGCCGGCGAGAAACGTGATCCCCAGTTCCAGAAAGGGAAATATGAAGTATTTGAACAGGTCGGTGAAAAAGACCAGGACAATGATGATGATCATGCCGTATGGCTCCACCCGGGCAAGGGCTTCGGCCTGGCGGTACGGCAGTAGACCGACCAGGACTCTTCCGCCGTCCAGCGGGGGGAGAGGGATGAGGTTGAAGATGGCCAGGAGGAGGTTGATGTAGACGGAAAAGGCAAGCATCAGCACGACCGGGTCGAGGAAGAGCTGCAGCCATGAGCTGTCGGGGACCGGTTCGCTTGCTGCAACGATGAACCGCAACAGTCCGGCAGAGACCGTGGCTAGGATCATGTTGGTGACCGGTCCCGCGGCGGCGACCCAGATCATGTCCCGTTTCGGGTTGTGGAGATTGTTGAAGTTGACCGGGACCGGTTTTGCCCACCCTATCCCGACCACGATCACCATCAGCGTGCCGATGATGTCCAGATGCTTGAGCGGGTTCAGGGTCAGCCGGCCCAGTGAACGGGCGGTGGGGTCCCCGAACCTGTTCGCGATGAAGCCATGGGAGACCTCGTGGCAGGTGATGGCCATCAGTCCGGGCACCAGCATTATGGAGAGCTTGAGAAAAAAATTTTCCATCGGTCAGTGTTCCGGCTGGGCGGGTGGTGAAGGTTTGGCAGCCCCGCCCTGCCCCTCTCTGGGCTGGTTGATGCCGGTACCCATCAGCCCTTTGTTCCCCTTCTGCAGGGTATTGTAAAAGGTGAGAGGGACCGGAGCCCCTTTGTCGGCAGCGGGGAGCGCATTGAGGGGGTGCTGCGGCTGGGCCGGTGGTTGTCCTTCCTGGGAGGGCTGTACAGGGGCTTGCTGGGGCTTGGCCGAAACGGCCGGCTTGGCCGGCTGTGTCTGGAGCTGGGGCGGGGCCTTGTAAAACCTCCCGCCCGGCCGGTACAGGTACCATCCGGTCCCCATGCCGAGCAGGAAGGCGGTGACCAGCATGATCAGGATGAGAAGCGCATAGGGCCAGGCCGACGGCCTTTGGGGCCGCTTGGGCTGCATCCGCTGGGACTGGCGCCGTTCGCTGTAATCAATGACCATGGGTTACATTCTCTCCGGTGCCGAGACCCCGAGCATGGCGAGGGCGTTGGCGATGGTCTGCCTGACCCGGTCCAAGAGGTAGAGCCGTGCCGAGGTCAGGGCGGGGTCGTCACCGAGCACCCGGTGGCGGTTGTAAAACGCGTGCAGTTCGCTGGCAAGGCCGTGGAGATAGGATGCGATCCTGTGGGGCTCGAAATTGTCCGCCGCCCCCTGGACGACCTCGGGGAACGACGCCAGCGCCTTGATGATGTTGATCTCTTCCACCGTGTCGAGCAGACTTATCCCCGTTGCCGAGGGAGCGGGGATGTCGCCGCTCTCCCTGGCGCTCTCGAAGATGCGGCAGATCCGCGCGTGGGCATACTGTACATAATAGACCGGATTGTCCGAGGAATGCTGCTTGGCCAGGTCGATGTCGAAGACGAGCTGGGAATCGGGCTTGCGCATGATGAAGAAATAGCGGGTTGCGTCCCTCCCCACTTCATCGATGAGGTCACGCAGGGTCACGTAGCTGCCGGCGCGCTTGGAAATCTTCACCTCTTCCCCGCCGCGCATGACGGTGACCATCTGGTGGAGCACGTATTCCGGCCACCCCGTGGGGATGCCTGCGTCGAGGGCCTGCAGTCCTGCCCGTACCCTGGTGACGGTGCTGTGGTGGTCGGCACCCTGCTCGTTAATGACCCGGACGAAACCGCGTTCCCACTTGTTCAGGTGGTAGGCGACGTCGGGTACGAAGTAGGTGTAGCCGCCGTCGGTCTTGCGCATCACCCGGTCCTTGTCGTCGCCGAAGTCGGTCGTCTTCAGCCAGAGGGCACCGTCCTGCTCGTAGGTGTGGCCGCTGTCGATGAGCCGCTGAACGGTGCTCTCGACCAGCCCGTCACGGTAGAGGCTCGATTCGAGAAAATAGTGATCGAATCCCACGTCGAATGCCTGCAGGTCCTGATCCTGCTCCCGGCGCAGGTAGGCGACGGCGAAGCGGCGGATCTCCTCGAGGTCGGCTGCGTCGCCGGCTGCCGTCACATCCTGGTCGCCGGCATGAACGCTCTCCCCTGCCAGGTAGGCACGGGCAACATCCTTGATGTACTCGCCCTGGTATCCGTCCGACGGCCAGCGGGGGTCGTCGGGCTCGATGCCGAGGCAGCGCGACTGCACCGAGAGGGCCAGGTTGGTTATCTGCTGGCCCGCGTCGTTGTAGTAAAATTCGCGGGTCACGTCCCACCCGGTGGCTGCCAGCAGCCTGCAGATCGTGTCGCCGATGGCAGCTCCCCGGCCATGACCGATGTGAAGGGGGCCGGTAGGGTTGGCACTGACGAACTCGACCTGCACCTTGCGCCCCTGCCCGGCATTCGAGCGACCGTAATCCCCGGCACGGGATTCAATGGCCGGGAGCTGCTGCTGCCATGCCTGTTTCTGCAGCGTAAAATTGATGAACCCCGGGCCGGCGATCTCGATACGGGCGAACATGCCGGACGTTTCGGCAAGCCGTGCGACAAGGACTTCGGCAACTGCCCGGGGAGCCTTGCGCTCGGCCTTGGCAAGCTGCATGGCTATGTTGGTGGCGAAATCGCCATGGTCCTGGTTTGCCGGTGTTTCGATGACTATGGACGGTATCTGTCCCGAGACAAGAGAGCCGGAGGCGTAACACTCCTCCAGCGCTGTTTTGACGATGTCGCGGACATTTTCTCTGATTGTCACAACTGCTCCTTATCCTTCGCGTGCGGCTCTATCTTCCGGTGCCACCAGCGTGCACCCATCCGCTGATTTCACTGCTTCTTTGCACCCTCTTCCGGTTTCTGCTGGGCAGGGAACTGGTAAATGATCTCGTTTTTGCGCACCATGCCGAAATCCCGCCGGGCGATGCTCTCCAGGTAGCGGCGGTCGTTCTTCAGTGCATCGACTTCCCGGACCAGCTTCATGTTCTCACCTTTGATGGCTTCCAGGCGCTGCTGTACCTGCTGTTTTTCCTTGTTGAGATGATAGATGCGCAGCAGTCCCCGTTCGCCGAAGACCGTGAAGTACAGTATGAAGGCGATTGCCAGACCGGGAATGATGTACATCCGCTTCTGCATAGCCGTTGGGCTCCTCTGCTACTTCATGCGACCGGAAAAGTATGCAATGGTGTTCTTCAAACCGTCTTCCAGGGGGACGGATGGTTTCCAGCCGAGTTTCTCTCCCGCAAGGGTGATGTCCGGTTGCCTCTGTTTCGGATCGTCTGCCGGGAGCGGCTTGAAGACGACGCGTGAACGGCTGCCGGTAAGGGAGATGATCCTCTCGGCAAACTCCAGAATGGAGGTCTCTGCAGGGTTCCCCAGGTTCACCGGGCCGATGAAACTGTCACGGTTCATCATGGCCACCAGGCCATTCACCAGATCGTCGACGTAGCAGAAAGACCTGGTCTGGCTGCCGTCGCCGTAGACGGTGATGTCTTCCCCCTTGAGAGCCTGGATGATGAAATTCGAAACGACACGGCCGTCGTTTTCAGCCATCCGGGGACCGTACGTGTTGAAGATCCTCACGAGCCGTATGTCAACGCCGTTCTGGCGGTGATAGTCCATCATCAGGGTCTCGGCGACCCTCTTCCCCTCGTCGTAGCAGCTCCTGATGCCGATGGGGTTGACATTCCCCCAGTACTCCTCGGTCTGGGGGTGGACCTGGGGGTCGCCATAGACCTCTGATGTGGAGGCCTGGAGGATGCGCGCCCGGACCCTCTTTGCCATCCCGAGCATGTTGATGGTCCCCATCACGCTTGTCTTGACGGTCTTGACCGGGTTGTACTGGTAGTGCACCGGTGAGGCGGGACACGCGAGGTTGTAGATCCTGTCGACCTCGAGGAGGATCGGCTGGATGATGTCGTGACGGATCAGTTCGAAGTTTCTGTTGTCCAGCAGGTGGCTGATGTTCTGCTTGCTGCCGGTGAAAAAATTGTCGAGGCAGATGACCTCGTGGCCGTCTGACAGCAGCCGTTCACACAGGTGTGAACCGATGAAGCCTGCGCCGCCGGTGACAAGGACACGCATCATTTCCCTCCGCCGATGGTCTGGGTTGCCGAGCCGTTGCGACCGAGGGGGACGTAGGTGAATCCCGCCCCTTTCATCCGCTCTGGCTTGTACAGATTGCGTCCGTCTATGATGAGAGGCGTCTTCAGTTCAGCGGCAATCCGGTCGAAGTCGGGATTGCGGTACTCGCTCCAGTCGGTAATGATCACCAGTGCGTCTGCATCGCTGAGGATTTCGTACTGGTTGTGACTGTACGTTACCCGGTCGCCGAAGAACTTTTTCGCCTCCTTGAGGGCCTCGGGATCGTGGACGCGGACTTGAGCGCCCAAAGAGAGGAGTTTTTCGATGATCGTCAGGGAGGGTGCTTCACGCATGTCGTCGGTGCGCGGCTTGAAGGAGAGCCCCCAGCAGGCGATCGTCCTCCCCGCAAGCGGCGTCGGAGAATCGTTGCCGAGCAGGGTGAGCACCTTGTCGGAGAGAACATTCTTCTGCCGTTCGTTGACCTCTTCCACCGCCTTGAGCAGGAGAAAATCGTACGAACACTCTTCCGCCGTCTTGATGAGGGCCTTTACGTCCTTGGGGAAGCAGGAGCCGCCGTACCCCGGTCCGGGGAAGAGAAAATCGTAGCCGATGCGCGAATCGGAGCCGATCCCCTCCCGTACCGCTGCCACGTCCGCGCCCATGCATTCGCACAGGTTGGCGATCTGGTTCATGAAGGAGATGCGCGTTGCCAGCATGGCATTGGCAGCGTACTTGGTCATCTCGGCGCTGCGGATATCCATGACGATCATCCGGTTGTTCTTGCGCATGAACGGCTCGTACAGCTCTTTCATGATTTCGGCGGTCCTGACGTTATCCGTGCCGATGACGACCCGGTCCGGCTTCATGAAATCGTCGATGGCGGCCCCCTCCTTGAGAAACTCAGGATTGGAGACCACGTCGAATTCATACGAGACGCCGCGACTGTTCAGCTCCTCCTGAATGGCAGCACGCACCTTGTCGGCGGTCCCGACCGGCACGGTGGACTTGTCGACGATGATTTTATACCCCTGCATGAACCGGCCGATGTTGCGGGCAACGCCGATGACGTACTGAAGGTCGGCCGAGCCGTCCTCCCCCGGAGGAGTTCCCACGGCGATGAAGTTGATGAGGGAAGCCTTGACGGCCGCCTCGATGTCCGTGGTGAAGGCAAGGCGCCCCTCGGCGCTGTTGCGCAGTATCATCTCCTTGAGGCCGGGTTCGTAGATCGGGATGATCCCCTGCTTGAGCCCTTCGATCTTGGTTTCGTCGATATCGACACAGGTTACGCTGTTGCCGCTTTCCGCGAAGCAGGCACCGGCCACAAGACCCACATAACCGCTTCCGATAACTGATATTTTCATGAAAAAGACTCCGCAGACTTACTTGAAGTAAAAAGGATTTATAGCACAGCACCGCAAGGAGGTTCCACTATTTTCCCGCGGAATGTCTCTCTGCCAGAAGCGTTCGTGTCAGCAGGGCGAATTCATCGAGGGTCAGTGTTTCACCACGGCGCCCCCCGTCGATGCCGGCCGTGGAGAGTATGGCTGCCAGGCGCTCGCTGTCAGCCACCAGGTCGGCCGACCGGAGGCAGTTCCACAGGGTCTTGCGGCGCTGGCTGAAGGATGCCTTGACCACCTGCCGGAAGAGGCGTTCGTCCCCCACGTCTGCCCGGGGTGCTGCCAGCGGCCTGAAGCTGAGCACCACCGAATCGACCTTCGGTACCGGATGGAATGCCCCGGGCTTGACGACGAACTCCCGGGTGACATCGAAATGAAGGCGGCAGAACAGGGTAAGGATCCCGTACTCCTTGCAGGCAGGCGGCGCAGCCAGGCGGTCACCGACCTCTTTCTGCAGCATCAGTATGAGGTGGGAGAAGAGGCGCGGCGTTTCCAGGAACTTGAGCAGTACCTGGGAGGAGATGTTGTAGGGGAGGTTGGCCGCCACCTTCCAGGGGGCGGTGCTGCGGCTGCCGAGGAGTTGCTGCAGGTCGGTGTCGAGGATGTCGGCTTCCACGACGGCAAAGTTGTTATGGGAGGCAAACTCCTTTGCCAGGAGCGGCGCGAGGCGGCGGTCCAGTTCCACCGCCACCACCGATGCTCCCGAGGAGACCAGTTCCCGGGTCATCGCCCCCTGCCCCGGACCGATCTCGAGGATATGATCGCCACTACGGGGAGCAACCAGGTCGATGATGCGGTTGACCACGTTGCGATCGACGAGAAAGTTCTGCCCCAGCATTTTCACTGCCCTGATAGTTCCCACTACGGTCTCGTCTCCAGTTCTGTGCTGATGGTATCGAGCGGCCAGTTCGGGACGGCGTCGAAACCGAGGCCGGTGATCCCCCGCTCGTGGTAGAAATCACCCGGTACTCCGAGCATGGCGGCGTTGTCGGCGCAGAGGCCCGGCGACGGGAAGTACACGGAGACCCCCTTCTTCTCGGCGAGATTCTTCATGGCGCTCCGTAGACCGCTGTTGCAGGCAACGCCACCGGCAACCACCAGGCGTGAGCACCCCGTGCGCTCCAGGGCCGAAGCCGCCTTTCCGGTGAGCACCTGACAGACCGCCTCCTGGAAGGAGGCGCAGAGGTCGGGGAGCAGCGCCTGGCTTGCATATTCCGGATGGCGGCGCAGGTGTGTCATGACCGCGGTTTTCAGGCCACTGAAGCTGAAATTCAGGCTTCCGTCGTGGAGCAGGGGGCGGGGGAAACTGATGGCGCGGGGGTTTCCCTGGCCGGCAAGACGGTCGATATGGGCGCCACCGGGATAGGGTATCCCCATCAGTTTGCCCACCTTGTCGAAGGCTTCGCCGGCCGCGTCGTCGATGGTCTGGCCCAGGGTACGGTACTGCCCCACCCCCCTGACCTCGTAAAGATGGGTATGTCCACCGGAGACGACCAGGGCGACGAAGGGGAACGCCACCTCCTGCTCAAGTAGGATTGCCAGCAGGTGAGCCTCGATGTGGTTGACCGCCACGAGGGGAATACCCCTGCCGATGGCAAGCCCCTTGGCGGTACAGACCCCGACCAGCAGTGCCCCGATCAGACCCGGTCCGCGGGTTACCACGATCCCTTCCATGTCCTCAATGGCAGTGCCGGCTTCGTTCAGTGCCTGCTCGACGACGAAGTCGATGCTCTCCAGGTGCTTGCGGGATGCGATCTCCGGGACCACTCCGCCGTATTCGGCATGGATGTCGATCTGGGAAGCGACGACACTGGAGAGGACTGTCCGTCCGTCCCGCACGACCGCCGCGGCGGTCTCGTCACAGGATGTCTCGATACAGAGTAAAAGCATAGATATTCAGGAAGTTCTTTCAGGCAGTGCTGCCGCTAAGGAGAATTATTGGTTCTGAATAAGTCACAATTTTCGATGCAGGAGCTGGGCGTCCCGAGGATGGTCGCTGAGGCGTAGCAGCGCTACGCCGCACAAGAACAGCCGAGGGCAACCGGCTGCCTGCGCGAAAAGTGTGACTTACAAAAGATTGGCAGCGAGTTCGGCCAGTTCCGACCTCTCCCCCTTCGTCATCGTAATATGTCCGGTTATCTTGAGGTTTTTGAGGCGTTCGACAAGATACGTTAAACCGTTGCTCGAAGAGTCCACGTAGGGATTGTCGATCTGGTAGGGGTCACCGGTAAGAACGATCTTGGTCCCCTCCCCCGCCCTGGTGATGATGGTCTTGATCTCGTGGGGGGTGAGGTTCTGTGCCTCGTCGACGATCATGAACTGGTTGGGGATGGAACGTCCGCGGATATAGGTGAGTGGTTCGATCTCCATGATTCCCATCGCCACCAGTTCCTTGTATCCCTTGCTGTGGCGCTTTTCAGCCTCGTGCCCGGAGAGGAGCAGTTCCACGTTGTCGAAGATCGGCTGCATCCAGGGGGCGAGCTTCTCCTCTATGTCCCCGGGAAGGAACCCGATATCCTTCCCCATGGGGAACACCGGACGGGATACCAGTAACCGGTTGTAGACGTTCTCCTCGGCAACCTTGTGCAGGCCGGCGGCAATCGCCAGCAGCGTCTTGCCCGTGCCAGCCTTGCCCACAAGGGTGACCAGTTTGATGGAGTCGTCCAGCAGCATGTCCAGGGCATAACTCTGCTCCCGGTTGCGGGGGAAGATGCTCCAGATACCGTCCTTCCCCCCTTTGCGGAGGGGGAGGATCTTCTCCTGAGTGGCATCGTAGCGGCCGGAGGCGGAATGGGCGGCATTGGCAGCGTCAGTCATGGTGACGTACTGGTTGGCGAGCATGTTCGCCATGGGGGCGATCCACCCCTGGCCATGGAACGTGTCGACCGTGACGGCCTCCACGGCCACCTCGGTCATGCCGCTGTAGAGATCCTCTATTTCCACCTTGTCGGACTCGTAATCTTCGGCGGTCAGGCCGAGGGCATCGGCCTTGATGCGCAGGTTGGTATCCTTGGACACGAGGATGACGGGGCACTTGTCTTCCTTGTGCTTGATGTCCATGGCAACGGCCAGGATCCTGTTATCCCCCTTGTCGATGCGCAGCTCGGGAGGAAGGGCACTGATGGCCCTTTCTTCGAAGATCTCAACCCTCAGGATACCGCCGGAGGGGAGAGAAATCCCCTTCGAGAGGCACCCGCTGGAGCGGAAGTCATCGAGGAGACGCGAGACCTGACGGGCGTTTCTGCCGGTTTCGTTCATGTCCTTCTTGAACTTGTCGATCTCCTCGATCACGGTGATAGGCACGACAATGGTGTTCTCCTGGAACCGGTAGAGAGCGTAGGGATCGTACAGCAGGACATTGGTATCGAGAACAAAAGTTTTCATGGAAATCCTTTCGCTTACTTGGCGTAGAAACGCAGTTTCAGCCCGGTGCTCGTGGCGAGCAGCTTGATGTAATATTCGTCGCCGAAGCGGGTTTTACCCTCCAGCACGGCTTCGCCTTCACGATTGAGGGTAGCGAGAACGCTTTCAGGAGAATCCTTGATGGTGAATTCGGAGAAGATGTTTGTCTTGTAAAGATCCTGCCTGGTCACAGTTCTTTCGGGGGCAATCGAGCAGCCGACCAGTACCGTGAACGACAACGCGGCAAGGCAGCGCAGGGTATGTTTCATTGCGGAACTCCTTTGATGGGGAATGCGCCCCGGAGATGACTCAACGTGCTGTTCCGGCAAGTTCGGCGACAGCTGCCACGAACCGGTCGATATCCTGTTCGGTGTTGAACAGGCCCGGGCTGACCCTGACCGTCCCCAGGGGGAAGGTGCCGATGGACTTGTGGGCAAGGGGGGCGCAGTGCAGGCCGACCCGGACGGCGATGCCGTAACGGTGGTCGAGTACAAAGCCGATATGCGACGGATCCATGCCGGTAATGGTGAAGGAGACCACGGCGCAGCGCGGCCTCCCGTCATCCGGGGTATACACCGTCACCCCGGGGATGGCGGCCAGGCCTTTGATCATGCGGTCAACCAGAGCCATCTCGAAGGCATGGATGGATGCAACACCCCTGGCGGCGACAAATTCGACACCGGCAAGCAGGCCGGCCAGTGCGGGAGTATTCACGGTGCCGCTTTCGTAGCGTTCGGGGAGCGAAACGGGCTGGGTCAATTCCGATGAACCGCTGCCGGTCCCTCCGTGGAGGAGCGGTTCGAGCTCTATCCCCGGGGCAATATAGAGGAAGCCGGTCCCCGGCGGGCCGTAGAGCCCCTTGTGGCCGGGCGCGGCAAACAGGTCTATCTGCATGGCATCCACGTCGATGGGGTAGCTGCCCGTGCTCTGGGCGCCGTCGACCAGGAAGCGGACTCCCCGCTCCCTGAGCAGAGGGCCTATCTCCTCCACCGGATTGACCGCGCCGGTCACGTTGGAGCAGTGGGTCATGGCCACCAGTTTCGTCTCGGGACGCAGTGCACTCATGATCTGCGCGGCTGTCACGTACCCTGCGGGATCGCTCTGCACCCAGGTCACCTCGACGCCGGTCGCTGCGGCATGATGAAGCGGCCGGGCCAGGGAGTTGTGCTCCATAGAGGTGGTTACCAGATGGTCACCGGGTCTTACCAGCCCCTTGACGGCAAGGTTGAGTCCCTCTGTGGCACTGTGGGTGAACACGATGCGGCTCGACTCGCCGATGCCGAGAAGCTCTGCCAGAGCCTCCCGTGCCTGGAAAACAATCCGGGCCGCTTCGACGGACCGGCTGTGGCCGCCGCGACCCGGTGCCACGCCAACGGCCCTCAGGGTACGGTCAGCGGCCCGGTAGACCTCTTCGGGCTTGGGAAATGTCGTTGCTGCGTTGTCGAGGTAAATTGACATTGGGTCTGTCTTTCGCTCTGCTGCCGTCAGTCGTTGGCAAGGGGGTCCGCTGCCAGCAGGGGGTCGGTCTGTACGGCACCGGCGTGCTTGCTGAACACCGTTTTTTCGCTCTGTTCCCTGCTGGCGGAGCCGAACCAGTTACCGCCGGCATAGAAGGTCTCTTCGCCAAGGTATAACAGATTATAGCTTGTATTGTCGACGAACGCATTATCCCAGAGCACCGGCAGATGGTCGCCGGTCTGCAGGCCGATCCTGTTGCCGGAGAAACGGTTGCCGTTCAGCTTTATCCGGGACGCGGACAGCACACACCCTGTCTCGACGTTGTCCCGGAAGGTCGACTGGGTAATCGTCCCTTCTCCCCTCGTTATCCGGGCACCCGTCTCGCTGCCCCTGACAACGAAACGTTCGAGTCTCACCTGGGCATCTTCGGCAGTCAAGCCGTTCTGTCCGTTGTCCGTGAGGGTGACATCGCTGGCCATGAGGGAGGAGGCGCGGAGGGCAATGCCGTTGCGGTTGCTCTCTAGGCGGACCGTGTCGAGGGTGAGTTCGCTGTTGGCAGCCACGATACCGCTGCCATTCCTGGTGATCCGGGCGTCCTTCAGGGTCGCGACGCTCTCCTGAAGCTGGAGGGCTGTGACGGTGCTGCTGATGGTGACGTCCCGTGCGGAAAAGGAGGAGAAGCGGGCAAGCAGGGCTGTCTCCGCCCCTTCGATGCGGAGGTGCTGGAGGATGTTTTTCTTTTCGCTCCCCGAAAGGACGATGCCGCGCCATTCACCCCGGGACGGTTCACGGCTGAGGGGGGTGATGAGAACCGGGTTTTCCGCCGAGCCGTTCACGGCAATGCGGCCCAGGATGTGGATGCCGCAGCCGGGGCTCATGCGCACGGTCGTCCCCGGTGTGATGGTGAGGGTCGCCTGAGGCGCGACGGTGACCCAGCCGTCGAGCTGGACCTTGTCCTGCCACCGGACATCTTCACGGTAAACCGTGCCGCGTATGTGGAGCGCATCCGGGAAGGGTGCGGTCCTGTCAGTCTCCTGGCCGGGTGGCGCCACGGCTTTCACCCCTGATGGTACCGGTTCCTCGGGGTGAATGATGACGATAGGTGGCGAGGGGAGCGCCGGGACCGGCTCCGGTTGTGTGGTAACCGGCCTTTCGGGTGGAGGGTTGTGAGGTTC
>Ga0209725_1000145_pt1 | contig 42764 bp, 47 predicted proteins | sample I18A1metaG_FD_184145 | JGI IMG/M metagenome (GOLD analysis project Ga0209725, IMG submission 184145) | Lake sediment bacterial and archeal communities from Gulf of Boni, Indonesia to study Microbial Dark Matter (Phase II) - ​I18A1 metaG... | ecosystem: Environmental > Aquatic > Freshwater > Lake...
CCCCGCACAACGTACTGAACCTGTATGTTCTCATAGTACCGCGGGTCTTTCTTCCTTCTAGTTCCCGTCACATTCATCTCTAGCCCGGAGACATCTTGCCTCTGGCGTTTCAGGATCCACACAACATCCATACCCGTACATCCTCCAAGCCCAACTAGCATGAGTTTGACCGGCCGGAATCCACGTCCTTCACCACCACCTTCCGGGTCGGCATCCATTGTGAGGGAGTCGCCTTCTTCCGTCGTAGCGACGAAACGCATTCCGCCCTCCCACTTGACTTTCACCAACTCGTTCATCTTCGTTCCGAGCATTCACGATGAGATGCGGTTCAGAAATACAAATGCTTGCCTTGGGAGAATTGGCGGCTGCATCTACGCGCAAGCGTGAGGCCGTTCAGAGATGATTTATTATCGGAGGTTGCTTTCAGGTAATGCGTGCCCTTGGAGATAGACGACTTTTGCTCGAATATCGTGGTTTGAAGATGAGCTGGCTCGGCCACGACGGGTTCAGGATCAAGAACACGAAGACGATCTACGTAGACCCGTACCTGATCAAGACCAGCGAGGAGGCCGACATCATCCTCATAACCCATGAGCACTACGACCATTGTAACCCCGGAGCTGTCAAGAGGATATCTTCTGCAAAGACGACGATAATCACAACGGCGGTGGTGAAATCCCAACTCTCGGGGACGAAGGCGAAGGAGATACGGGCCGCTAGGCCTGGCGAGAAGATCGTCGTTGACAATGTGTCCATCCAAACAGTTCCATCATATAACGTGAACAAGTTCAGATCTCCCGGCACACCGTTCCATCCCAAGCAGGACGAAATGCTCGGGTTCATCATCACCATCGACGGAGTCAGGATCTACCATGCGGGAGATACCGACTCAATCCCCGAGATGGAAGGCCTCAACGTGGACATCGCATGCCTACCTGTCAGCGGCACCTACGTCATGACCGCCGACGAGGCCGCCGAGTCAACGCGACGCCTGAAGCCGAAGATCGCTATTCCGATGCACTACGGTTCGATCGTTGGCGACGAGCGTGACGCCGAAAGATTCAAGAAACTCGCAGCATGTGAGGTTCGCATACTATCGAAAGAGTAGATCCACTCCCAAGACGGGAGGTGGTTGCGCTCGGTGTCTACAGCCTGTGCCTCAGGCTGCGTAGGGTTCCAGCTGTGTTCTTCTTTGCGCCTCCATACGCTATTCTCAGGCGTCCGCTTATGGCCCTCGGTCTTCTGCGGCGTTTTCGAGATCTCGATATTGCACGCGCACCTCTCTTTCGCTTGGCCATGGTTTCACTATTCACCTCTTGGAACTAAGAGTATCTCGACATGCTCTCATCCTCATTGGAGTTTCCTCACGTACGCCCGCACCGCATGCTCAAGACCCACTTGACTCAGCGGAATCTCCACCAGGCCGCCAGCCGGGCTCGTAACGAAAAGTGATGCTGCCTCCTTCACTGCAATGTCGAGCTTCGCGATCCTTTCTTGCAGGTAGGAGCTGGTCTTGGCGCTCGGCAGTGTTTCGAATATGCTCGGCGCGACGAGCTTGGCGCAAGCGAACATCGCCCAAGCTATGTCTCTGATCTCCCATTGTGCGTCGCTTGCGCATCTCAGCGCAAGAACATGTAGGAGCTGCCTTGGGTTCATTGAGGTGACGATGTTGGTCACGGCGGCGTTGGGTCGCACGTACCTTGCATCCTCAGCTTTGACTCCCATCCTGAGGAGGCCTTCCTCCATCTGCGCTGTAGCGTCCATCATGTCATCGAAAGTCATCTCCAAGTTCGATCCATGGATCTGAACTGGAACCTTGAGATCTTGACCTATGCTCGGAGGCCTGACATAGCCACGGGTGCGCGTGATCTTCACGTATCTTTGGCTCTGTTGAGAGAATGAAGCGAGTCTGTGCCGAACAAGCTGATGCGTGCAAGCCCGAGAAACATGTTGCAGGTCAAAGGTCAATAGTGCATGCTCTAAGATGTCCAGATGATCAACTTCGAGTGCCTTCCGGAGCAGTGACTTGACTCGCTGCTCATCAAGAGGTCTCTCGCCCTCAAGCGTTTCGGTGCTCTCATTCGAGTACGAATGCAGATCATACGCGGGATAGGCTGAGTAGCACGAACGCATCGACGCCGCGCAGACTCGCTCCGTCTGCGGATCGTATGAGAAGAGAATGACCTTGGATTCCAAAGCCAGAGTCACCACAAGAAAACTCAGACGTGAGATGTGATTGTCCAGCTCTTTAGTCTCTTCGGTCAAAGAATTTTATCCGCGATGGGAATAAGCCTAAATGGCGGTTCCCCTCATGCAGGCGCTCCAAGCAGGAAGCAGCAAGTCTTGTCGTGGACAGATGAACGTGCGAAGGTTCTGGCGGATATCAAGAAGCTTGAGCCAACCGATCGGCTCTCAATCTATTCTGGTTTGATCAAGCTGAACTCAGCGCTCTTTGAGAGTGTGCGAGGCTGGGACAGCTGGTTGAGGAACCCCGCGTTCATGGAGACTTTTTCGCAGGACGAGTTCAATGAGATATTCACTAATTTCAAAGAGGTTGCGACAAAGTTCCTTCAGGAGGACATCAAATGGACCGGTAAGAAGGAACAGGGTCCTCCGAAGACGCCACGGGCTGAAAGAGGCGAAGCCGAGAGGCGCTACGCCTAGCCCACGGGAGTAGGAAAGAATGAGCTGTGCACCGTTTGTGCAGACTCCAGTTGAAGTCGCGAAGAAGATGATTCAGCTGGCAGATCTGAAGCCGGGGCAGGTACTATTCGATCTGGGCGCCGGGGACGGCAGACTCGTGATCATGGCTGCACTGGAAACGGGCGCATCCGCCGTGGGGGTCGAGATGAGGGACGATCTAGTCGAGAGAGCGCGCTCAGAGATCAAGAGGCTGAATCTCGAAGACAGGGCAAGGATGATTCATGGCGACCTTTTCAACGTCGACCTCAACGACGCTGATGTTGTCACCCTCTACCTTACCACAAGCGGAAACGAGCGCCTTCGTCCAAAGCTAGAGACTGAGCTAAGGAAAGGAGCCAGGGTCATCTCACACGACTTCAAGGTCGGAAACTGGAAGCCCTTAGTTGTCTACAACGAGTTGCTGGGGCACGCAATCTACGAGTATGAGATAGGAAAACAACTCTAGGTAAGCCAAGGCGGCAGCGAGCGTACAACCCTTTCGATCCTGAACACACGACCTGACATACACTGTCAGGGCATTAACAGGCGAGCAGCTTGGAAACCAGCCTTCGCACTTCCATTGCCGTAATTGCGCTATCCGGCGTCCTATGGGGCACCTCCTTCGTCGCCGTGAAGATCGGGTTGGAATACGTCGACCCGTACACCTTTGCGCTCCTGAGGCTACTGGCAGCCTTCGTATTCTCAGCTGCTTTCCTGTTCATCGAAGAAAGGCCTAGAGTGACAATGCTTCGTGAACGGTCAATCTGGATCCTCGGAGCTCTAAACGCGGGGGGCTTCATCTTCCAATACGTTGGGCTCACATACACTACGGCAACGCGAACCGCCATTATCGTCAACTCGAACGTTGCAGTAACAGCGTTGCTCAGCTGGAAGATCTATCATGAGCCTATGGGTGTCGCCAAGATTGTAGCTCTTCCAACGGCGATTCTCGGCGTGTTCCTTCTAACAACCGGCGGAGATGTCAGCAGCCTCTCCGGCGGACAATCGATGGGCGATCTCCTCGTGCTCCTAGCTGGCCTCGTTTGGTCCCTTTTCATTGTCTTGAACAAGCGCGCAGTCTCAGGTAAGGGCTCCGAGGTCTCTCAGATCGTTACATGGGTGATGCTCGTGACCTCTATCGGAATCGCGCCTTTCACGTTTACCCTTGGAACCGTTGGACGTGTCGCAGTTCCTTGGGAAGGATGGATCGCCGTCGCCTACACGGCGGTTTTCTGCACGTTCTTACCGTACCTGCTCTTTTCCAAAGGTCTCAGGTATGTAGGCGCTACCCTTTCCTCACTGGTTCTCCTCATCGAGGTCATAGTGGCGATCGTCTCGTCAGCTCTGATCCTTGGCGAACAATTAGCACTGGGAAGCGGTCTCGGAGCGGTCCTCGTGTGCGCATCCATAATCTTGGCCTCGAGAGAATCTGGCTCGCGCTAGAAGCTTGACAAATATCAATACGAGCCCTGTTGGTTCTCCATGTAGAGGAAAGGCTCGTGGAGATGAGCAGGAAAGACCTCGCCAAGATGATTGATCATACGCTCTTGGATCCTTCCGCAAGCCGGGACAGAGTGGAGAGGCTGTGCGAAGAGGCAAAAGCATACGATGTCTACGCAGTCTGCGTGAATCCAAGCTGGGTTTCACTTGCCGCCAATCTGCTGCAAGGATCAGACGTCAAAGTCTGCTCGACCGTAGGTTTCCCGCTTGGCGCCTCCTTGACAGAAGTCAAAGCGTTCGAGGCCGGGACCGTGGTGCGTCTAGGAGCTGCTGAAGTGGACATGGTCATCAATATCGGCGCACTCAAGTCTCAAGACCTACCGACCGCTCGAGAGGACATATCACAAGTCGTCAAGGCGAGCAGAAGATCGCCCGTCAAAGTCATCATAGAAACCGCCTACCTGAGCGAGCAAGAGAAAGTCCAGGCGTGCAGGCTCGCAGAGGAAGCGGGCGCAGCGTTCATAAAGACATCAACTGGCTTCGGCCCCGGCGGCGCCACAGTCGAGGACATCCTCCTAATTCGGAAGACCGTTGGAAGCCGGCTGGGAGTGAAAGCTTCAGGCGGAATCCGCACACTCAAAGATGCGCTCGAGATGATCACCGCAGGAGCCACCAGAATTGGAAGTAGCAGTACGGTCCGGATCCTCGAAGAATGCCCCATCTAGGCATCCAACTAAAGAGGCTGTTGGCAAGCAGCGAAAGAGTCCGCTAAGTCATTCTATAGCCAAATTGACTATTGTATTCGTTATGAGACAATATTTCCAAAGCCAACACCACGATGCCCGCACCCTCGAAGATCAGCGTATAGGTGATACGCCACTCGCGTCCTAAATCGTACTTGAAGAGGTTCGTCAAATCCCAACGCTGAGCATATGAAATCGGCAGGTCGAACCACCTGAAACAAGGCGTCTTCCGAGGAGCTATACCTTCGGTTTTCCCGGTTATCGCGCTGCGAGGAAAAGAGATTTCGTTCCCGGCAGCAACGACTTTGGACTTGCCGACTTGTGCTCAAAGGCTCTAGCGGATGTTGATTTCCGTGATGACTGTATGCAGGTGAGACCTTGTGGAAACTTAAATTGGAGCCGAAGACTGAGGTTGGCCGCACAGAGACATGACTAGTCCATGTTAGAGGTAAATATGCCACGCTTGGACGAATCGATGCGCACCGGAAAGCTCATCGAGTGGCTGAGAAAGGAAGGCGATCGAGTTGAGAAAGGCCAGCCGATCGCGCTCGTTGAAGGAGAAAAGACAACTTTCGAGATAGACGCCCCAGCATCCGGAATCCTCCGCAAGACGCTCCATTCACCCGGCTCGGACATTCCGGTTGACGAGCCCATTGCAATGATTGAGGCTGACGCAGACTAGGATAGGCCATCAGGAGTGGACCACGCAATGCCATCAAGCGCAGTGGACGACTTGGGTTCGGCGAAGCAAACTCTTTTCGAGGGTGGCTTGACTCTTGCTGTCGCAAAGAACGGCAAGATTCTCTTCAAGAGCAGGTCGCACGGCGTCAGCGACATGCTGGCGATGATTGATGAACTTGGAACACAGGCTGACGGCGCCTCGTTGGCCGACAGTGTCGTAGGCAGGGCTGCTGCGCTTCTCTGCGTCTACTCTAGGGTTATCGCTGTCTATGGCGCCAGGATGAGCGAAGGCGCCGCAGCCATCCTTAGAGCGAGAGGGATTTGTTACGAGTCCGGTACGCTCGTTCCAAGGATACTGAATCGCGAAAAGAATGACATCTGTCCCTTCGACAGAGCCGTCTTGGGAACAGAAGATCCAAGCGTCGCACTCGAAAAGTTGAAGGCTGTAAGACTAGGATGAGGCGAAATGGGATGAGTATGACGAACCGTTTGCTGATATCGATACTCGGAGGAGAGCTATTGACCCTGTTAACAGGTTTGGTCCCCAGCACGCCACCCGGGCTCGTCGGCGCGATCCATCATGGATACCCGCTTCCTTGGCTCTTTCGACTTGTAATAGCTCCACAATACAACCCCTGGAGAATCGATCTGCTGAACTTCTTCGCTGACATAATCGTTTGGGCCGTAATCGTAGGCATAGTGGTCTTCCTCGCGGCAAGGTTGAGAAAACCGGCCAGAGCCTAGCAACACTCTGACTCCTTACGTAGAACCTCAGGCTTGCTCAGGTAGATTTCCGGCGAAGGTTAGAAAGTATATTTCCCCTAGGCCATCAAGATAATTGTCTAACAGGCGAATGCTGAAGGTGAACCGGTGCTTCCTAGACAATGGGTGGACCGACTGTGAAGTGCTCCGATTTCTTCAGGACTCCTCGGCGGACGTCGTAGGGTCCCTGGTAGTGGGCAGACTTCTTCTTTATGAAGCGGCTCTACAGGTCACCGTCAGTACCTCGGGCTTCCTATTCAGCCGGCCCTCGTATCATTATGGCTAATCGAAATCTCAGAGTTCGAACGCCTTCTTAAGACGAGTTCTTCTCGACAATCACTTCGAGCAAGGGTTCTCTCTACAGATCTTGCGACAGGCCGAGCGCACTGGTGATTATCTGGGTCCCTTCCTCGTCGAATGCGATATCTCGAACTAGGCTGAGCGCTACAATCGTGCCGACAGAAATATCAATCCCGGAAGTGTCCCCTCTCGCGAATAACGTTTCCAACGCCAAGACCATGGCATCCCCATCTCCTTCGGCGGCTAGCTCAATCACTGAACGCATTTGCTCATCCAGGATGAGTCGCTGCATGTAATCAACCAGCTTCGCGCTGATCCAACTGGTCTTCTCTTGGAGCGTTGGAAACTCTAAGAAAATTGGTGAACGCCCTACGGCCTGTGCAAGAGAGTTGTATGTGGCAAGGAATCCTCCCAGCGTATCGTCACCGGAGGGCGTGAATCCAGATCCCAAGCCGACGATCCTTAGGGCGGCATCCCGAAACCGCGCTTCCATGCTTGAGAGTCTCAAAGGAAAGACTCCGTCCTCCAAGAAGTGCGCTACTCCATCATGAGCAAGGCCACGCGGATCCAACACGCTTTGACGCGTGTCGATGATATTGAGGAGGAAGCAAATGACTCTGAGGGCTTTTCCGATTTCGGTAAAGTCGGGGCTCAGTTGACTTGTAACACTTGACTTGCTCCGGAAGGATGGCACGTTGCGGAGATCGATAGAAATCTCTGCCACCTGTATCTCTTTTCCGTGGGAATAAACCGGATCCAGTGGTTTGACTGCTTGGTCCAACCTCAAGGTTGAGTCAAAATTGAGCGTTATTGGTGATCGTAATGAGCGATTTGTCACGAACAGTAACTCGCCATTCAGAGCCTTCACGTAGAACGAGTTCGGAAATGTGCTCATTACTTGCCCTATGATTCCCGAGTTTCCTCCGGTTGTGAGCGCCTCTGCTGCCAGTGATCCTATGTACTTCGCTCGCAGGGTGACTGGCATTCTTTCGCCCTTAGAGGCCGTATTTTTGCGCGTACGATTTGAGTGCTTGTTTGAATATCTCTAGTGGGAAAGACACGATTCCGGCGCCGACCTGCCCGATTCCAGCTTCCTTGTGGGCTATTCCCGTGTTTATGGTTGGTGTGATCCCAGTCCTCACGACTTTCCGGATGTCGATTCCGGTCGGTGTGCCCTGGAAGTCAAGGAACGGGATGATGAAGTACTTGTGTTTCGCGTGGGTGATCTCGTACATCTTTTGAGTGTTCTCGATGGCGTAGGCGACGGTTCCGCCGACCCATGAAACGATACCGGGTGCGGCAGCCATTGCAAAGCCACCGTAGCCGGCGGTTTCAGTGATCGCGCTGTCGCCTAGGTCCGGGTTTGCGTCCTTCTCACCGTATCCGGGGAACCAGACGCCTTTCGGGATGGGAGCTGGGGCGGTGAACCATTCATTGTCGAGTCCGCTCACCCAGATGCCGGCGTCTGTTCCGTTTCTCGTGAGCACGGTCACAATCGTACTGTACTTGATATCGTGAGCGGCGAGTGTCATCGCTTTGCCGCTTGCCATTCCTAGGTTCAGCAACGTGAAATTGTTCTGGTTCATGAAGTTGAACGACTCGATCATGATCTTCTTGTCGATTCCGGTCCGCATCATGTAGGGAGTGATCTCACGTAGGAAGAGTGAGGTTGCGGCGTTGTAGCGGTTGTGGCAGTCATCTCCCATCGTCAGTGCTTGTGTAATGATGGGTTTCATTCCGACGCCTTCTTTCTCTTTCCTGATCTCTTTGATTGTCGCCTCGAGTGTATTGGCCAGCGTGTCATGCATCCAAGTCAGTCTCTGAATGACTTCGCTTGAGTAGGCTCCATATCTGAGAACTTTTCCGATCCCTTCGTTCAGGTTTGAGTAGGTCTTGTTGCCGTATTTTCGGTCGTGTACGATGTACACAGGCATGTTTGGTGAGATTATCCCCGCCATAGGGCCGGCGGCATCATGATGATGGTTCGGAGCGAATGTGATGGCGCCAGACTTCGCGAGCTTCTCTGCTTCCGGTCCGTCACCCGCCCAACCTTCATAGATTGAGGCGCCCATGGCAGCTCCCCTCATCGGGCCGCTCATGCGATCCCATTCGATCGGAGGGCCAGCGTGCAGAAGCATCTTCTCCTTCATGCCGGGGATGACTTTGCGAGCGAGTCCCACATCCACCCAGACTGGGTCGGACTCCATCATTCTCTCGACGGCTTGCTGATTCGCCTTCTCAATCTCACCCTTGATCGCGCCTGGATTTCGCGAAGTCACAAATCATCCCCGGCTCGTTGGCCCCACCAAAGTATAAGAGAATTTTGAAAGGCTTAACTTGCGCTTGCAGATAGTGGGCAGCGGCCCTTGCCATTGAGCAAAGTAAGCGACGTTGTGAGGAAGAATTTCCACAGAGACTCGCTCCAACTTCTTCACATCTCAGAGGAAGCGAAGAAGATCGATGGCGTCAAAGACGCTGCTGTCGTCATGGGCACAACGACCAACAAGGAGATCCTGCAGAAACTTGGTCTTCTCACTGATGATGGACGAGCGGCTTCGGAGAGTGATATGATACTCGCTGTGATGGCTGACTCGCAGCCTCTCATAGAGAAAGCCTTGCAGCAGATCGAAGAAATGATTTTGAAACCACCCGAGCCGAAGGGACGAGCCTTCTACAGCGTAGATGCTGCGCTGCAGGCGGTCCCCGACGCGAATCTCGCGATCGTCTCCATTCCCGGCGAGCACGCGAGAGAGGTAGTCCTCAAACTACTCGACAGAGGCCTGAGCGTACACTTGTTCAGCGACCGTGTTCCGCTTGGGGATGAGCTTGAACTGAAGCAATACGCGAAGGAGAGAGGCTTACTCGTAATGGGGCCTGGGGCCGGCACCTCAATCATCGGCGGTAAGGCAGTCGCGTTCGCCAACGTTGTCAAGAAAGGAGGAATTGGGATCGTCGCGGCCGCGGGGACAGGACTGCAGGAGGTAAGCGTCCTCCTGAGCGAAGCTGGTCTCGGAATATCCGAGGGATTGGGAACCGGCGGAGGGGATGTCAAGACGAAGATTGGCGGCATAATGACTCTTCAGTCCATAGAGGCGCTTGAGCAGGACCCGGAAACCAGCACGGTGGTCGTGGTCTCGAAGCCTCCAGATGTCGATGTGAAGAGGGCGATACTCGACCACATAGCGAAGAAGACAAAGAAGCAATATGTGACCTGTTTCGTGGGTGCTGAGAGCTATGATATTCCTGCAACTGCACGGGCACGCGTTAGAAGAACGAAGACACTACACGCAGCAGTTATAGAAGCAATTCGAGCTGCGGACCCCAACCGCCAAGCTGAGATCACGAAGCAGTTTGCATTGTCCCGGAACGAGCTTATCTCTCTCACAAACAAGATCGGGAAAGGATTGAGCGAGAAGCAGAGCTACATCAGAGGGCTCTACACGGGCGGAACGCTCGCCTACGAGACGCTAGTGATACTCGGATCAGTGATTGGTGACGTGTACTCGAACGCTCCTCTCGATCCCAGGCTGAAGCTAGCTGACTCCTATCATAGTGTGAAGGATTCAATCGTCGATCTCGGCGAGGAAGAATTCACCATAGGCAGGGCGCATCCGATGATAGACCCGACGATTCGAAAGATGAGGCTCGTAGAAGAGGCGAAAGATCCCGAGGTCGCCGTGGTCATGATGGATTTCATGCTCGGATACGGTTCTCACTCCGACCCCGCAGGAGCCATGCTCGGCGCGATCTCAGATGCAAAGAAGATAGCCGAAAAGGATGGTAGAGCGCTTCCGATGCTTGCGCACGTATGCGGGACCGAGCAAGACCCACAACCCCTCTCGGAGCAAGTCGCAAAGTTACGCAGGGCTGGGGTCGAGGTTTTCCCGACGAACGCTCTCATGGCGATTTCAAGCGCGCTGATCTCCCGCAAGGGAGAGATCGCTACCTCGACCCTAGAGGACGTGTACCGGAATTTCCTTGGAGGTTTCTAGTGGGAGGCAAAGACTTGGTCGACGAGATCGTGAAACTGTTCGTTTCAGAGCTGAAAGTTCTCAATATCGGGCTTGAGATCTTCAACGACGCGTTGAAGGCCCAGGGTGTCAATGTAGTTCAGGTCTCATGGCAGCCGCCTCCGAAGCTGGAGAAGGAGTACGAGGACATACTCTCGAAGGTGCTCTAGCTCTAGGGAGAACGTGTCGCCCGACCTTCAGGAGCCCAGAGTCCGCTAGCAGTCGGCTTGGTGTCTGGGCTTACAGAACACCAACGTTTCAGTGTGAAACGGCTATATACCGTTGAGCAGGCACTTATATGTCGATCTACGATGCCCGAGGAAAAACCGGCAATCAAGGTGAATGTCATCAAGCCGACACAAGCAATGCTCCTACGTTCAGACTCGACCCTACCTTACGAGCCCGACGGTAGCTCTTCCTGACAACGCCGAAACTAGGGCCCCCGCGGACACTCTATATTGTCCAAAAGAGCGAGTCTATACCTGGAAGCGGGTCATCCTCAACGTTTTGCTTTCTCAATCGCGGCCTGCTTTTTTTGATTGTTCAGCTTCGCACATTCGAGTATGGCTTCGATCATTTGTTTGTAGGTTCCGCAGCGGCAGATGTGGCCGCTCAGGTAGTCCTTGATCTCCTGCTCCGTCGGGTTCGGGTTGACTTGGAGAAGATAGTATGCCGTCAACACGAAGGACGGTGTACAGAACCCGCATTGCATCGCCCCTTTCTCGACGAAGAGTCTCTGTATCGGAACAAGCTGCCCTTCGGGAGCCAATCCTTCAGCCGTCTTCACGTCTTTACCGTCGGCCTCTACTGCCAATACAAGGCATGACTTCACGGGCTTTCCGTCAAGGAGGACGGTGCAAAGGCCGCATTCCCCCCTCCAACATCCGGCCTTCACACTCTTCACCCCAACTTTGTCTCGTACCACATCAAGAAGCAGTTCGTTGTCTTTGATCTCGACCCTTCTGTCTACTCCGTTCACTTTCATGCAGATCATTTGCGCCATTTTCCTCAGCACCCGAGCAGCTCCCGGAATGCCCTGATCGAGAGTACTCCCAGCATGTGTGATCGGTACTCCGCCGTTGCGAGAACATCCGTCATCGGTTCTACACTCTTCATGATGACCTTGACCGCCTCGTCTATCAGCTGCGTGATCGGAGCTTTGCGTTTGAACAGCTCCTCAACATCGCGTACTCTGGTCGGTGTCGGCGCTATTGCTCCGTAGGCCAACCTTACCGTTCGATTCTCCGGCCTCGAAGGATTCGCACACAATGCCGCGACGTTTGTGACGCTGAACTCGCCGCTCGACGTGTGCTTCAAGAAGAGGCTCCTTGAATTCTCAGGCGGAGCCTTCAAGTGGACCGCAACCGCGATCTCGTTCGGCTCAAGCGCGATCTCCGCCACTCCCCTGATGAATTCCGACACGGGGATCCTTCTTTTTCCCTTCAGGCTCGCAGTCTCGACCTCTGCATCGAAGATCAGTAGCGGTGCAGGGCTGTCAACATACGGGAGCGCCTCGCATAGATCTCCCAAGAGCGTTGACCGGTTCCTGAGGACTGGATCGCTGAGAAGGTAGATACAATCTCGAAGCGCCTTGTACCTTTCTTTCAGTGGTTCGAACTCCAGAACGCTATTCAGATTCACAGCAGCGCCAATCGTGAGCCCTTCGGAGCCCTCGTCACGGAGCGTTTGGAGTTCAGTGATCCCCTTGATATCCAGAACGTACCGTGGGTCGACGAGGCGCTCCTTCATGAAAGCAAACAGTCCAACACCGCCAGCTAGGATCTTTGCTTCATCCTTGTGCTCGTCGAGTAGCTGCAAAGCCTCCTGTAATGATTTCGGCCTGGAGTACTGAAAGTCTGGTAGTGTAAGGTATGGTGACCCGAACGACATCCTACTTGCCCCCGCTCCCCCTCAGTCTGCGTTTCGCTTCTTCGATGAGCTCGGGTCTCTGTTCCTGTATGGCTCTCCAAACATTCTCCGGAGACATTGGTAGGTTTGTGATCTGTACGCCAATTCCGTTGTAGATTGCGTTTGCGATGGCGGGTCCGACTCCGACCATTACGAGTTCTCCGAGGCCACGGGCGCCGTGTGGTCCGTTGCCTTGAGGTGTCTCTACGATGATCTCGTCCATCCTATGCGGTATCTCCTTCGCTCTGAGTATCCTGTAATTGGAGAGGTTAGGGTTCAGGACCCATCCCTGTTCGTCGAAGATAATCCCCTCATAGAGCGCGACACTTTGTCCCATTAGGAAGCCGCCGTCGATCTGTCCTTTCACCAGGAGCGGGTTGATGGCCTTCCCGACATCGAAGGCCTGAGATGCCTTCAGGATCTCGATCTCACCTGTCAAGACATCAACCTCGATTTCTACACCGGACGCTCCAAAAGTATGGAAGATCGTGGGGACACCTTGGCCTGTGTCCAGGTCGAGGTCGGTCGTCAGTGGTGACATGAATTTCCCTCGGCCTATAATCGGCCCGCCGATCGAGCGTCCGTCCGGATACTTGTAACCGAACACGACTTCAGAGAGGGGAAGCCTGTGCCACGGACTGCCTCTGATGAAGACTTGTTCCTTGGCGATCTCAAGCTCCTCAGGCTTAACCTTCAGGACCTGGGAAGCAACATCCTTGATCTGAGCCTTGGCATCTCGGAGAGCATCCATCACTGCTATTCCATCAGTGAACAGCCCACGACTACCAACAGTCTGCCACGTGTACGCTGACACGTCGGTACTTCGAACCAGTCCAACGCGAACCTTCTCGATTGGTATCCCCAACTCGTCCGCAACGATCTGGCTGAGGCTCGTCGGCGTTCCCTGACCGAAAGAGGCTGTCCCAATGATCAAGTCGACCGAGACATCCTCGTTGAACTTCAGGATCGCGGAGGCTGCAGCGTTCGGCGGCTGTGCGGGGCCTTTGATACATAAGGCGATGCCTTTGCCTCTGAACCTTCCGGGTCGGCCAAGTTTCTCCGAAGGTTGCCCCCATCCGATCGATTGAGCGACCGACTTCGTGACAGCGACCGGGTTACCTGAGTCCTCCCGTAGTCGCTCGCCGGTCCCAGTTTCAGAAACCCCTGGTTTGAGCAGGTTCTTCAGTCTTAGTTCGACTGGATCCATCTTCAGTTTCAGAGCTGCCATGTCCATTATTCTCTCGAGCGCCCAATGGCTCTCCGGATGGCCGAATCCTCGCATCGCGCTCGTCGCCGCTTTGTTCGTGTACACCGCGAGTGATTCGCAGAAGATGTTGGGCACCTCGTAACATCCTTCAGAGGAGTATCCGGCAGCTCGGCAGACGTTCACTGTGTAGTCTGCGTAGCCGCCTGCGTCCATCAGGAACCGGGCCTTGTAGGCGGCCATCTTTCCATCTCTCTTGAATCCCGCCTTGACCGAGGCGTGGAATCCTTCTCTGACTGGTGCTGAACAGAACTGCTCCTTCCTTGAAAGCACCAGTTTGACGGGCCTGAAGCCAGCTCTCTTGGAGAGGAGTGCGACGAGTGGCTCCCAACCGATGCCGACCTTGCCACCGAACCCTCCTCCACAAAGAGGCGCCTTGACAACGATCCTATCGATCGGTATACCTAGGGATAGCGCCATCAGATAACGCGTTGAGAACGGCGACTGGGTGCTCGTCCAGATCTCAATAGTTCCATCCTTCTTGTAGTGCGCGACGATCGACTGAAGTTCCATGAATGCATGGCTTACATGAGCAGTATGGAACTCTCCTTCCACTACGACATCAGATTCCTTGAGACCGCGCTCGACATCTCCCCTTAGAAGCTTGAACTGATTCGCGATATTTGTACCTGGAATTGGCTTGAACGCCGGCGAGACCCTGTACTCTGACATTCTCTCGTGAATAATCGGGGCGTCTGGCTTGAGCGCCTCTACTGGATCAAATACGGCTGGCAGAGGTTCGTACTCAACTTCAACCTGATCGATCGCTCGCTCAGCAGCCTCCAATGTCTCGGCGATAACGGCCGCTACAGGGTGGCCTACCCATCTCACTTTATCGACGGCCAGTACGTCTCTGTCACCGACGTAGATACCTAATCTATAGGGGAATTCTCTACCAGCAGCTACGGCGAGTACGCTGGGCATCTTCTCAGCTTTGCTCGTCTCTACCTTCACTATCTTAGCATGTGCTTGAGGGCTCGTCACAAGTTTCGCGTGCAGCATTCCAGGTAGCTCAACATCAAACGCATAGGTCGCAGCGCCTGTGACTTTCAGGAAGGAGTCGTACTGAGGCATCGATTTTCCAATGTAACCCATTTGCGATCTTCTCTGCCTCGGTGACCTGATAGGACGGCTGACCTACTGCTTTAACGGTATCGGGCTATACTCCGACCTCATTTCAATTCTCTTGGCTTGTGTTGCTCGTAACCGGAAACGAAAACATTTGGAACGGATCATCTCAAGAAATCAGTTCAGGCTAGATTCGCCCGTTGTTCTCGGCACGTCGCCGGAGTTGGCCGGTAGATCGTATCAATTCATCGTATCGACCATTCGGACTACTCACGACGACTGAGACACTTTCTTTGTTACACACTCGAGAGTTTGGTTGACGACCTTCTGTGAGGTTCCTTCAATGAGACCCTTGGCGACACTTCCAAGTGGACCACTTACTGTCGCTTCAGCCACCCAACCTAGCTCGCTCCCTTCAGGGTGAGGATTGCAACTGATCTGGATCTGGGCCTTGAATGCGCTCGTTACGCCTAAGCCCTCCACCAAAAGCTTCGCGCGGCGGTTCGCTGCGTCCTCTTCCAGCACTCTACTGTTGACCTTGAAGGTTCCCTTGATGAATCCGATCCCGATCTTCACCTTTGCCTCCGTGCGCTTCCCATCCAGCACTTTGTACTCCTCTACACCGGGCAGACATTGCGCGATCGATTCCGGTGTAGAGATGAAGTTCCACACCCTATCGACTGGGGCTTTCACAACAGCCTTGCCTTCGAAGTGCATTCCTACTTCACAACGGTAAAGTCGCTTCTGCCTCTATATTGCTCTTTTTAGCTTGCAGGAAAACTTCTCGAGTCTTCATAGTGAGTAGTGAATACAAGAAGAACGAGAAGAAAGCGGAAAGAGAGAAAGCAGGTGTTCTATTCGACGAAGGCGACAACTCGTGCGAAGGCTGATTCGCCTCCGCGAAACTTCCATGGGAAGCATCCTATGGTGAGGCGTTGGTTCAGGACCTTCTCGATGTCTCCGCCAAGGTTCTCCATGTGGATGATGTCGTGTGGGAAGAGCTCGTTGTGTGTAAGCTGATAGTCCTCCTTGGGGAAGAGCCTGTCCAAGTTCTCCTTTCCGAACTTCTTCTCGGCAAGTGCACGAACCTTCGGAACACACCTCAAGCCAAATTCGGGTCTTCCTATAGGCAGGTTCAGTGGGTGGTCTGTTGAGACAGCGTCAACTCCCCAGACCTTGATCTTCCGCCGTATGACCCAGGGGACCCATTCTCTCGAAGGCCCCGGATGCAGATGGATATAGCGTTCCTCATCAGCCATCCCTTGAGGTTGATACCACGCGTATCTATGGAATCCTGTATGCACGACCAGGATGTCTCCATCATGAAGATCGACTCGTTTCTCAACAATCTCTGGAGTATACAGTCCGAGATCTCCGACATCACCTACGTCGACGACAACGCCGGGCCCATAGAGCCACTCAAGCGGAATCTTCTCAATGTCCTTGCCGCCCGTGACGAAATGCAATGGTGCGTCGAGGTGCGTTCCTATATGATTCGAAGTTTGGATGTACTGCGCGTTGACTCCGTGCTCGGCTTTTCGTTTGATATACTTGACTTCAAACGGAGGATAGAGCGGCCAAAATGGTGTATCTTGACACAAAGGCTGCGATAGATCAATCAACTTCATTGATTTGCGACCTCGCGGATATCGTGAGGTCGCGGACTTTACTTAAAGACTACGTGAGTACTCCCGCCTAGAACTGCTGAGATCAGTGCATAGTCGAGAGTTCGTGAATCCCGGCCGGTTTTCGATTCTGCGATCCGAACCCCGAGACTACGGAAGTCGCTGCTTTACGGAGTACTGTTGGATGGGTGATGGTCAGCCTCCGCCCACGACCTCCATGATGTCAACGCTGTCAATTATGACGGTGTCTTTCTCCAAAAGTTGTGTGTTCAAGCCCTCGAGCATTCTAATGCTGTGCCCGTTGACCAACACGATTAGGCCCGGACTCAATTCCTTCGTGCCTGGGTCAAATATGTACTGCCCAACCTCGGGTCCAACTCTTCGAATGAGTTCCTCTAGAACGTCGCCGACCTTCTTCACATTTTCAGCAAGCTCGATCTGATCCAGTCCGGCCGCCATCCTGAGCCGACCGTGCAATCTCACTCGGATTGGCATCGCAAACGCGTGACAAATGGTTTGCCGGCGATATATACATCTCACAGCCATTTTTCTGGACAAGGCGAACCACGATCGGGCCCAACTCGCCCTCTGCCACGCTGTCGCCCACGATTCTAGATAATGCGCAAGAGACACACGTTTTCGAAATGAGGACAGATTCGAGGCCGCCTCAGGAGAAACGACTACGATGCGTGGGATTCTCTTGCCTGCGTGCGGTGACACATCATAACGGCCGCACACGCACAATCGAATAGATCATCATGACGTGCTCACAATACCCCTAAGAGTGTGAGGATGCCGACAACTATGAAAAAGATGGCTGACGCCTTCTTGACCTTACTTGTTGGCAGTCGTTTGCCGAGACTGCCTGCGAGCACTATGCTCAAGCCGTCTATGATTGCGAATGCGAGCAATGCGCCCGAGAATACTGCTATGGGCTGCGCCAGACGTGCTGCGAGGGCAACTGTTACGATCTGTGTCTTGTCGCCCAGTTCTGTCAAGACTATCATCAATGATGCAGCGTAGAAAGGGCTCCGTGAACGCGTTGTTGCAGCACGAGTTTCAACGTCTACCTTGAACATCAACAAGCCTACGGCCACAAAGATTATTCCGGATATCAGGGTGAGCGTGGACAACGGGACTATCACCAAGAGGGCCTGTCCCACCAGTACGCCCATACCGGCGACGATGACGTACCCAGCAATCATCCCCAAGAAGATGATTCCAGGTTTCTGTAGACTGGCAGCCAGCACGATAAGGCCGAGCTGGGTCTTATCACCGAATTCCGCCGCGGCAACCGAGAGCAACGATGCCGCGAAAGCCATCACCATTGGATCCAATGCCGTTTCCCTAAGCTTTTGAACCGTGCCACATGTCATCTCCTCTCTTAAGCATAGATGGGGCGCCGGAGGGTGACGACAGTATCGCGAAGTTCGTGATCTCAGAATGGAAGATTCAGTATTCTTTTGGCGTCGGAGATAAGAAAGCGAGAGAAAGGAACTCCGATCAGGCATAATCAATAGCATTGCCTGTTCCGATAGGGATTTCATGGCACCGTGAGAAACGCGCCTCTTCTCGAAGAGGAAAGGCTTCATCTACCAGACGCGGACGGACTCGGATAGGCGTAATCTCGAAGTAATGGGCTATGATGCGTAATCGGCACGCAAAGGGTCGCTCGGATGGAGAGTCACAACAACTGAGGTTTTGGCATTCGCTTGCAAGCCAAGACGTGATCGCTCAGCTCGGCTCAGATTTGAGAGGGCTGAAGGAAGAGGAAGCAAAGCTTAGGCTACGCCGATTTGGATACAATGAACTTGAACCGGGGAAGAAGCCTTCCCCACTAACAATCTTCTTTCATCAGTTCAAGAGCGTTCTAGTGGTCATCCTCTTAGCGGCCACTTTGATGTCGCTCGCGCTGGGTGAAGCTGTTGACGCGGCGGTCATCTTCGGCATAGTCCTCGCCATATCCTTGCTGGGTTTCTCGCAGGAGTACCGGGCCGAGAGGGCACTTGAGGCGCTCAAGAGGCTAGCGGCCCTCACTGCTACCGTGGTACGCGAAGGTGTGGAGAGTGAGATTCCCGCAAGGGAGCTCGTGCCAGGAGACATCGCGGTCCTCTCGGTGGGTGACAGGATTCCCGCTGACGTGCGTCTGATCGAAGTGATCAACCTGAAAGTTGATGAAGCTCCATTGACGGGTGAGTCCGTTTCCTCTGAGAAAGGAACGGATCCGGTTCCTCAGGATGCGCCGCTCGCTGAGAGATTCTGTGTCGCATACGCGGGAACAATCGTATCTTACGGTCGGGGTAAAGGGGTCGTCTTTTCCACAGGAAAACAGACAGAGTTCGGCAAGATCGCGTCGATGATGCAGGTCGCCCCCAAGGTAAAGACTCCGCTAGAGTTGCGCATCGAGAGGGTCGGTCGCGTTCTTGGAACCATCATGGTCTCCACAGCGATCTTGCTCTTGTTGCTGGGCCTCGCCAGGGGACAACCCCTCTTGGAGATGTTCTTGTGGTCTGTGAGTCTGGCCGTTGCGGCAGTTCCTGAAGCCTTGCCTGCTGTCGTGACAGGCGGACTAGCGATAGGAGTCAGAAGGATGGCCAAGCGCAATGCGATTGTCCGGCGCTTGCCCGCGGTGGAGACCCTTGGGTCTACCACGGTCATTTGCTCAGATAAGACTGGCACAATGACTAGGGGGGAGATGACTGTCCGCCGAATATACGTAAGCGAAGATTTGTACGACGTCACCGGTGCAGGATACGAACCAAGAGGCGAGATACTAAGAGGCAGAACACCTGTTCTGAACGATGACCTAGCTCTCATAGCCAAAGTTGCTGTCCTCTGCAACGATGCTTCTCTAACCGCTGCCAGCGCCCCGAAGGTCGTGGGCGACCCAACCGAGGTTGCGTTGCTAGTGGTCGCAGCCAAGGCAAACGAAAGACCAGAAAAGCTGAAGGCTGATCATCCGAGAATATTTGAGGTCCCCTTCACCTCCGAACGGAAACGAATGACGACAGTCCACAACACCCCTGATGGTCAGTTGCTGTACTGTATGAAGGGAGCAGTTGAGGCTGTTCTCCCAGCCTGCGAGGCCGCATACTTCCAGGGTAGGTCTGTCCCCATTGATGAGGGCATGATGCGCCGAATTCAGAGTGTAGCCGAGCAGATGGCAAAGGACGCGCTACGTGTCCTTGCCTTCGCCTACAAGACTACCCCAAAGGGCTTGCAGATCTTCGAAGAGAGCAACTCCGAGAGGGAGCTTGCCTTCCTAGGGCTGATGGGCATGATGGATCCGCCACGAGACGAAGTCAAGGAAGCTGTCCAGAAATGCTTTGATGCAGGCATCAAAGTCGTCATGATAACCGGCGACCATAAGGGAACTGCGCAGGCGGTAGCACAAGAACTCGGGCTATTGAGTTCAGGAGGAAGGGTTCTCACAAGCGCTGAGCTTGACGCGCTAGGGCCGGAAGAGCTTCATCGAGTAGTCGAGGATGTAGTGGTCTACGCAAGGGTTTCGCCTGAGCATAAGCTGCGGATAGTCAAGGCGCTCAAAGGGAAAGGGCATATCGTTGCGATGACAGGCGACGGCGTCAACGACGCGCCCGCCTTGAAGAACGCAGACATCGGGGTGGCTATGGGCGTTACCGGAACAGACGTCACCAAGGAAGCTGCAGACCTTGTGTTGACAGATGATAACTTCGCCTCGATCGTTGCGGCCGTCGAAGAGGGCAGAGGAATCTACGATAACATAAGAAAGTACCTGTTGTTCCTTCTGTCAGCGAACACGGGTGAGCTTCTGATCATGCTTTCAGCAGTCGTGCTAGGGTATCCGCTGCCGCTTGTGCCGGTTCAGATTCTGTACGTGAACCTTGCCACCGATGGTCTGCCCGCACTGGCTCTTGGCATAGATCCTCCTATGCAAGATCTAATGCGCAGGCGTCCGAGGGATCCTAAGCTCAGCATATTCGCGGGTCTGAAGGGTTGGATTGTAGGCATCACGTTGCTGATGAGTTTTGTCATGGTGTCTGTGTTCAACTACAGCCTAATGTTCAGAAATCTTGCCGAGGCCAGATCTCTGCTGTTCGTTTCGATTATCCTATTTGAGTTGACATTTGTGTTCAGCTGTAGATCGCAAAGCCAAACAATCTTCCACATTGGCGTGACAAGCAACAGGTACCTTGTTCCTGCTGTCATGTCGCAAGTGATTCTGCTCTTTGTGATCATGTACACGCCGGGTATTGGTCCTCTTTTTGAGCTTTTCCCGATGCCTCTCAAAGATTGGCTCGTGGCGGCGGTCGCCGGAATCTCCGGTTTTGTCCTCGCCGAGACAGCCAAAGCGGTTGCCGGCACGTTCCATAGGTGACCTCGAAACTCACCGGTCTGATCCCACTCTCTGCCCAGGTGCCTAAACACTCACGATTCAGATTCGCTCCGGCTTTCCGGCAACTGTAGGCCGCTAAGAGACTGTTTGATCTTCTCCAGCGAGACTCAGGGACGAGCTCGGTCATAGCTTAGACTGAGTGATCCAACCGCCGAACCCGTAGTTCAGAGGAAATGAATGAGAGGTTGAAAGCCAGGTAGCGGTAGCCCCAACGATTATGCCTCACTCTTGGGTTTGAGAACCATGCCTTGTGAAGAGCTGACGAAACCTTCACGACACACCTCCGTCTAAGGCCTTTGACTTGCTGCACTTCGCACAAGCGCTATGCGATAGCCGCCTGCGATCCCCTACGAATCACCTAAGAAGCCATCATCAGAACAGATGAAACATCAGCAAGTCTTGATTCGACACTATGGCTATGCTCAATCACCGAGCACAAGAGGAATCAGCCGGGTCCTCCTCAAGACACTCGCTGGAACCTGAAACCTTCGATTTCTTTTCCTCTGATCTTGCGAACGCGCCCCCAGACCGGACGAACCTTGTCTCCGATCTTGATTTCCTCGTCCAAGACTTGGCCGGTGACTCTGACCTTGCCGCCGAACTCAACAATCGCAAGGTTCAGGGGCAACTGTTCGATTCCCTCTGGTATAGCCCAGAGCTTGGTGAATGTTACAACCCTGCCTTCGTCACCCAGAGGATACTCCTCGAAATCCTTTCCCTTGCATGAAGAGCAGAGAAATCGCTTCGGATAGGCAATTGTGCCGCATTTCTTGCACTTCAAACCCATCAGTTTACGCTCATTCATCTACGATCTCTCCAAGACAAACGAGACCACATTGTTGCCGAACCCTCCCATATTGCAGCTGAAGGCTCGTCGAGCACCCTTTACCTGCCGTCTGTCCGCATCTCCTCTAAGCTGCCAGGTCAACTCAACTACTTGAGATACCCCGGTCGCCCCGACAGGGTGACCTCTCGCCTTCAGGCCGCCGGAGGGGTTAATGGGCAGTTTTCCGTCAAGCGCAGTGACTCCGTCGCGAAGCGCAATATGGCCGGTACCTTTCTTGAAGAATCCTGCATCTTCGCTTTCAACTATTTCAAGTATCGTGAAGGCGTCGTGCAACTCTGCTAGGTTCATGTCTTGCGGGGTCATCTTGGCCATCTTGAAAGCCTGCGCGGCTGAGATTCTCACGGCTTCTAGCACGGCTGGATCTTTCCTGTCTTGGACTGCCATGATGTCGGTTGCATGGCCGATCCCTGCTATTCTGATGGGTGTATCCGTATACTCCTTCGCCTTCTCGGTGGCGCAGAGAAGCACCGAGGCTGCTCCATCGGTGACGGGGCAGCAGTCATACATGCGTATGGGGTCCGCTATGGGGGGATTGTTCACCTCGGCCTCCGGTGAGCCGTAGATTCCTTCCAGTGTTACGGGCTGTTGAATGTGCGCGTATGGATTCTTCGAGCCATTCAGATGGTTCTTCACGGCGACGCGTGACAAATCCTCCTTGCTCAGGCCATATCTTTCCATACAGAGCCTTGCGAGCATCCCCGCTAGTGAGGGAAGCGTGATGCCATGAACGTACTCGGCTTCCATGTGTGTCATGGTGGCCACGTAGTCGGTTATCGTTTCACCTCGCACGTGCCGCATCTTCTCCCCGCCTGTAACGAGAACCGTATCGTACATCCCGCAGGCGATCGCACAGTACGCGTTTTTGATGGCGGATCCCCCTGCTGCCGGCCCGTTCTCCAGTCGCTCTGCAGCGGCAGGAAACAGCACCAGCTGGTCAACGAGAGCGCTGCCGATCGCCGTCCGATTGTTCAGCTCACCCGCTAGCATACTGGCTGCGTAGACCGCGTCTACACTCTTGTCGCGCGCGCCGGCGTCTTCTAGAGCTCTGATGCTCGATTCGGTCATAAGGTCGATGAGGGTTCTGCCGTCATGTCTGCCGAACTTTGTCATGCCGCAGCCTACAATAGAGACATCTCGCGAGTCTGTTCCCCTCACGTCACTGGGGGGGCACCCAGTCTAGAGGTGCGATCTCGAAGGTCTGAGAACGTTTCAACAGATCGTCAGGAACTAGTCTAGATCCGAAAACTTGCTGAGGCTTGACCCTCTGGTATAGGTCTCTAGTTATCACCCAAGTCTTGGCTCCACCCAACTCGTGTTGGACGCCGGGCCTTGGCTCGCACCATTGGGATATCAAGCGGCGGAAACCGATTGGGCTCTCCGCGGTGACAAGAATCTCTTCGGCCCCTAGAGTCTCCATGGAATTCTCCTGCTTGGCTGCGAACATGTGAGCTCCAACTCTCGCTCCACGTTTCAGAGCTATCGTGTGAAGGCTAATGTGGGTCTTCTGATCGTAGGCACGATTGTTGGCGATGCCGGCTAGTCTTCCGTCAACGATACCGACGAGACAGAATTCGTTTCTGGCTCTGTGCCTATACCACCCTAACAGCTCGCCATATAGTCTTGCCGCAACGATATCATAGAAGTCTTTTTCCACTGTTAAGAGCGGTGTGATCGCCTTGAGTAGCTTCGGGACTTCCTCCCTCGTAGCCTCGCGAACGACCATGCGTTCCCCAGTCGGAAGGAGAACCATTTTGGGGGGATAAGTCTTCTTAGGGATGTCCCAGTCTACTGCAAGAACGGACTCCACATCTTCGCTCATACAATGGTCACCGCAAGCGCTAGCATAGGTTTCGATTATAGGTCTTATCGTCGGTCTACGGCTCTGCTAAGCTGAAATATCTTCTTGACCATTTGTCGAGTTGGTCTTGAATTTGTCCAACCTCCAAGAGGGCCAATTGCTTTTCTGAGTCGGTGCGGGTAGAAGTCTCACCTATCCGTAATGCCCAAGAAATGAACGAACTGGAGCCAGCGACTTGTTCCAAACAGGTGAGTCAGCGTTTCCAACTTGTCTTCGATCTAAGCTTACTTAGTGTGTCTCAGCGTTCGTGTTGCGGCTCCTCGAGGTTGCAGTAATGACCATAACACGGAAAACAGAATATCCCGCCCCTCTGAGGGCGATGCTCCGGCGCGCACTGAAAGACATGGACGGCTCCTAAGGCGAGGCCGCCCGCAAGCTCAATTGGTTCAAGCCTTGGGATCGGGTGTTTGAGTGAAACTATCCTGATTTCGAACGGTCTGTTAGGGGTCTAACGATTCTCCTGCAATTCGGTGGATTATCACGTTCTCCAGGATGGTAGAGGAGACAAGTCGGCTATCATCTGGGGCTCCGTCGAGACCGGCAACCCGGACCCGGTAAGAGGTGATGTCGCCGCCGCTTTGATGCTCAAAGCTGGCTACGCTCCAAACGAGGACTTGAAGACCAAGCTTCGGGAGCTCTTAAAAAAGTCGCTGGGCAAGATCCTTGTCCTTGACGAGAGACGAAAGGGTTATCGTTCCTGCATTCTCGCAGCTATCTACCTAAGGCTGGGTGTGGGTTTCCTCAGCTTCTTGCCCCTGACGCGCGCGAGTCTCTCTTCGATGATGCCAAGGGAGACCTTCTGTTGATCTATGAGAATCTTCGTCCGTGGAGAAAGATAGGTCACGTCCACATGTCCAATGCATCCCGGAAAGCGTCTGTTCAGAGACTGCTCCCATTCCATATGCTCTGAAACGTCCGGATGAGCGCTGAAGAGAAGAGCATTGTACCCGCCGATGCTTATTCTGAGCGCAGTGGACACGTGCGGGTCGTTCTGAAAGGCAAGGGTGACTCTCTCTCGCGCTTTTCGTATATCGACCATCGAGTATGCTAGAACGTAATTTGGCGGACACAGCAGATCAGGAAACCTGCAAACAGGTTGCAGTATCCAACCATTCTTTAGGAGTTGGTCAACGTGCTTCATCACGGTTCTTCTATGGATTTTGAGTTCTCGGCTGAGGAGATTCTCATTTATTTTGAAGACATCCCCTGATACGAGATGTTTGAGGATACGAAATTGCAACTCACGTAGTGTGACCCCGTTGATTTCGAGTTTCCCACCTCGGTTCAACTCGGCCTCCATCAGGCCAATTGGAGCGCTAGGGTCGTACTTCAGCATCAGTTGGTTTGAGACGTAGATGGAGTACGAAGGGAGTCTCATCTCTCTAGGCGGTATCTTGTGCTCCTCGGTGAGTGATTCTCTCCAAAGTTGGTAGGCGAGAACGTCCTTGTGGTACAGGAAGAGTAGCATGTTGTATTCCTCTCGCCTCGACCAATAGGCTGCGAATATCTGCTTGTCTTCGGCAACCCAATCGCGCACACGTTTCTCATCGGGTAAGTCCGCTCGGACGATGACCAGCAAGGGGTACTCTCTGTACAGGCCCATGAAGGGGCAGACAGGCGGGTTGATCACCTTCTGTCGGAGTAGTTCATGAACCTCCTTTCTAACGGTGTTGCGATGTTTCCTGACCGCATTGGACAATGCGCTGAGGTTGACGCTGACACACTGGCCGGATACCAAGTGTCGCAAGAGGAGCAATTTCGTTTCGTTGTCTAACATGTCCGATGAAAAGCCGGGTGGGCGGAGAGACAGAGTCGGCACGTGGGCCAAGGCCGGTGCACCATATTTACCATCCCTGCGGGGATCTGATAAAGATAATGTCGGCACGCCGCCGTGAGCGTGGGCAGCTAAGCGAGCGGGGCGGGAGACCTTGCGTGGCCATTTTGTACATTTTCGAGGATTTCTTTGTAATTGGGGTTTATGGCGCACAGGGTATCAATCGGGTCGCAGGGGCGATGTGAAGTGAGTAGGACAAGGGCGATCCTTGAGGAGGTTGCTGAACAAAGGGTCAGGGAACTGCTCGGCCAAGTCGACACCTCGACTCTTCCAGATCGATGGGGGCCCGAGGTAGTAGTTCACACATATGATCCAAAGACGAGCGTACGAGGCGTGCTAGTCATTGATAACACTGCTAGGGGTCCCGGCAAAGGTGGCATGCGGATCGCACCGGACGTGACAGCACGTCAAGTCTTCGGTTTGGCCAGGACCATGACGTGGAAATGTGCGCTCTCAGACCTTCCGTTTGGCGGCGCGAAGGGGGGAATACGAGCCGACCCGTTCAAGACAGACAGAATCATGGAGGTAAGAGCTTTCGCGAGATCAATCGCACCATACGTACCAAGCCGTTGGATAAGCGCGCCCGACATGAATGTCGGTGAGAAAGAGATAGAGGCTTTCGTCAAGGAAGTGGGCGACCTCAGGGCAGCGACAGGGAAACCTGAACATCTTGGAGGCATCCCCCATGAGACGGGCACAACAGGATTCGGCGTCGAAGTTGCCATCGAGGCCATGCTCGAACGAGTCAAAGGTCAAGTACCCATTCCGGAATCATTACGGGATCTCAGGGTCGCCATTCAAGGGTTCGGAAATGTGGGGTCCGAACTCGCAAGGTTTCTATGCGGCAAGGGTGCGCGCGTCGTAGCAATATGCGACTATTGGTCAGGCGTATATGACGAGAATGGCATAGACTTCTCGAAGGTCTCAAAGTTCGCTTATGCAAAGAGCGAGGCTCAGTCAATAGGGAACTGTAAAGACGTGAAGAAGATTCCCTGCGCCGGCATTTTCGACGTAGACTGTGACATATTTGTTCCGGCAGCTGTGGGCAATGTCATAACAATGGAAAACGCACCTCGCCTTAAGGCAAAAGTGATTGTGGAGGCAGCGAATAACCCGACAACTCATGAGGCTGAGAGATTTCTCCACAAGAAAGGCATCCTAGTCTTACCCGACATGCTGGTGAATGCGGGTGGCGTAATTGGATCATACGCCGAATACAAGGGCAAGACTGCAGACGAAGCCTTTGCTCTGATTGATTCCAAGATAAGAAAGAACACGACTCTTGTGCTTGATCGATCCGCTGACACAGGAACCATTCCTAGGGTTGTCGCGATGGACATCGCGATGGAACGCGTCGCGGAGGCGATGGCATAGCACGGCATTGACCCAGGAGGAGGTGAGGAATAGATGCCAACTCTTGAAGAAAAGAAAGTGAAAATAATACTGGCCTTGGACGAGGCTAAGAACGCCGCACCCGTTGGATACATATGTCAAAGATGCGGGATAGATGACACGTGCGAAAACCCATGCAGACACGTGAGCCAACTTGAGGAGGACGGTGTAATTCAGCGGCTCTCTCCAAGCGCTTGGTCTCCCAGTCTCGAACCACAATACGAGCTCCCAAGTAAGACCAAGAAACTTCTGCAGCAACTCATCGCAACGCGACTCGAACAACTCATTCAGGTGAGTGCCTGAAACTTCGATACGGAGCAAAAGGTTGATCTACAACGCATTGAAGCAGTCAGCAATGACGGGCGCCTCCCCAATTCTTGAGCAACTGCAGAAACTGCGCCGCAGAATAGTCGAAGGGTACGTATTGGGCACAAAACTCATCACAGTATCCAGAATCAGGATGCTGGAAGCGATCGAGGACGAGCTTGCGATACTACAAGATTCGAATGCGACACTCTTGCAGAAAGAAATGGCGGAATTAGCCGCCAAGCTCCTGATCCGAATCGAGGCAGACCACGACTAGCAGAAGGGAGACACCGTCCCCACTCTTGGCTAACGACCATGTTGTCGCCTTCTCTTAGCATGGAGTGATGGCCATTGCAATCATGATGAATGACATGGAGCCCCGTTAGAATACTGGCCGGGCGCTGATCTTCGGCGTTACCAATTCTCTTGCTCTTCGCATAAATTTTTCGCCAATTCGTGCAGAAAATTTTGGCTTGACGAAGTTTTCCCACTGTTCCTTCGTGGTGAAGTAGCCATGCAGCCAAGTAGTGGCTACAAGGCTATTCGGAAATTGGTCGCAGATGGGTCAGTAAGACGAACTCCCTGAACAAGGTGGGTAGTGGGCCGGGCCGGAATCGAACCGGCGACCATCTGCGATCAGCGCTTATTGGGTGCTTGTCAGGCAGATATCCTAACTTCTCTCGCTTCGACGCGATCCAAGCTAGACGACCGGCCCATAGGCGCAGTGAATGGGTTTGGGCAACATAAAGATTCTTCGAGAACTGCAGCGATGAGATCGCTAGGTCCTGGCTGTGTGTTCTCTTCAGACGAGTCTGATTCGGTTGACGTTCTTGTTCTGCCAGGAGTAGCGTCGAATCTTGGCCGACTCACCAAAACCACACGCGGCACATCTCTTCTTTCTGATGTGATAGGCATGACGGCCGCACCGGCGGCATCTGATGTGGGTCTTAGATCGGCTCCGCAGCCCGAAAGAGGGCGTGCCCTTTCCCATTTTCACTCACCTGCATCAGCAAAACTGAACGGCTATTTATGTCAACCTTTGTCTGCCAGTCATAGGTCGGGAGCTAGCGGCTGGGAGGCGGGCTTACCAGTACGACGTTGTCGCCTCTGACGATGATCGTGCCGATCTTCTTCGCGTTGTCCGGATTCGTGATGTCGTCAGCGTCTTCGAGGACTAGGTTCATGTGCTGATCGTAACTGTAGAGTTTTCCCCTTACCGTACGGCTGCCTTTGAGCTCGACCAAGACGACCTTTCCTAGGCTTTCCTCGAAGATCTTCGTGGCGACATCAGAAGACATTCTTTGGTTTTCCCCGATTGGAGTTGCAGTGTAAGCACGAGCCCACTTGATTTAAGGGTTAGGGTCTCCAATCAACTCTCACACTGAGAACTTTCAAGAATTCAAAATCGTTGTGCATGGGAATGCACAACAAAAGGAGACGACAAACTCGAAGAGAAGATCGCTGAAGTCCAGCGAGACAAGAGCGCTGCTCCAAGATTTCAAGCGGAAGTTTCCAGGGTTTGCGGCTGACCTTCAAAGCAAGACAGCCGTCGAAGAGATTCCAGTCGATGACGAGAAATTGTTCTTAGTTGGCGACAAGCCCGTCGTGATCTCCGTGAATGGCGAGCTGTTTCCGGCGCTCATGAACGAAGAAGTGTTGAGGACACTTCCGTCGATCGTCGTTGATATGGGAGCGATCCCGCACATTTGCAATGGAGCAGATATCATGAGGCCTGGAATCAAGCAGACACAAGGTGAATTCGAAAGAGGTGCGGTTCTCGTGGTGAAAGACATCAAGTTCGGCAAGCCGATCGGAATCTGTGTTGCTGAGACTTCGTCGGAATCCATGCGCGCGATGTCCAAGGGGAAGGCGGCTCGGAACGTACACTACGTCGGAGACCGATTCTGGGAAGCCATGAAGAAGTCGTAGTTCAGCTTGTGTCAAATTCCAGTTGATTTCTCCACTCGGAGTTGTCTACGATGTACGCGAGATTGCACACGTTCCTGCTAGAAATGCGGTGAGACCCCGAAGGTTTAAACTTGCCTTCTAAGCGCTAGTACCTGAACCTCGTAGTGTTCTCGATGACCGAAAAGGGAACTGAGGCCGTCGTGGATTCTCCCTATGTCAGAGCCCTGCCCCTGAGTAGTTTGGGCGACTTGGACTTGATAGAGCGCGTATCATCCGCCGGTAACGTTTTGATAATAAAGATCACGCCGATCGCCAAGAGAAGCGTTGAGGAGACCAAGATCGCGATCAATCAGCTTTCAAACTTCGCCAAGGGAATAGGCGGCGATATCGCGAGACTTGGAGAGGAAAGGGTCGTCTTGACTCCACCTGGGATCAAGATTTGGAGAGGAAAGGCTCAAGCGACCTTATCTGTGTCCGCTACCGAACGACACGGCAGCTAGCCTAGAGAACGCTAGCTCTTTTGAGGTTTACTTGAGCCTGATCGTCTCAAGTAGCTCAGGCGTGATTGTCCTGACCTTGAACATCCTGGAGGCGGCATGAGCGAAACTGTCCACTTTGTGTCGCTCACCATGGCCGACGATGATCTTGGAAGGTTTGGGCGAGATCCTTCGAAGGAAGGCAAGCAGCTGGTTCCTGTCTGAGTGTCCTGAGAATCCTTCTACGCTTTCTATCCTCAGGTCCACCTTGATCGCCTCAATCTTCCCGTTGCTCCCCGTCATTGACACTTCCTTGACTCCGTTCTTCAGGCGGTTCCCCAAAGTTCCCTCGACCTGATAGCTGACAAAGAGCAGAACGTTCTTTGGATCTGCTGCCAATTGTTTGAAGTAGTCGATCGCTGGCCCGCCTTCCAACATGCCGGACGTGGCCATGATTATCGCCGGCCGTCCGGCCACGATCTGTTCGCGGTCGCCTGGATGATTGACAACTGTGAAGTAATCTGACTGGAATGGATTGATGTCCTTGTGAAGCATCTGGTCACGCAGATCTCTCACGAGGTACTCGGGGAAGGCGGTGTGAATTGCGGTGGCTTCGGAGATCATCCCCTCGATGTAGATCGGTATCTCCTTCATGAGTCCATTCTTCATGTAGCTGTCGAGAACGAGCATGACCTCCTGAGCACGTCCCACAGCTGGAACTGGAATCAGGATCTTGCCGCCCTTCTCAGCAGTCTCATTCACGATGCTTGCAAGCCGCCCTTCCACGCTGGCCCTCTCAGGCATTACATCTTCCTGCCCTCCATAGGTGCTTTCAATCACAAGCGTCTCTACTCGCGGGAAAACACACGTCGCAGGTTCCAGCAGCATCGTCCGCCCGAACTTGAAGTCGCTGGTGTAGACAATGTTGTGGTAGCCGTCGCCGATATGTAGGTGAGTTATTGAGGACCCCAGTATGTGGCCTGCGTTGTGGAGGGTCAGCTTGATGTCGGGTGCAACATCGGTGACAACACCGTACTTCAACGGGATCGTGTGCATTACGGTCTCGCGCACATCCTTCTGATCGTAGGGCGCGTACGCACCCTCTCTACTGTAGACGTCCAAGTAGTCCAGTTGCAGGAGCGTCATGAGAATGCCAGTGGGCTCTGAGCAGTAGACTGGGCCATCGTAGCCGTACTTGTAGAGGAAAGGTACGAACCCGCAGTGGTCAAGGTGGGCGTGCGAGATTATCACGGCATCGAGTTTGTCAATGTCGAATTCGCCCGCACCGATTTTGGGAAAGGCAAATGCGGGATCCTTGGAGCCGGGGTTTATTCCCATGTCTAGGAGGACGGTGCTCTCGCTCGTCTGGACGAGCAGGGCTGATCTCCCGACTTCATGAAATGCTCCGAGCGGCGTAACGAACACGCCTCCACCAACTCCGACCGTCGGCCTGAAGATGCGCTCTCCCACGTCTCTCAGTATGCGGTTCCGGGATTCACTCTCGGAATGAAGGATGTGCCTTGTGCTGGTGACTATCTTAGAGGGCATCGGTGGCGCCCTGAGCACCCTCGGTCGCCAGCTCGTCGTCTTGATGACTTCTTGGAGCGTGGAGCCGTCTTTCCCGATCGCAAGCCCAGGTTTCTTTGCTTCGATAGTCACTTCTCCAAGTGACGGGTCAAAGTTGATGTTCGTGATCTCTGCTTCTTGGGGAATGGCGGACTTGATCAGCTTCTCGGCTTCAGCCTCGCTTACCCTGATGGATGGGTCGGAGCGTATCACGACGCGTTTATGGAGCATGTTGACGATGTCTGTCACTACGTAGCTCTGTTCCTGAAGGAGAACAACGTTCTTGACGTAGATTGCAAGTCGGGGGCCCTCAAACTCGATCCTTGTGATCTCGGCCTCTCTCGGCATATTGGAGAGGATGGTCTCTCGTATCCGTGCGTGAGAATCGTCGATAGGTTTGGCCATCGCAGACACCTTGAATTATAGGAAAGGACTCTGAACTTGCCTAACCTAAGTTGGAAAGGATCCTCTTCTTCTCGTCCTCACTCAATTCCTCGTATCCTTTGCTCGTAACGAGGGCTACATCGAAGCTATCTCCACTCGCGGAGTCCCTCTTCATGGCCGAGTTCACAGCCTTCACAACGATCGGAACTGCTTCTTTCACAGTCATTCCATCCTTGAACTCCGTCTCGAGGACTCCGTAGGCGACGGGGGATCCTGATCCCGTTGAGACGCATTTCTCCTCGGTGATGCTGCCCAATGGGTCTAGGGCGAATATATGAGGTCCAGTACTGTCGATTCCTCCAAGCAATGCCTGAATTATGAGCGGGATGTACCTGTTGGCGAAAAGCAGATTTGACGTTAGGCTGGCAGCTGCGCTCACAGGCATGATGGCGCCTTTCTCGTACTTGTAGAGTTTCGAATTTGCCTTTACAATTTCGACCACGTTCTGTGCGTCAGCAACACCGCCAGATATGGTCATTGCGATATGGTCGTCGATCTGATAGACTTTCTTCGCACGCTTGTGAGCGACGAAGTAACCCATCGTCGCGCGTGTGTCGGTGCCGAGGACTATGCCGTCGCGACAGACGAGACCGATGGTCGTCGTCCCCTTCAGCACATACTTCGGTACTTTGTACGCGGGTGGATTATGCATTTCATTCACTTGCTCTCAGAGTATTCCCCGGAAGAGTCGAGAACCGCGCTTGAAGGAAAGCGCCAACGTATGAGCGGTTGGAACACTTAAAAATGTTTCCGGAGCGAATGAGAGGGTCGTTACGTCTTATTCTTCTCGGCTGTCTCCGTGGCCTTTGTCTCCCCGGCTTTGGCCTCCTCAGCCTTCTCTTGAGTGGGTATCTTGAAGGTCTCGGAGAACGAGATCTTAGAGAGGTCCGGGAAGAACTTCTCGATGTCGGCTGAGATCGCTTTCTTCGCTAGCTGTAGGTCCTCAAGAAAGAACGCCTCTTCCGGCACCTCGATCGTGACTTCCTTTGGGCCCAATTGAAGTCCAAATTTCATTTGATCAACGGCGGGCAGACGCTTGTGTATGAGGCTTCGAATCTTGTCTTCAGATTTTTCGACAACGCTCTGTATTGCAACTTCGTAGACAAGGGTTCGTCCTGCCAATGGGTGATTGTAGTCCATTTGCACTCTGCCTGCTCCGACTGCACGAATCTGCCCCACTTTTCCGTCTAGGTTGACTTGTATCCCCGGCACAGGCGTGATCCCTTCATTCCTGAATCTTCTCAGTGGGACGAGTCTGACCTTTGATGGGTCTCTTACCCCGTATCCCTTGTCAGGGGGAACCTCAACTGTCGATGATTGGCCGGTCTCGAGCCCCACAAGTCCCTCGTCGAGACCTTTCGGAACCCAGCCTTCACCTACGACGAGGAAGAACGGTTCATATCTGTGCGGCTCCGCACCTTCTCCATGTTCACGGTGTAGCCCTTTCTCTTTTGCAATTGACTCTATTGTTGTGTCCACTATGTCACCGCTCTCTTTGACTTTCAAGGTGTAGTTGAGGAGGACAAAATCTCTAGTTTTGATCGGCATCGGATCTACCTTGGCGACTCCAACATCCGACGAGTCTGATTTAACTTTTTGAAGTGCCCAGCGGTCAGAATGGTATCTTTGATCTGTGCTCTCTGGTTTCTTTCAGGCGACAAGTCCAGCGATTGCGAGGTTCAGCGTATGCTCTAGTAGCGTGTGGGGTTAGTGTCGCCTTGAGCGTCAGCTATGCTTCCCGAAAACGTCGCGTGCCGATCTCGAACCAATGCCGTATTCAAACTTGTGGCCTAGATCAACGAGTGTGGACTCGATTGCGCCTACAGTTGTGAGTATTTCGAATCGAGAGACGATACCCATTACTCCGATCCTGAACATGGTGCCTTTCAGCTTGCCCATGCCGCCCGCCACGACGACATGGTACTGTTCTCTGAGCAGTTCCCTGAACTTCTTGTCGTCGACATTGGGCATGTGCTTGGCCGCCACGACCGTCTGTGACCTGAATTCCGGCCGCGGAAAGATCTCGAAGCCCAGTGCCTCAAGACCTTCGTACAGGGCTCTCGCACACATGTTGTGGCGGTTATAGCGGGGTCGCAACCCCTCCTCCTTGATCATCAAAAGGGCTTCGTCAAGTGCATAGAAGAGTGTCACAGCAGGAGTGTACGGTGTTTCATAGTTCTTGAGGAACTCTCGGTACTCAAGAAGGTCGAAATAGTATGACCTCCGCGCCGTCTCTATGGTCTTCCAAGCTCGCTCGTTGAGCGATAGGAGCACTAGGCCTGGCGGAGTCATCAGGCACTTCTGACTTCCAGCCACGCATATGTCCACACTCCACTCGTCAACTGGCAACTCGTCTCCGCCCAGAATTGAAATCGCATCCACAATGAACAGTGCATCGTGCTCGTGACAGATCTTCCCGATCTCTCTGAGGTTTCTGGTCGTCGTGCCGGTCGAGGTTTCGTTGTACACAACGGCGAAGGCCTTGATGCCCTTCTCTTTTCTGAATAGGTCTTCGACCTGTGGGAGGGTTATCGCCCTACCCCATTCGATTGGGATTTCGATGCCTTTTCCGCCGAAGGCGGTCACGGCGTTTCTGAGTCTGCTGCTGAAGACTCCGTTAACGGGAACAGCAACCTTGTCCCCGTTGGAGAGGATGTTTCTGATCGCGCATTCAATTCCACCAGTTCCGGAGGCTGTCAAGACGAAGATGTCTCCCTTCGTCTCGAAGACGAACTTCAGGTTGTCCAGCATTCTTGCGTAGAGTTCCCGGAACTCCGGGCCTCTATGATTAATGATGGGCTTGGCCATTGCCCGCATCACTCGAGAGGGAACATTGGTCGGCCCGGGTAGCATCAGAAGTTGTGAGTCCTCCAATTCGTCCGCTCCCCAACTGGTCGCAAACATCACGGTTGTGTGATAGACGATCTCAAAACGTTTTCTAACCTGAAGATCCACCTGCAGAGGTATGCAGGTTATCACGCTGCTTTCGGACTTTGGAAACCGGGATCAGTATGTCTCGGAGATGAGGGGAACAATACTCACCCTTTGTCCTTCAGCAACGATAGTAGACATAAGTCATGAGATAGAGAGGTTTAACATTCGAATGGGCGCATTTGTTCTAGCCGCTGCTTCAAGGTACTTTCCAGCGGGCACCATTCATGTCGCAGTTGTGGACCCAGGCGTCGGCGGCCCGAGGCGGGATCTCCTGATAAAAAGCCGACAGGCCATATACATAGGACCTGATAACGGGATCCTGACACCGGCGGCCTCAAGAGATGGAATCAAGGAAGCCTATTCGATTGAGAACAAAGAGTTCATGAGGAGTTCGGTTTCGTCGACGTTTCACGGAAGAGATATTTTCGCATATGCAGCCGGCAAGATCGCTTGCGGCGCTGACCTGTCTGAGGTTGGACCTAAGATCTCTGATCCAATCTCAGCGGGTTTCCCTGAGGCTGCGGCTTCTCGTAAAAAGATCAGGTGCGAAGTGCTGTGGGTCGACTCGTTCGGTAACATAGTGACGACCGCGAGCGAGGAGGATCTGGTGGTCGCCGGGTTTGAGGTTGGCGCGAGGATTGCAGTGCACTTGAAGAAACGAGTCTACCATTTGGATATGGTGAGAACCTACTCGGATGCCGCGAAGGGAAGGTCCGTTCTGCTGGTCGGAAGTCACGGCTTTCTCGAAATCGCGACCAATAGGGGGAATGCAGCCAAAAGGTTCTGCATAGGTTCAGGCAATGAGCTCACTTTTGTGAGCGGCCGGGGCTATCACTCATAGCAAGTTCTCTGATTCTTTCGATTCCGCCGAAGCTCACGAGTAGCTCTGCCACGCTCTTGGGAACTAAGGATTCCCAGTTCTTTCCGTTGAGTATCCGATCACGAATCTCTGTTGCAGAGTAGGTGGTCCGGTCGAAGAACTCGATTCGCTCAACTCTGTATCCACGCTCTTTGAACAGGCGTGATGTGAGTGGCTCATTGGTGAACACGATGTCAAACTTGGGTACCTGAGAGACGATGAAGGCAGCCCATGTCGCGTGGATATGCACGTCTCGGATCGGGATGATCATGTACTTGGCTGGGTCTATGTTTGCCTCCTTCAGGGCGTCCCGTATCATCTCAACGCGTTCGCCTGCCGTGAATGGGTTCTTGTCTGAGTGGCTGTACTCCGCGCTCCCGACCACGATGATGAGCTCTTCAACTTGCTCGAGTGAGGTCTTAATTGCGCTTAGATGCCCGAGGTGGAAAGGCTGAAATCTCCCAACAAGTAGGCCACGTTTGAGCTTCTTCACCACTCTACTTCGCCTCAGGACGGGTCCCAGACACAGCTTGGTAAGATTCGTTCTCCGTCAAATCGTACACCTTCACGAGCGAGCAGCGCTCGTTTGACTCGCCCGCCTTGGCCCTTCTCCGTTCCTGCGCCTCCATAGTTGCCGACCTGAAGCGTTGACGGAACTACCCGGTGACAGGGCACTATCAGAGGGAGCGGGTTTCTGGCCATGGCGTTCCCGACGGCTCTGGAAAGCCTCTTAGAGCCGGCCAGACGTGCGAGCCTCCCGTAGGTTGTCACCTTTCCTTTCGGGATCCTCATCGTCGCCTCATACACGTGTTTCAGAAACATCGAGGAGGTCATGAAGGCAACGCTAGGTGGATGATCAAGGTCTTTGCCCAAATAGATCCGGTGAAGAATTTCGACGACTTGAGAGTCTCGTGCAGAGCGGACGAGATCGCGTCGAGTCTCCGGGAGAGAATTGATCGCGGACTCCTCCGCTGCTTTCTTATCGCTGGAGAAGCTGCAGGCCACCAACCTTCCTTCCTCGTCAGTCACGGCAGCATACCACATGTCATCACGCTTTGCCGTGCTCAGAATCAACGTTCGCGACTCCCGAACTCGTCGGTGATACCTACAAGGGTAAATAAAGTAGAGGCATCAGGTTCGCCGTAAAAGTGGAATCATCCGGCTTAGACGGGGAAACAGGATGATTGAGATAGACGGGAGCTTCGGAGAGGGAGGAGGTCAGGTGCTGAGAACCGCCGTGGCCCTCTCCGCACTTCTTGGCAAGAAGGTTCACATCAAGAACATTAGAGCTAAACGACCAAATCCAGGCCTCCGCGCACAGCACATGACAGCCGTCAAAGCGGTCGCGGCACTTTGCGACGCTGAGACCAGTGGCTCTCTGATTGGATCGACTGAACTATTCTTCGCGCCAAGAAAGACGGTGTCTGGATCCTTCAAGTTCGATGTCGGGACCGCGGGAAGCATCTCATTGGTGCTACAGGCATTGATGCCCGCCGCCGCCTTCTCCTCTGCTGTTACGGAGTTCGAGATAACCGGTGGCACAGATGTCAGGTGGAGTCCAACGATCGACTACGTTCGCTTCGTCATCCTCCCGATCCTATCGAGGCTTGGTTACACTGGCGAGTTGAAACTGATCAGGCGAGGCCACTACCCTAAGGGCGGAGGAAGAGTATCCATGAAAGTCGAACCCTGCAAGGGACTGGGACTTCTGGTGTTGAATGAGCGATCAGAGATCAAACAGATCCGTGGAATCAGTCACTGCGTGAAGCTCCCCAGCCATGTCGCTCAAAGGCAAGCTAGCGCGGCACAGGAGGTCCTGAAAAAGCTAGACAAGGTGGACGTTCTTGTGAATTTGGAAACATATCCTCCGGAGAGTGACCCTCACTTGGCGCCCGGAAGCGGGATACTACTCTACACTGGGGAAGAGTCTGGTACGATTCTGGGAGCCGATAGTATAGGGGAACGAGGAAAGCCTGCGGAGGAGGTCGGTCGTGACGCGGCGAGGCAACTTGTGGACGAGATCAGGAGCGGCGCTCCAGTCGACCGGCACATGTCCGACATACTGATCCCATACTTGGCGGTCGCCGATGGTAGATCGGAATTTCGAACTTCCCAAATCACTATGCACACGATCACAAACGCGAAAATGGCGGAGCTTGTGTCTGGCGCAGAAATCAGCGTACGCGGTGAACTTGGAAGCCCCGGCGCCGTTGGGGTCAAAGGGGTCGGTCTAAGGCCCTAGCGGTCTTTCCCTGCCCGCGATGTCCATATGGACTTCCCGGTCTGAGTGTTGACGATCCGTTTGACACGGTGAAAAGGAATCAGCGTTTCATTTGATTCTTGAGAAGCGTACGTGAACCATGACCGGCCGACCTTTGTAATGAGCGCGGCGTTTATCTTCCGCGTGTCTTCGGGTGCTCCTCGATGAGTGAAGTGAACTACGTAGTCTTCGGCACGTTCCCTCTTGTCCCACAGTATCTTGTTGAAGACGTTCTTCAGCGGATGCATGCTTGATCGGCCAAGAGTGTTGAGAAGAGAGCTAACATCAACCTTAATAGAGTGGTCATTTCATGCGCAGTCTGCTACCGGTTTCTGGTGACTTGAATGAGTGAAGCCATCATGCCCGGCGCCACGACGATAGGCGTAGTCTGCCAAGACGGAGTTGTGCTGGCTTCTGAGAAGCGGGTCTCGTACGGGTACTTTGTGATGAGCAAGAGCGGAAAGAAGGTCTTCCAGATAACGGAGCGCATCGGTGCCGCGTGTGCCGGGCTAGTGGCCGACATGCAGGTCTTGACAAAAGAAGCTGCAGTATATCTTCGCCTATACGCTTTCGAGCGGGATAGGCTTGCCTCGGTAAGGTCGGCGGCCAAAGTCATGGCCAATCTTCTATTTGAGAGGAGGTTGTTTCCCTATCTCGCTCAGACCATAGTTGCTGGAATTGACGACGAGGGCCCGAGTCTTTACGTACTCGACCCATTGGGCTCGGTGATAGATGACAAGTACGCATCCGTAGGGTCAGGATCGGAGATCGCCATCGGTGTCCTCGAGTCAGAGTACAAGGAAGGCATGACCGCTGAACAGGGCAAAGAACTTGTCAAGAAGGCGGCTAAGGCAGCCCTCGCCCGCGACATAGGAAGCGGGAACGGGCTCGACATTATGACGATCACAAAGAGCGGAATCAAGGAGGAAGGCGTACCGTTCAGCTAATGGCTCGATTCCGTGTCACTTGACGCATGATCTCTGCTCCTAAGCCAAGTCATTTATTCATCGAAAGAAAGGTAGGCAACGAACTTAGTTGCTTCCCAAGACCGAACTAGCTAGAGTCCAGCAACAGGTGACGGACTACGACAAGACAAGAGAGAGGCTCCTCGAACTCACGAGGAAGATTACCCGGCTTGCCAGCTGGGTGATCATCCAGACCCATAGAAAGCAACTTTCCAAGTCGGAGACGATGCTGAGAGACGCCGAGGAGAGCATCGCACAGATACGAAACCTCCTACGCGAACGGTCCGATTTCAACCAGGCTGGGTACGTCATTGTTGCCTTCCAAGAGTTTGCAGAGGCCAAGATTCTCTTCGGGTTCGTGAGTCGACAGAAGCTGCTATCACAGCGCGAAGTCGGTGTAGATTGGATGCCATACATGCTGGGTCTCTTGGACTTCATCGGCGAGCTCCGTAGAAGGACAATGGATCAATTGAAGGACGGCAAGCTGAAGGAGGCGCAGCGAACCTTCGGATCGATGGAATCCATCTTCGAAGACTTGCTCTCGCTCGATCGTACGTCAATCATCCCGACCTTCCGAAGAAAGATGGATGTAGCAAAGAAGCTGGTCGAGGCAACACGGGCTGACGTCATTGCTGACATTAGAAGGGCTTCTCTAGAGAAGGCGATTAAGAGCGTTGAGAAGCGCATACGCTGAACTCTCTTGACCTCGAAGAGACTCACCATACCTAGAAAGGTAACTGCACGAGAGGCTATTGCTCTACAGACGAAGTTCGCATCTCTAGTCTCTCAAGAGAGCGCCCTTCCCAGAGTGGTCAGGTACGTTGCAGGAGCCGACGGCGCATACGCTGGCAACAAGGCCGTAGGTGCAGCGGTGGTCATTGATCACGACTTATTGCAAACCGTGGAAACTGCAACCGCCAGGGCTCGAGTGACCTTCCCCTACATTCCCGGGCTACTGGCGTTCAGGGAGGCACCAGTGGTTGTTCATGCGCTTCGCAGGCTTAGACAGAAGCCCGATGTATGTATCGCGGATGGTCACGGGCTTGCCCATCCGAGAAAGTTCGGCCTGGCCTGCTATGTGGGACTTGTCATGGATTTGCCTACAATAGGTGTGGCGAAGAGCAGACTTTTCGGAGCAGAGGTCGGTGACAGACTTGTCGACCCTCAAGGTAAGACCATCGCGACGATTCTCAGGGTCAAGAAGAAAAATCTCTATGTCAGTGTCGGCCACAAGATATCACTCAAAGACGCGACGAGGATCGTGAAGGATTGCATCAGCGAGCGCGGCCTTGAACCTGTTCTATTGGCACATCAGGAGGCGAAGAAGCTGAGATGGTCACTCAAGACTTGAGCCCCGTGCTCTTGTTGACTCTGTACAAGCTCGCGGAGCTCGGAGCCTACTCCGGTCAGATCCTGATCACTACAAAGAAGTTGGCAGAGAGCCTCAATGTCTCTCAGCAGACCGCCTCAAGACACCTGATTGAGCTTCAGACCCTCGGCCTGATTAGAAGAACCCAGGCGGCTCGCGGAGAAGCGATCAGAGTGACCGAAAAAGGATCCGAAGAGCTGAACAGGATGTATCTCAGGCTCAAGGCGATATTCGAAGCGAAGCCGAGTGAGGTAGTGCTCGAAGGAGTATTGTTCTCAGGAATAGGCGAAGGCGCATGGTACGTGAGCCAACCAGGATATCGCAGACAATTCGTCCAAAAGCTAGGTTTCGATCCTTTCCCTGGCACACTCAACCTCCGGCTCAAACGTAACTACGAAAACGAGAGGAAACTCCTCGAAACCATTCCACACATCGACATAGACGGATTTCGCGACGGCGACAGAAGTTTCGGCTCGGTCATATGCTACAGAACAAAGATCAATGACATAGAGGATGGAGCGCTCATCTCCGCAATTAGGACACACTACGGAGACGATGTGATCGAGTTGATCTCACCGAGCAACTTGAGAGCGAAGCTCCGACTGAAAGACGGCGAAATCGTGAGAGCGCGAGTCATCGCTTCGAGTTCTTGAGGGATACTTGCCTGATCTCTGAGGAACTTAGATACTTTTCCTTGTCAAATCTTGAAAGTCGGACGATCTCTATGTTGAGTCTCTTCCTGTTGACCAATTCGGTGACTGTCCGAGCAAGGTGGTCCTGGTCATATCCGAGGGCGATGATATCAGGCTTGACGTCGTCGATTACCTGCTCGTACCCCATGCCGACATCTTCGTAGCCGAGGATGGCAGCGTCTACAGGCTTGAGTGAATCGACAAGTGCACGTCTGTCTTCTTCAGAAAATACTGGTCTACGGCCTTTCAGAGTTTCAACGGTAGGGTCGGTTGCGATAACAACAACTAGAACATCACCATAGGTCTTGGCTTCATCAAGGGCCGCGAGGTGACCAAGGTGGAGTATGTCGTAGACTCCACCTACGAGAACGACCCTTATCTTGGATCTTCCAGTCGCAAGCAAGCCGTACCTGTCGCCATTCTTGCGTTCAAGTATGCCAGAGGCAGTGAACTTTCCTAGCAAGTCTTCACACTGCCCCTGGTCAAGTCCAGTCTTCTCGATCAGTTCTGCCTCGGTAAAGTATGGTTTTCGAAGTTGTAGAAGGTACATGGCTCTGATTATGTTCTTCTCATCCGACTCGCGCATCCCTTCCTCAGCACCTTCCCCCTTAGGGGCCCTCATCACTTGGTCATGGAGATATTGTTTCCCAACAGTAGACGACACCCTTGACCACGTGTTTCTAGGATGCTGACCTTTTGCGTTTGCGAGACCTAGAATCTTCAAACAATCTAGGAGGCCCTCAGCGTAGGCGACCGACGCTAGCGCGGTTGTCGCTTTTCCGGATTCAAGGAAGTACCTGCTGTCTGCCACGTATCTCTTGGCGTAGTCGATTATGCGGAGTGCATCAGAGTCATTGACACTCTCAGTCATTTTCAGGGCCTCCTCTATAGTCTTCACGTACGCTTGCGCCCGTTCTGCAGGGTTCTCGCTCATTCATGTGCCTCCAGCAGCCTTCGCGGGGCCCCGGCTAGTAGTCGGAGAGCTTCCACTTCCATGAAGTGCAACTTGCCTGGTAGGATGATCGAATACGGAGGCTCGCCGAAGTCACGTTTCTCTAGATTCCCCGCCGTGTCGGCTCGGACAACACAATCGGGACCTTCGACACGGGCAAGGGCGACTATGAGTGTGTCTTCCGTCAGCATGCCGGCTCTCTTGACGGCTTCCAACTTGAAGAGGATGCGAATCGCTTCCGGAATTGTGAGTTTTCCCTCGATGTCTAGGAGAGCGAGTGTATGTAGTCCGATTCTCTTGTTCTCTTTGATGAAGTCATAGACCGATTCCGGAAGGGGATTCGTTCTAGGGGAGGGTATTGTGACCGTCCTGCCAAACTTGTACAGCTCGAGCCCTGTAACGCCTGCAGCTGCAGTTGCTATTGAGGCTGAATGGATCAGGACTGTTGGGATTCCAAGTTTCCTTGCGGATACTACAAGTCCGATGTGCGTTGTTGCTGACATTGGGTCTCCTGGGGTGAGGAGGGATACGCGTCCTTGCTTGGCCTTTGAGAGTAGCGTACGCTCGGCGTCTTCTTCCAAGTCTTTCCTCGCAAGAATCTTGATTTCTTTTCCTATCAGGCACTGTAGTCGGTGCACAGAAAGTCCGGGCATGACGCTCGTGTAGAACTCTACGTAGATGAGGTCTGAACTCTTGGCGGCGTTGAGACCACGTAGAGTCAGGCCGTTTTCATCGTGTAGTCCCATTCCGATCAGTGACAGTTCTCCCATCTTGTTCTCAAGGGAGAGCTACGCATGGGATGGTAATATCCGTGTCCTGTGAGAATGAGGAGAGGTCTCAGACTACGATCTTGCCGTTCTCGACGATTGTCTTTCCGTCGAGCTCCACGGTTGCCTGACTTAGAGTCCCTTGGAATCCGTAGTCGCTATCGTTCTTTCCGCCTATGTCCAAGTTTGATCCTATGCCGATTGTGACGGCGCCCTTCGCCAAGTTGTCAGTGATGAATCCGGTTCTCACCCTCGGGTTCAGCCCGATCGTGAGGCTGGCGATCTTGTCCTTGTCTCCATGTCCCCTATCGAATATCGGCTTGATCGCGTCGAGGTTCTTCTCCGCATTAAAGGCTGTAACACGCCCGTTTTCGAATACCCATTGGAGTCCATGGATTAGCCTACCGACCTCTGGTATGGGTAGGTCGAAACTCACCTTGCCTGATGCGCTGTCCTCAACGATCGAGACGGTCACGG
>Ga0209725_1000146_pt1 | contig 42442 bp, 37 predicted proteins | sample I18A1metaG_FD_184145 | JGI IMG/M metagenome (GOLD analysis project Ga0209725, IMG submission 184145) | Lake sediment bacterial and archeal communities from Gulf of Boni, Indonesia to study Microbial Dark Matter (Phase II) - ​I18A1 metaG... | ecosystem: Environmental > Aquatic > Freshwater > Lake...
AAGATAAGAACTGTGACCATCGCGGGCAGGAGTATTGGGACGGTGATCCTCAGGAAGACCTGCGACCTACTAGCTCCGTCGACCATCGCTGCCTCTTCGATATCAAGTGGATACTCATCGTAGAACCCTTTCATGGTCCACACAGCGAATGGGGTCGTGAAAGTCAAATAGACTATGACTAGACCGGCGAGGGTATTCGTCAGATTGATCACCGAGAGCATGAAGAAGTATGGAAAAGCAAGTATGATCGGAGGAAACATGACAAGCGACAGAACCCAGAGCAAGATCGCATTCTTGGGACGTCTGCTCAAGACCCTCAGCTTCGACAATCCATATGCGAAGATCGCTCCGACGAAGGTCGCAACGATGGCGGTTGTCAAGCCTACTACGATACTGTTTGTCGTCAACTCGCCAAAGTGTCTCATCGCAAAAAGTTCATAGTAGAATTGGGAGACGGGCTCTGCGGGGATCAATGTAGGCGGAACCATAGAGAGTTCGAACGCATCCTTAACCGACGTGATGACAAGCCAGTAAACGGGAAAGATCGTGAAAACCGCGTACCCGATCAAGACCAAGTATACTAGGGCGAGGCCCAGCTTCATTTGTCGTCACTCTCTGACTATCCCGAGCCGGCCGAAGAGGCTTGAACCGACAACGGCGACCACCAAGAGTAGATAGACAGCGGCGGAAGCAGCGTACCCCAGATCCCATGACTTGAACCCAATCCAGTACGCGAACATGGTCAGAGTAGTCGTTGTGAAACCGGGACCTCCCTCGGTCGAACCCATGATCTCATCAAAGGCGGTAAGGTTTGCGGTAAATCTCCAGAAGATGACAACGAGGATGAGAGTTCTCAAAGAGGGCAGGACGATGCTTCGGAATATCTGGACTTTCGAAGCGCCGTCGATGAGGGCGCTCTCAATTATTTCCTGCCGAACAGCGCCTATCCCCGAATAGAACACGAGAAAGGCAAACGGCGTCCACATCCATATGTTGATCAGTGAGACGGCTAAGAGTGCCAGGCTCGGCTGCCCGAGTGGATCTGGAACAGGCATCCGTATCAATGCCAAGAGGTTGAGTGGACCAAAGGACGGATGATACAGTATCTTCCAGATCACACCGCTCACCACAGGTGGAATGGCCATTGGGACTATGTAGACGGTCTGCCACCAAGATTTCCTCTCGACTGAAGAGAGAATCAGGGAGCCCGCCAGTAGCAGCCCTAGGAGAACTTCTAATCCTACCGTGATCGTTGTGAATGCCAAAGTTACGTATACCGCGTCGTGGAATCTCCTGTCAGCCAACATGTCTGCATAGTTCTTGAGGCCGATGAATTGGTCTAAGAGGCCACGGAAGAGTGACAGGAACAGTGAGTAGGCTAGCGGATATACTGAAATGACGACCAAAAAAATGGTGGGGAGTACGATGAAAGGTATTACGACATACCTTTCTGCTTTCACTTGATGTATCCTGCTCGCTTAAGTTCCTGCTCTAGCTCGACCTTTGCTTTGCTCAATGCTTCGCGGGCCGAGATTTCGCCTGTCAACGCTAGGTTCAGATATCCACCCCAAATGTTGACCAATGACAGCCAGAGTGTGGTTCTCGGATATGGCTGGGGGTGAGCATCGAACATCTCCACCGAGCCCGGATAGAGCGGTTTGACCCACGGTTGGCTGTTAAAGGCGGGATCCATCCACATCGATCTTCTTAGCGGCCAGGTCTTCCCCTCAGTCGTGTAGACTGTCTGACCTTGCTTGCTGAGGAAGTAGTCTATGAATTCCCATGCAGCTTGCTTGTTCTGTGAGTAGGTGCTTATTCCCATGCAAAAGAGGCCGATAATAGAGACCCGTCTAGCCGGTCCCGCTGGTGGCAGCATCCACTTGAGCTTTCCAGCAGACTTGGAGTTCGGTCCCTCAACATCGCTGATCACGTCTCCGGGTACCGGCAAGCCCTGCATCACTCTTCCTTGAACGAACTCCAAGCCCTGTTCTGTGGCGCCATAGTTCACCATTCCCGGTGGCGAATACTTGGCGATCGCAAGATACTTCTCAAGCGCAGCCACACCTTCGGGTCTGTCACATATCACATGCCAGGTCTTGTCGAATATGCTTTCGAGTCCGTAGTCCCAGAAGATTGGGAACGTGTCAAATGAGATTGGGTCTCCTTTGGTTCCTCTGTTCACCCAGCCGTAGAATGACTTGCTCGGGTTGTGCGCAGCCTTCGCGATCTCCTCCACATCATCCCATGTCTTCGGCTCCCCCAGTCCCAACTCCTGGAGCTTGTCGGTGCGTACAGCGTAGTTGACGCACGGTCCCCCTCCCCAACCAATCGCGTATTGCTTCGGTGTCTTCTCTCTCGCTCCGGGGGGAACCGGACCCATGTATTCGGGTGTGGGCCAAGTCCCTAGGTCGACCAATCCATCGAATAGATCCAGGTCTCTCTTCCAGCCGAAGTTTTCCCAAGGCTCGAACCATCCAGCTTCGTAGAACTTCGGAGTGAACGGATCGTCTTGGCAGATAATGTCGAAGGACGTGTCCTTGACTGTCATGAGACTGGCTCCTTTCTCGGCCAACTCGTCGTACCCAAGTCTCACGTAGTCGATCGTGGTTCCGGTCTTCTTCTGGAAAGCGTTTACGACGGGAACCAATGCATCCCCTAGGGCGCCGGTGAAGCCGAGTATCTTGATCGGTTTGGCAGGTGGTGGCGGCGGTGGTGGAGGTGGTGCAGTCCCGGTGACGGTCTGCGTCACAGTGCTCGTGACTGTTCTTATCTCAGCCGGTTTCGCGACGTATCCTAATGCGCCACCGACGACCAGACCAGCAACAGCTCCGCCGGTGACTTTTAGCCATGTGCGCCTGTCCACATTTTCTTTTTCAGTCATTCTTCCCAGTACTCCTTTCGAAGTAGGCTTTGTTCGGCTTCAGATTGCTAATAAGAGTTTCCACAATCTACCGCTACTGTATTATCAGAGGACATCTGGCACATCTCTGAAGTAGACTTGCGCTCATGGTTGTAGTATTGGATGAATTTCCAGTGGAGCTGGAACCCCGCATGCTCTAGATCGTATGTTCGGAACCATCGTTCGATCTTTCCAAGCGTGATTGGTTTGCCGATTCCGCCGAGGATATGTTTGATCCTCTGCTGCTGACAGTAAGCGTCGAAGCTTGACTCGCCTCTTTGTACACTCCAGAACTGGCTGCCGTGATCGGTTAGGATCTCCCTCGGTTTCGAGTATTCACGTATGGCTTGGTCGAGGAGCCAGATCACATTCTCCGCCGTTCCTTCACTGAAGAGTTCTGAGGCGGTTACGAATCTTGAATGGTCGTCTAGGATTGTGATCATCCATTTGGCGCCCACGACCTTAAGGTCGCATTGCCAGAGGCTGTTCGGGTGCCTCCGCTGCCACCTGGCGTAAGTTCGTTTGGTTCTAGGCTTCTGGAGGGGCCTGTTCAGCCTTGAGGAGCGTAGGATGCGGTAGACGGTCATGTGGCATATGTCGATGCCCTGCTTCCTGAGGTATCCGGCGATTCGGTGTGGGCACCATCCTGTCTCTCTGTGTAGATGGAGTATGGCTTCGACGGTTTCGTCTGGTGTTCTCTGGATTGCGTAGGGTGTTCTTGGCTTGTCGGTGAGGTTCTCGAAGCCTCCTGCCTTGTATCGGCTCCACGAGTTGTAGAAGGTTCTGCGGGGTATCTGGGCTGCGGTACACATCTCGCTGACTGGCGCCCCCTTCCCTCTTCTTCGTATGCACCAGCGCCGCAGTTTCGCAACGTCCCTCGTTTTCTTCATGTAGGCACACTCAGTCTCTCAACTTATGAGTGTGCCAAATGTCATGTGATAAGAGAACAATCTACCGCGACGATTTGCTGCCTAATGTGGGCACGCTCAAAAGCTGCGTCCGCCCCTTCTCGACAAGCAACTGGTCCACGATCAGGAGATCCTCGATGATGTCGGTCGTTCCAATCACGCCATCAAATTTGGGGTTCGTGGCAACTCTGAGGATTCGACCTAGGAGTTCATGTCTGTTTCCCATCCCAGTTGAGCCGTTTCCGGATCTGCTCACCGGTCGGGCGAGATGATCACAGACAAGTATCGTCAGCCTGCCGTCCTGAGTGAGCTTCTCTCGCCGCTTCCGTAATCATTCGAAAAAATCTGTTCGGGAAAGAACAGATGCGCAGCAAACTCATAGACCCCTGCCTGATAACTCAAGACTACTCGTCATCCGGCCGCCGCTAGCAAAGTCACAAGTTATATAAGAATACCTCCGAGTTTGGTCTTCGGAAATGATTGTTCGAATTCCGGCGACAGCGTAGGCTTTGCCGCCAGGGGCACACTGCAGAACGAACACACAAACATTGCGACGATTGAGAACTGGGGCACGCGAAGTCTCCTCATGATTCCTCATGTTTCCGGTATGGATTGTTCAAACCAGCCTTGTTGAGAACCGTATGGATGGTGTTGCGTCCTGTCACAGGATTTGACGAATAAGCCCTCCTGGCTCTTAAGTCGCTAGAAGACTTATTTGCCGAAAAGTTCCTCGTCATCACTTGATAGGCTATGAGTGGAAAAGTTAGGGCAGCTGTGATGACCGGACCTGGCAGGATCGAAATTAGGGAATTTCCCTACCCGAGGATCGCGCCTGACTGCGCGCTGGTGAGGATGGAGATGTCTGGAATATGTGGAACCGACAAACACATGTACAAGGGAGAGACGCTTCACCCAAGAGGTCAGGAGACCGCTTTCCCAATAATTCCTGGTCACGAAAATGTCGGGATCATTGAAGAACTGGGGAAAGACGCGACAGGTCTCGAGGTTGAAGCAAGAGAGTTGCATGAAGGTGACAGGGTTGTGCCCGTGTGTGATGTCCAATGTGGCCAATGCTATGTTTGTAGAACAAGTTTCGGCTTCACCACATCATGTGAGAGAGACTTAGGGTACGGAACGACTCTGAGCTGTAAGGATCCTCCGCACCTGTTTGGCGGATGGGCTGAATACATGTACATTCTGCCAAAGGCGCTAATGGCGAGGGTTCCGGATGGCGTCCCGCCTGAAGCGGCGGTCCTGACAGAGGTGATGACCGTGGCATACTGCGGATTCGACAAAGCTATGAGTCCATATCCTTTGGCCAAGGAAGGATTCGGACTAGGGGATACGGTAGCTGTTCTAGGAGCAGGTCCGCTGGGAATATGTCACGGGATCATGGCCAAGATGGCGGGAGCCGACCGGATCATCGTCATCGGAGCGCCTGAAACCAGGTTAGAACTAGCAAAGCAACTATGCGCCGATCACGTCTTGAACATCGAGAAGATCAAAGATCCCCAAGAGAGACTTCAACAAGTCCTAGCACTGACAGATAATCGCGGAGCAGATTTGGTTGCAGAATGTGCCGGCGTTCCGGAAGCGGTTTCTCAGGGTCTCGATATGCTGAGAGTCGGCGGGACCCTGCTCGTCGCAGGTAACTATGTCGACATGGGGCCGACTCAGATAAACCCGCAAAGACAGATCCTAAGCAAAAATGTCCACATAATAGGAGTGAATGGACAGACCGCATCATCCTACGCCGCATGCCTAAGACTCACAAAGAGGTTCTCACAGACGATGCCCATCGAAAAGATGGTAACACACAAGTTCAAGATCGAAGACGCCGAAGCCGCGATGAAGAGAGCACTAAGCATGCAGAGCGTGGAAGTCGTAATAACACCATAGAGAACAAGCGTGAATCGTACAACCTCGAGAACTATCGGACCCTCGTATGTCCTCAGCTTTCCGGTCGGTTCTTGCGCGTGGATGGGCGCTTATCTTTCCGTAACGTCTCTAGATGCCATATTCTCATCATGGCTTGTTGAAGCCTTAACTGACCTATGGTCTGACGATTTCAGCGTTCTATTTGGTCTTGTTCGCTCTTGCGATGGGCTTGTCAGTCTTACTCTTGCAAGAAGAAGCCCCAAAAGACCCAACCGCCCTCGACCGGCCACATTTTCCGATGTGTTAAGATCAACCTTCCCGGTCTCAGGGTTCAATCGTCCCGAGGACGCCCTTGTCAAAATCTACGAGAGAGAGCCGAGTTCATCCATCCCGTCCTTTACTACGTGTCCGGCACCCGGTAGCTCCGTAAGGAAATACTCACCAGCCTCGTATTTCTGACCTACCACATCGATGCCCTTGGCTAACCCACCCGTGAATATCTCGTAAGCGGGTATGCCCGCTTTCAAGGCGTTTCTCACAAGACGGCGCACCTCTTGTGTTTCGATATTCGCGACGCAATCTCTAATCTCATCGATCATAGACCTCATGGTCCAAGGCTCCAGGCTGGCTGATGCTATGCCTTTTTGCGTCGCGCGGTAATAAAAACCACTGCAGAAAAGATTCTCTTCAAAGCTGACAGCGCAGGTTGTTCAATGTTCGGTGAACCCCGACTTTGACCACTGCTTTGGTGAGACAGTATGCCATAGGCCTCAGGGGAGCGGTCCCACCTCTTCAGGTTTCAGCATCGGAATCTCTTGGTGAGACTTTCCAATCCGAGAAGGTGTTACGGTGAAGTCGAAAAGTTGAAGCTGACGCAATGCTCCGGCGTGGTCAGAGAGCTGGTCAGCTTTCTGCGTTTTCCTGTGAAGCCGCTCTACAAATGCGTTCTTGACCGTACGGAATCAAATGCGGCGCAGATGTTCTGGGGAGGCGTGAATGCTTGCATGTTATGAGCAGTTGCGAAAATGTATCCTCCTCCGGCTCCAAGAATTCTTGCAACCCTTTCAGCCTCCCTCGATACCTTTTCTGCGCTTTCGAAAGGTAGGAGTCTCTGAACATCCAGGCCGCCATGAAAGCGGATCGAGCTCCCAAAGTCTCTCTTTAGCGATTCAGGCTCCATGTTTGTAGCAGAGGGCTGGATCGGGTTGAGAATGTCGACGCCGGCTTCTATGAGGTCCGGTATTAGCGCACGTATTGATCCGCATGAGTGATGGAAGATCTCCGCCTTTGTGGTCCGGTGAATGTGATCATAGAGCTCCTTGAGTCGAGGTTTGATGAAGGTGCGGAAGAGTGCCGGAGAGAGCATTAGGCCGGTCTGCATGGCGTAGTCATCTCCAAACTGTACCACGTGCACATAGTCGCCCACTGAACGAAGAAGCTCGGTGTAGAATGACTTGAACAGTTCCAATAGGCGATCAAGCAAGAATTGGACGAATTCAACGTCTCTGTAGAAGTCAACCATGAGTTTCTCGAACCCTCTCAGCCACCAGGCCGTCTCGAATAGCCCGCCGTAGATCGCATCTGCAACGATCGCGAAGTCCGTAGTCTCGTGGAACGTCTTTGCGTCTTTCTCAAGTCCTCGAGTTCTGCCGGGGTCTGATGGGTCAGGCCACGGAAAACTTTCTAGCTGTGCCAACGTGGCGTTTCGAAGTGGGTGGTCTATCATGTCGTAGTAGTAGGGGCCTCGCCCCCATTTGATTCCCCACTCATCCACGAAAGCCAATCTTCCCGACGGGTCTTGGAACTCGCGGAATGTCCAATCATCTGGCGGCCTAAGTGATATATGTCGGAAATCCACGTCAAACCGTCTCAGCAATGCTTCGTCGGGGTCGACGATCTGCTGGATTCTATCCTTCACTACAGGAGTCGTATTCATCCCAAGGAATCTGGTCAAGTCTTGGTAGGCAAATAGGTGTACCGAGGAAACAAGGCCGCCCATATCTATTGGAACCCTGTCCGGCTCTCCCCAGTTCAGTGCCAGCAGAACCCTTTCCAAGTGATTAAACTTTCATCACGCCAAGTCTACATGCCGCCTGACGCAGATAAAATACATTACGAAATCTGCATGTACACCGGATCAAGGCGGAATGGCTACTGTTGACTCTTATCACAATCTCCCGGTCTTCTCAATCGCGATGAGTCTGCCGTTCTGCCTTCGACCGGCGACGGTCAAGGAGCTCATCTCTTCTTGGTGGTCCATTGTTTGCAGACATTTGCTCCTTGTATCGCATCTTGCCCGTAGCCATCGGCGCCCATTGAGTTTGCAATCTCCATGTTGAGGGGTCACCTCCGACCAACGTCTTCGACTTGACCTCTGCTTTCCGGATCGAATCTATGACTTCTCTCATGTACGGAAAGGTCGTCGATAACAATGCTGACATTGCCACTATGTCAGCTGAGAACTCTTTCGCTTCCTCTGCGAATCGGGCTGAGATGGCTTCACCGCACTATCCGTGCTGCTCTCTGAGTCGGATGACTTTCTCGACTATGCTGGAGTTTTAGGCGGTGGATTGTGTGCGGTCTTCTAGACGCGCCTGCCAGCCTCTTCCCTCCGTCCCGTTGGAACCTCTCAAGCCAATAGTAGAGGGTTCTTCTCGATACCTTGGCGGTTAATCGGATTGTCTGTACGTCTTTGCTTTCCAGGAGCTTTCTGACCCACCAGTGGACCACTAAGCGCAACTAAGGTTGAGGCGGGAGAAGTCTTAAATATTCTCCAAAGAAATTATTCTCTATGCCAGAAGAAAAGAAAGTAGATAGACGTGGCTGGCTGACTGGGGCTCTAGGCGCGGCAGCAGGCTTGGCCGTCGGCGGCGCAATAGGATACGTAGCTAAACCGACGCCACCCCCCCAGGTGACAGCCCCGACGGTAACGTTAACGAAGACGGAAACTGCTACTGCTACCGTTGGTCCTCCTCCCGTACCCAAGAAGTACACTATCTTCTACGTTGTTCACGGTGGTATAGCGCACCCAGCTTGGAGGGCTAATAAGAAAGGAGTAGATGCCGCTGTCGCTATGATTCCCGAGGCGGATATAAGATATGTCGGGCCAGAAACATATAGCTTGGAAGAATTCTTGTCATATGTAACAACGGCCGTCGCAGCCAATCCAGATGGGCTGGTCGTTACCATGACAGCCCCTGACGCCATGGTACCTATCCTCAAAGACTATAAGGGTGTAATAACCGAGGTCAATACGGGCGGATCAGCTCCTCCGACCATACCTACCTTGACTTATGTCGGCTACAAGCCCTATGATACGGGGCAGTTTGCGGCAGCAAAGATGGCCGAGATGGCTAAAGCAAGAGGTCTAACTTTCAGAAGAACAGTGTATGCCAATCATCACCCTGGCGCTATACATATTGAACAATGGGGAAAGGGGTTCATAGACGCTAGCAAAGCTATGGGCCTCCAATCCGAGTCGCTAGATGTCACCGCAGACGCACAGAAAGGGGCAGAAGTTATGCTTGCTTATGAGAGGGCTCATCCAGATCTTGATTTCATCTACTACGCCTCTATTGAACATTGCGAAGCATTGCTAAGAAGAAATGAGGAAGAGGGAATCAAGATGAACATGGGTACGTTTGACTTTACCCCCGAGATGATGGACTTTATCGCCCAGGGAAAGGTATGGTTCACGCAAGACCAACAGATGTACCTGCAGGGTTTGTATGGCGTGATGGCTACGTATGTCAACTTGACGTACAAGTTTGTAACCCCACGTATGATTACCACGATAGGCTTCGTGACTCCCGAAAACGCTGAGGAATTCAAAGGTTTCGCAGAAATAGGTGTCAGATGAAACTCCAAGAAATTGTAAATAGTGCAACGCAAATAATGCAGAGACTTGGCTAGTAACCCGGTTACTGATGGCCGAAACCCTCGCCCGTTAGCGCATTTCCTATGTAGGTCATGTGACGTGACAAAAGGGAAAACCGGATGCGCAACAAAGCGCTCCCATTATCGGCGCTAAGAAAACTCCCGGAATTCGGAGCCTTAGTCGGCTTCCTAACTTTTTTCGTCATTTTTTCGGCGTTCGGGAAGTCTTTTTTCACCCTAAGTAATCTTTCTGCGATTCTTACACTGTCTGCGGAGCTAGGCATCTTGTCTGTGGCAGTGACTCTTCTGATGGTATCAGGCGAGTTCGATCTGTCGGTGAGTTCCGTTTACGCCATTTGCGCGCTCCTTTTCATAGACCTGGGATCGGCTGGCATACCTTCTTTGTTCGTTTTCGTATTAGTTTTAGCGGTCGCTGCCTTTATTGGATTGGCGAATGGTGTCCTTACGACCGTAGTGGGGGTGCCTTCGTTCATAGCAACGCTTGGTATGATGATGGCTGTACGAGGAATTATATATATATTCACAGGCGGAGCGGCCTTTGCCTATAAGGGGGATCTCGTGATTCCTGCTCTCCTGAGTTTGAGGTTCGGTGAAACTCTGAGGTTGAGTGAAACCGATCCTCTAGCTTACTTGCGACCGTCACACGTTTGGTTCTTGCTATTCATAATTGTTTTCACGGTATTGCTTTTTCGGACACGCTATGGAAATCATGTTATCGCTACGGGCGGGCATCCCGAAACCGCGAGAGCGATGGGAGTCAAAACAGGCAGGGTAAAAACTATCAATTTCATGATTTGCGGCGTTATGGCGGGCATGAGCGGCATTATTATCGCCGGCCGGTTTCTCATGGTATCGCCGACAATGGGTCAGGGCCTTGAGCTTGAGGCTATAGCCGCTGTGGTTATCGGAGGAACCTCTCTGCGCGGCGGGCACGGGACAATCGCAGGAACGCTTTTCGGAGTACTGCTGGTATCGATGGTAAGAGGTGGCCTGCTCATGATCGGCGCTCCTCCGTACTGGTACAGCGGGATCGTGGGACTTATTTTACTATTTGCCACGGTAATCAATCTCAAAATGAGATGATTTTATGAGCAACGAGCAATCCCCGCTGCTGGAAATGACGAACATATCCAAGAGTTTCGGAAAAATACAAGCGCTAAGAAACGTCACCTTCGCTCTAAATAGGAAGGAGGTGGTGGGATTGGTGGGAGACAACGGCGCCGGGAAGTCAACCCTGGTAAAGATATTAAGCGGAGTGCATTCTCCCGACCAGGGTGAAATATACTTGGAAGGCAAGAAAGTCAAGTTTTCATCCCCTGCTGATGCCCGAGCCGCCGGAATAGAGACCGTCTATCAAGATATCGGCTTAGTGAATCGGATGAGCATCTACAGAAATTTCTTCCTGGGGAGGGAGGAAACTAGGACGATAGGGTTTCTGCCGCTTCTCGACCTTCGATCAATGCAAGAGAAAAGCAAGAAGGCGCTTGATTCGCTTGGAATTAGAATCAGATCAGTAACAGAGGACATTTCCTTCTTGTCTGGAGGTGAAAGGCAGTCGATCTCCGTTGCAAGGTCGACTTTCTTTGGCGGAAAGATTCTCATTTTGGACGAACCTACGATGGCGCTATCAGTAAGGGAGTCAAAAAGGATACTAGAATTGGTGGCCCACGCGAGGGATAGAGGCGTCTCGATCATATTTATTACTCATAACGTGTACCAGGTTCACGAGGTGGCCGACAGACTTGTGGTTCTAGAGCGGGGACAGAAGATCGCGGACCTGCTCAAGAAAGATTCTACGCCCGGACAAATCATCGAAATCATAGCAACCGGAAAAGTTGAGAGATTAAAATAGAAGGAGAAAGCGACACTAAGATCAAGTAAAACCGAACATCGAGGTCATGATAGGCCCAACAGCTTCGATTGGACTTCCCAAAATGCGATCCTTTCATGGCTACATGATCCCAGTGAGCCCTTCATGCGGTACTTGACATCACGAGACCTGTTGGGACGCTGGCCAAGCGACCAGACGATCGAAGAACTACCTGCTTGCATGTTGTGGGCGCCCGCAAGAACGTATCCTCCTCAGTGATTCAACTTGCATCACCGCAGATGTATATATCGCCTGCATATCAAATACATTGCTAGTTCTTCTGTAGATAACGGATCGAGGCGAGTTGCCGCGCCGAAGTCGATAATACCTCTGCGGCCTGTATTTGTGAATATCCAAGAGTTAGATGGGGTAATGCTGCAGCGATCAAAGAACCGAGTCTAGGAAGATTGGTGGAGGTTTAGTGGAGTGCGGACTCCCATGTCTTGGGTCCAATCATTGCCCCGGTTTTCTTCTGAGGATCAGAAACAGCAGAATCGCTGGGATCTGTGTTGCGGAGATGGCCGCAAAGATAAGGGCCGGCGCATAGCTGTCCCATACGAATCCCTACACCAGCCGACCGATGAGCGATCCGAGGTCTTCGAAGGTCCCGTATGTTCCCATCGCCGGAAAGCATCGCCAGCAGCATTGAGTTTGCAGATATGCGGACTGAGACAGCGATCGAGACGAGAAGTCGTTGGAAGAAACTCTGGACAAGAAAATGACAAGGAAAAGCTAGGCAAGAGAGGATCAAGCCGGCGCATATCGCGGGTTTACTGCGCACTCTTGACCAGGTCTGGCATGTCCTGAAGATCTGGAGACGGCTTCAGCTGGCGTTTCCCACGAAACATGATCGGGACGGCAGCTGCACCATGACGCACAATATTGAGGACAAGTAGAATGAATTTCTGAAGGACGATACCTGAGACATATAGCTTCCCCCCAATGGGCCAAGTACTTTGCCCAGCGTCACGAAGACCCTCCAGAGGCTCATCGAAAGTCCTAACAATTTCGCAGGAGCACTGCAGGACACTACGGACCTAGTTACAGGCCCCATAGTTGCCGCGAACACCTGATAGGAACTGAAGAACCGCAAGATAAGGAACTGAGTTGCTAGAGGTGTATAGGGGAAGCAGTATGCCCAGGCAAGAGATCGAGGCTGCAATTGGGGGTTGCCAATTCGCTCTGTGGACCATCCCACCCACTCGGAGAGAGCGATCCCGGCCCAAGAAGATACGATCAAAACGCTCCACGCAGTCACTTCTATTCCCAGCGATCTAACGTAGAGGGGCAATAGTGGACCATTGATCGAAGCCGTCCACGGGAAGCCCATGAGAAGCAGGAAGCAGTAGACCGGTAAGAGAGTTCGGAGGCCCGAATCTCCTATGGTCGCTCTTGGCCTGACTCCCAAATGGTCCGAAATTGGTACGGCCGCCGCCAGCTACGCTCGGGAAGGACTCGCTGGCACAAGAACGATATCAAGTCTAGCATTCTGACAGCCAGTATCGCTGGACAGGACTGTTTAATTCTTGCATATGTCTTGCAATTCGCGATCGCGGTTCTTTGCGGCTTCGAGGAACGGTTCCATATGGAGATCATTTGATGCTGTGTTCAACGCATCAATCTCTGGGTGGGCCAACATTGGATGCCAATAGAGAGAGGTCTTGGAATACCGGTATCGTTTGGCGAACCCTCTAGGCTCGTTTCGAACCGTCCCACCAATGATCGTGGTCGGGACCTCTAGCTAACACTCCCACGCCTGAACATTCGCCGAAGCGAACACATCAAATAGCAACCGGGACTAACGTACGCGTGGGTCACACTAGAATGAGGCCGTGCCTTAATCAGTCTACGATAAATCAGACAGATATCGCGACCTGCGTGAGGGCATCTGCTCTAGCCGGTTTCAAGGGTGTAGAGTTCAGGATCCCGAAGCTGCAGTCCTACGCTGCGTTGAATCATACTTCCGCGGAAATCAGGCGACTTCTGAAAGACTACGAGGTTGAGTCAGTTTGCTTGAACTCGCTTGAAGATTTCTGCCATGTTCCGGCCGGTGACTTCGATGCTGTCCTGCATAGGGCGAAGGAGTTCTCAACGATCTGCAGACAGACAGCCTGCAAGATGTTCGTTTGCTGCCCTAGCCCCATCCCAAAGAACCTATCCAAGGCCGAAGCACTTTCGATGACCGTCGATAGATTAAGGAAGATCGCACAAGTCAGTGCGGAGGACTCTGTTGGGGTAGCCTTCGAGTTCCTCGGGGGAGCATCAGCAAATACGCTTCGAGATGCAGTCGAGGTCATACAGGCCACGAGGGCTTCCAACGTAGGGCTGATAATAGACACGTTCCACTACTACGTGGGCCGAAGTACACTGGACGCACTGCAGGATTTTCCGCTTGAGCGACTCTGGGCGGTCCACTTCAATGATGCCGAGCCAGGGCCGCTCGAGACCCTGACAGACGAGAAGAGGTTGCTCCCTGGAAAAGGCATCATCAAGCTGCAAGAGTTCTCGAGGTGCCTGAAGGGGAGAGGCTGGGACGGTTGGCTGTCAGTGGAGCTATTCAGGGAAGATTACTGGAAGAGAGATCCTTTCGAGGTCGCGAAGGAATCCATGGCCTCTCTCAAGCCATATCTGTGACCAGCTCAGAACGTCGATCACAGACTGTCATGCCGTTTGCGGTATGTCTCGCAACTCACTTGCGAAAGGGAGGGCAGAACTAGATGGATACGCGTGAAGTCGGGGTCGGGATGCTGGGATATGGAATCGGCCGTGTTCATTCTCACGCTTGGCTGAATATTCCGCTCTTCTATGGTCCAACCCCCGCAGTCCCGAAGCTGCATGCGATCTGCGGGAGGAATTCTGCAAGAATCGCGGAGCTTGCCAGGGTGTTTGGTTTTAGAAGGACTTGTTCGGACTGGAGGGATCTAGTCAAGGATCCGGCGGTGGAGATCCTTGACAACTGTGCTCCGCCGAACCTTCACGCTGAACCAAGCATAATGGCGGCTGAGGAGGGAAAAGCCGTCCTCTGCGAGAAACCCCTCGCCCGAACAGCGGAAGAAGCATACCAGATCTACAGAGCTGCCGAGAAGTCAGGGTCGAAGGGCATGACAGGCTTCACATACAGGTTCGCTCCCGCAGTTAAACTCGCGAAGGACCTAATAGAGTCGCATAAACTCGGCCGGATCTTTAACATTCGATGTTCGTACCTGAACGTGGAATCAGGAAACGGAGGCTACCTTGACCCAAGCTATCAGCTGCGCTGGCGCTTTGATCATAGCCTCGCGGGCCACGGAGCAATAGCGGATCTCGGCTCGCACGCTCTCGATATGGCTACCTTCCTCCTGGGCGACGTTGTAGCGGTCTGTGGAGCAACCCAGACCTTTGTCAAGGAACGCCCGTTACAAGAGGATCCTGCCAAGAAAGGTCCTGTGACCGTCGATGATGCTACCGTTGCTTGTCTGAAATTCAAGTCCGGAGCCTTAGGGACGCTCGAAGCCAGCTGGATGGCGGCCGGTCCGAAGGACTTCTTCTTTTTCGAGGTGAACGGAAGCCAAGGGTCGGTCAGATTCAACCTAGAACGCATGAACGAGCTTGAGGTCTACTTACGCGACAGCCCAGAAGTCGCCGGGTTCAGGAACGTTCTCGTGACATCTGGAAAACATCCGTACATGGACAGATTCTGGGTAGACCAGGGAGGGGGTTTCAGCTGGAACCATATGTTCGTTGTGGAGCTCAAACACTTCCTCGATTGTGTCGTGAACGACAGAGAAATTGGCCCCGCTGGAGCAACGTTGAGAGACGGATATGTCAACTCGCTCCTGATCGATTCAATGGTCGAGTCGAGCAGAACCGGCCGGTGGATCGAAATCGAACCGAAGCACTAGGTTCGGGCAGCAGCCATGCATGGCTGTCAACGACCAAGCCTGTGAAAGGCTTCAGACCTTGGAATTGGCACGAATTGGATGCCATTTACCGCCACAAGCTGAGGCAACCAACTCATCAATCACTAGCGACGTCATATAACCATCATAGAAACTCGCTCCCAGAGGCTCCACGCTGACTCCTTTCTCCACCGAAGAGATGAAGTGTGCTATCTCGGAGACGAAGGTCTGCTCGAAACCGTAAGCGCTACCCTGGTCAGGCCAGAACCTCCGCATCAGTGGATGAGTTCTATTATTGCAAATGACCGTACGAAATCCTGCGGTTGCACCATCGTCAGTGGTGAACAGCTCCAGCTCATTCGGGCGCTCGAAGCTGAAGCGAAAGCTACCTCTACTACCGTAGACCTCGAGAGCCGCGTAGTCACGTGTCGCGACTGGCATCCAACTCACAGCTATCGTTCCGATGGCGCCGTTCTCGAAACGTAGACCGCCAATTGCTATATCCTCAACCTCGACCCTGCCGCTCTTCGTCGAGTCCTCGGGAAGCGGTCGATTCTCGACGAACGTTTCTGTGGCACCGCAAACTGCGCTGATCTCTCCGACTGTGAAGCGCATCATGTCGATGACGTGAGACCCTATGTCGCCGAGAGCTCCGTGGCCGGCCGTTTCCTTTCTGAACGCCCAAGTAAGAGGATAGTTCGGATCCGCATAGCCTTCACCGTACTCGATGTTGTAGTAGGTTGCGACCACATGATGCACGCGTCCTAAGCGTCCTTCCCGAACCAGATCACGTGCAAACAGGACTGCCGGCACGAACCTCTTGTTGAAGCCAGTCATGTGAATTTGGCCCGTCCTCGCTACGGCACGGTACATACTGTACGCTTCTTCCGCTGTTCGGGCGAGGGGTTTCTCGCAGAGGACGGCTTTTCCCTCCTCAGCCGCCATTATGCTTGGTTCAGCGTGAAGGTTCGGCGGAGCACAGTTGTCAAGGATCTCCACCGCCGGATCCTTGACTAGATCCCTCCAGTCCGAACAAGTCCTCCTGAAGCCATAATGTTCCGCAAAGGACTTGGCAGCGGATTGGTTGCGTCCGCAGACCGCGACCAGTTGAGGCTTCGCTATCTCTGGGTAGAATTGGGAAACGTTGAGCCATGCGTGCGTGTGAACTTTTCCGATGGAGTATCCGATTAGACCTATACCTGTCTTTGCCATTTGCTTTATCCGCTCGTCCGCTTCATGAGCACCCGTTTCATTTAATGTGACCTGTCGATCGTTAAGGAACGTGAGGTTCGGGAACGAAGCTGCAGAATCAAGCTGCAATAATCGCTGGAGCCGGCTCTGAGATAGGAAATGCTGCCCCGCAACTGTTCTCGAAGGAAGGCGCTCGCGTGACAGTAGCTGATATTGATCCAGTTGGGGGAGAGGAAACCGTCAGAAAGGTTCGAGCGGAAGGAGGCAACGCAGTCTTCTTCGAAACGGACGTCACAAGATCCGATATGGTTCAGGTAGCTGTTTCGAAGACAATCTCGCAGCTCGGCAAGATCGACATTCTCTACAAATGCGCCGGCGTGGACATATTCATCATTAACCCCAACACCGACGGCACCGTGGTCCGAACGCGGGAAGAAGACTGGGATGGGCTCCTCGCAATGATCTGAAAGGGACCATCCTCTTTTGGAAGTACGTCCTACCACGCATGATGAGGCAGCGGCCAGGAGTCATCCTCAACATGGGCTGGCAGTATGGCATCAGCCGCCTACTGTGCCTCCAAGGGGGAATAGTGCTACTCCTGCCATGACAAACTCTGTGAGGAACGCCTCGCCCGCCGCAAACTTGTCTCCGATCGTTCGAACCCCTTGCGACAGTCCGCCTTCAATCGCCCGGACGGGATCGACACCTAGACGGACCGCATCCGCAGCGACAGCTCGAACTCAATCCGCGTCCAGGTCAAGTACCGCTCTCCTTAGGTTCTCAACAACATCAGATTTCGAGTCCATCTCGTTAGCACCCCTATATCGGCGGGCCAAACAATTCGCAGCGTGGCAATGTCAGTGTTAGGCCTCCTGGTCACTTCCTCTGAGTTACTCATCGCGGAATGACGCCGTGCATCCACGCGCATTGGAATCTGGATCCGTTTTGATGAATAATGCCGAATGGCAATTTCTATAACTATTCCTCTGTGTACTTGATCTCATTCGCATTTGAGTTCAAATGGGATCAGGGAAGTTGGGATTTGCTCAAAGGCCCAATCATCAAACGACGCCTCCATGTCCTCGACGAAGACGCGGTTGTCCGGATAGATACGGCATCTATGGAGATCCTTGAGAGGACGGGTGTGCGATTCCGTGATCAGCGCGCGCTAGAGGTCTTTCACAAAGCAGGTGCTCAAGTGGACTTTCAGCGAGAGATCGTGAAGATACCGCAGACCTTGCTGCAGTCTTGCTTGAGAGATGCTCCGTCAGAGTACATACAATGCGCCAGAAATCCGGACAATGACGTGTCCGTGGGCGGGGATGAGATCCACGTAAGGGGCGGCTCAGGCCAGATCTACGTTATTGACTCAGTGACTAAGACGAGGAGGACAGCTACGTTAGCTGACCTGCAGAATGGTACTCGACTCATGGATGCGTTGAAGAACATCCACCTGCTTGGCGCGCCGGGTACAGGTTATTGGGTAACTCCTCAGGAGACTCCCGCGCAGATACGTGACCTTTGCGCTTGGAGGACTCTGTTTGAATATTCTGAGAAACCAGTCTCAGCTTGGATCTACAGTGAGCGGAATGCAAGATACGTCATCAGAATGGGTGAAGCGATCGCGGGAAACCTCGAGGAGCTGAGGAGGCGTCCTCTTGCCGGCTTCGAGTGTGAAGCCACATCTCCTCTTCAGTACGGGACTGAGACGTTGAAGATTATGCAGTTGATGGTCGAGCATGGTCTTCCCGTACTTTTTGCTCCTATGCCGATGGCGGGTGCTACGGCTCCCGTCACCTTGGCGGGAACCCTTGCACTTGGCAACGCTGAGGTTCTCGCTGGTATCTCGCTCGCGCAGCTCCTCAATCCGGGTACGCCCTGCGTCTATGGATGCTATGGCTCATCCTTCGACATGCGCACTGGGCTGATCACGTACGGCGGCGCCGAATGCGCCCTCATTCAGGCAGCAATGGTTCAGCTGGCGCGTTTGCACCGGCTACCCTCTGCCGCAAACTCGGGGACAACTGACTCCAAGACCGTTGACTCTCAGGAGGGCTTCGACACCGGGCTCAACTTGGCTCTGGTTGCACTCGCTGGAGCAAACCTGAGCGGTACGGTTGGACAGCTCGGGGCGGACCAGGGCGCATCTATGGAGCACCTAGTGATTGCTGATGAGATCGCTGCGGTGGTGTACAGAATAGTAGAAGGCATCCGCGTCCAGGAGGAGACTCTGGCCCTTGACGTCATCCATAAGGTTGGGCATGGCGGGAGCTACCTGGGGCAAAGACACACCCTGGCTCACTTCCGAAACGAGCATCTCCTTCCGAGCATTGCGGACAGATGGGACTGGACGCGGTGGAAGAAGGATGGTGGAAGAGACTTGGCATGGAAGGCACACGAGAAGGCTCAGTCAATCCTGAGGGATCACTGGCCTTCGCCTCTCCCGGCCCAGGTCAAAGATAGACTAGATGAATTGCTTGTTGAAGCTTCGAAATCTGGGTAGAGCGCTCGCTCTCGGCCTTGTTGCTATTCAGGATTGGCCGTTATGTACGGGTGCCCCACTAAGAGATTCTTCGGGCCGGTGTCGTCAAGCAAATGGTTGCTGACCCCGCCTAGGTATATCTTGGAACTCACGTGCGGAACGGAAGGGAGAACTAGATGGTTACACATGACGTTGGGGTCGAAGTCGGGGCCCAAGTCTTACAGTCGAAGCATCGGCTGCGCACTGACTCGAAAGACGCCTTCACAATGAGGAAGATTACATCTGCAAATTCGACTATCAGCGAATTGTGACCGCTTTTCCTTCCTTGGCCGACTCCCGTGCTGCCAGTGCTACTCGGAGGGCGGCTCGACCTTCTTCAGCGGAGACGGGGGACTTCCCGCCTTTGGAAACATGGTCGTAGAACGCGTCGAGTTCTCTCCGGTAAGCTTCAGCGAACCTTCCCATGAACCATGGATAGGGTTCGTCGATTGCGCCCTGTCTTGTCCAGAGCCGCGTGGAATCGTTCTTCCAGTTGTCGACTCTTACTGCGCCTTTACTGCCTAGGACCTCGGTTCGCAGGTCGTACCCATACTTGGAAGTTCGACTTCCCTCAATTATTCCCAAGGCGCCTGTCTGGAATTCGAGAACGGCAACGCCGTTGTCGTAGTCGCCATACTTTGCGAACTGTGGATAGACCAGGGTCTTCCCAACAGCCAAGACTCTCTTGACTCTACTGTCCATCAACCAAAGCGCAATGTCGATATCATGTATGCATTCGTCCACGAAAATGCCTCCGCTCACCCGAATGTACTCGTCTGGGGGAGGCATGGGATCCCTGGCGCAGGTCTTAACGATGAGCGGCTTGCCGAGAGCGCCTTTGACGATCATCTGCTTTGCTTTATGATATCCTGGGTCGAAGCGCCTGTTGAAACCAAGTTGGAACTTTCCACCGGAGTTCCTAACTATGGAGACGATCTTGTCGGCTTCCTTTAGTGTCAGCGCCATGGGTTTTTCAAGAAGCATAGGCACATGACCTTTACAAGCCAAGGCCACATGTTCCGTGTGTAGGCGGGTAGGCGTAGCGATCACAACGCCGTCCAACTTTTCCTTTTTGAGCATTTGGGTTGGGCTCTCATATATCCGCGCCCCAAATCTCCTCGCAACAGCTACGGCGAGTTTCTTTATCGGATCTGCCACCGCTACTAACTCTGCCCTTCCCGCACTGCTTGCAACATTCTCCGCATGCAGGCTGCCTATTCGACCGAGACCCCAGACGCCGATTCGAAGCCGTCTCATGAAGAGACATCTTTCGGCCTACATCTTCAGAGTTACTAATCTAGTTTACCGGCCGCCAGAAACTTCTTGCAGAAACCGCGACCCATTGACATGTTGTTTCTTGTTTTGGCGAGAAGGCGAGCACGCCGGATCCAGTATCTCACGACAGCCTATTGTCTCTTGATCAATCCACAGGGACGCACCGAAAGAAAATCGATGTTGCCTATTCTACCCTTCGTCGAGTAGCTCTTCGGATAGATCGACAGCTGGCCCGCATCTCAGGTCGAATAGAAGTATGCAAAGCGTGGAGGGACTGCAGACTGTGTGGGAGCGGTCAAGTCAGATCCTAGATTGTCTATACTATTCTTGAACATCCGTGGTCGGCTCAAGTGGTGTCACGGGCGATCTCGCGGCCACTGTTGATCATCAGACAGGCGCTATCCCTTCTTGAGGAAATCAGGAAGCTTTGGTGGAGCAATCACCCACAAATACTCGAACGGAGCTGTGCTCGGGTTTCTGGCTAGATGAGTGGAGCCGAACGGAATGTATACAACGTCTCCAGCAGAAACTGTCTTGGTCTCTCCGTCGATCACTAACTCTCCTTTTCCTTTGGTTATGTGATAGATCTCTTCCATCTCGTTGTGTGAATGAGCTGGCTTCGTCTCGCATCCCGGCCATATGATAGTGTACCCGACTAGGAAGTTCTTGGGTCCTCCCTCTTCAGGCAGGAGAAGGAAGTAGTTGTCTCGGCCTTCGAACTTTCTTGCAGGAGTTTCATTAATGTTCACTACTTTCAAAGTCTGACCCGCATCAACTGTATGGGAGCCTGGAGTCTTAACACTCAAGTATAATACGTGTATCGGAGTGATTCACCTGATATCGCGGACCTCAACCGGCCTTCCGGTGCTCGTGGACTCGAAAGCCCCTAGCCCAATCTGCAGCGCTGCCCTTCCGTCAGAAACGTCTGGACTCGCGGGCATATCTTCCAGTATCGTCTTGACGAAGTTTTCCATCTCTGCGACGTAGGCGTCTCCGAATCGTTGGGCAAAATGGGGTATCTCACTACTTCCGGTGTACGTGACTTCATAGTTGAGACCCTCCGAGGTGCACACAGTAACATCTGTCATCCTTGGGTTTCCTATCAGAATGCTCCCCTCAGTCCCTGAGATCTCGGCCCGAATATCATACCCGTACTTTGCATTCAGGCTCCCCTCTATGTACCCCAGCTGACCTCTTGCAAATCGGAGGATGAGCAGGGTATTGTCGACGAATTCCGGGACCTGCTTCTTGAGGTCTGAGAACACCAAACACTCTGCATCGGCGTAGATCCGCACAACTTCATCGTTCATCATCCAACGCGCAAGGTCGTAGTCATGTGTGTGCATCTCCAGCTGAAGTCCACCCCCGCGCTTCGGGTCGCAAGCCCACGCGGGTGGAGGGAAGGGGTCTCGACTTATCGAGCGAAAAACGGTGGGTTTTCCGATCGCTCCTTCATCGAGCCTGCGCTTTGCGTAGACATGTGGCAGATCAAAACGTCTCATGAATCCAACCTGAAGCTTGATCTTCTTACGCTCAACTGTTGCTATGAGTCGGTCTGCTTCCTCGAGGTTGATCGCCATCGGCTTCTCGCAGAAGACATGAAGCCCCTTCTCTGCCGCCTCAGTCGAAATCTGAGCATGAGTATCCGTAGAAGTAACTATGCAGACGGCGTCTAATCCCGGCAACTCCAGAACCTCGCCGTAATCTGAGAACGATTCGACGCCGGTCTGACGGCCTGCCTCCTTGGCAACTTCTGCATTGATATCTGCTACAGCGACAAGTTCAGCGTTTTGAATGCGCGCTCGCAAGTTCTTGGCATGTATTAGACCCATCCGACCAGTTCCAATCACGGCGAACTTCACAGTCGCCATTTCAGAACCTCAGCCGTGGCGATGTCCTCTACTGGAACTTAAGAACTTCGGGATTTGCGATATGGCGCGGCCTTTGATTGGATAGAACTGCCTTAACTTCTTCAGCCACTTGGATGGCTGTTGCTCTCAGAGCCTCAACCGTGTGTCCCGACATGTGGGGCGACAAGAATGCGTTCTGAAATTGAGTTAGTGGATTGCTTGTCTCGAGCGGTTCAATTTCATATGTGTCAAGCGCTGCTCCTGCAATCCTCTGTTGCCGAAGGGCTTCGATGAGTGCTTTCTCATCGATGGCCGCCCCCCTTGAAGTGTTGACCAGCATCGCAGTCTGTTTCATCAGTCCGATCTCTCTGCGGCCGATTAGACCACGAGTTGCCTCCGTCAGCGGAGTGTGAATGGTGACGATATCAGATTCCCGTAGAAGATCGTCGAGCGAGACTAGGCGAATGCCTAATGCTTGCTCCTCTTCGGGTCTGGGAACCACATCATAGTACAGCAGTTTGACTTGGAACGGATGCAACCTTCTCGCAACTTGAATTCCGATCCTCCCGAACCCAACGAGGCCGATGGTCTTTCCTCGCAGGTCAGTTCCAACTAGTTCACGATGCCTTTTGTCCCATTGTCCAGATCTTGCGGCCATGTCAGCCATCGTTAACTTTCTAGTGAGACTCAGAATCATCCCCAGGGTGTACTCGGCCACGGAGAGACTAATTGCTTCTGGAGCGAAGACAACTGGGATTCCACGTTTGGTTGCGTGTGCGACATCTATGTTGTCATAACCCACGCCATGTCGGGCGATTACACGGAGTTGAGGGGCGGCATCGATCATAGTGCAGGTAACCTTAGCAAGCCTCGTTATGATGCCGTTCGCTTCTCGGAGTTCGGCTAGAATGGCGGGCTCCCTGGGACTCTCGGCTAGTTTTAGATCAGCAAACTCATTGAGTATTCTGATCCCATCCTCGTGAATCGGCTCGACCAGGAGAACCTTCGCCTTCAAAGTTCAAGCACCCAATAGCGGTTAGCGCTATTCGCCACAGACTAATCAAATGATCCCATCCTCGAAATCTGATTCAAAGAGTCCGCCCCGAAAAGTCTCTCGGGTGTTGAGCCTCGAAGCAAGCCTTTTGTACCCTATCATAGCGTACTCGCGTCGAATGGTCCATGGTCGGGAAACAGACTGCGGCTGTCCTACATGCCGATTGGAAGCCGAGAAAAGGTTACACGCCGACCCCGGAAGAGGCTTCGACCCGACGTGCAATTTACGGAAGCCGGATCTGGCACAATCCAAAGGTCCTTGTCGAGGAAATACCAATGCCCGAGATAGGGCCGAAGGACGTTCTGGTGAACATCAAAGCCTGTGGAATCTGCGGCTCCGACGTTCACATGTATGAAAGCGACAACGAAGGCTACATGCTATACCCCGGACTGGTGAGAACCCCGGTCGTGATCGGCCACGAGCTTGCAGGAGTTGTCGAGAAGGTAGGCAGCGACGTTAAGAAACTCAAACCTGGTGACTATGTTGCCTGCGAGGAGATGTGGTACTGCGGCGAATGCGACCCTTGCAGGATGAGTTACTTCAATCACTGCCTCTACTTGGAGGAGATGGGTTTCACCCACAACGGCGGATTTGAACAGTACATGCGTATACACCACAAGTTCTGCTGGAGGATCAACGACTTCAAGAGCAGGTTCAAGACGGAAGATCAAATCTTTGAGGCCGGTTCCCTCATCGAGCCCGCCTGTGTCTCCTATAACGGCATGTTCGTGCGAGCAGGGGGCTTCAGGCCAGGGGCGGATGTTGCCGTTTGGGGAGCCGGCCCAATTGGTCTATCCGCGATTGGACTTGCGAAGGCTGCCGGCGCATCCAAGATAATCGCCTTCGAACTCGTGAAAGAACGCTTGGAGATAGCGAAGAGGATCGGGGCCGACTACACTTTCAACCCGAAGGAACTGGCTGAGAAGGGAGCACAGCCGTGGGAGAAGGTCGTTGAGGTCACCGGCGGAAAAGGAGTTGAGATGCATATCGAAGCAGCTGGCGATCCTGCCACGATCATCCCCCAGGCCGAAAAGAGTCTGGCAATCGGAGGCAAGATAGTAGACATAGGGCGAGCAGACAAGGCTGCGCCGGTGTTCTTCGAACTGTATCAGGTTCGTTCGCTACAGGCCTACGGGACCCAAGGGCATGCAGGAGAGGGCGTCTGGCCCAGAGTGATAAACCTAGTCGCATCTGGAAGGTACGATCCTCTCAGCATAGTCACAGCGCGTTTCCGGCTTCCAGAGGCGCCTAAGGCGCTTGAGCGCATCAGAAGCAGAGTTGATGCAAAGATCACAATAAAGCCATAGCATAATTGCGCTCCCTGGCCTGGTCCCAGGCGGAGAACTACGCTTCGACTAAGATGCCGGCTCCTCTGAGGGAGACGGCAACTCTGGACGCTTCCCTTTCAGAAAGCTCTCTAAGAGGACGCCTCACCTTCCCGGACTTCATTCCTCTCAGTCGTAGGCACTCCATGAGCGGCGCGATCGGGGGTTTGTTCAGCGTCGGTAGCAGTGTGTTCAGACGGAACTGTTGCCTTACCGCTGCTGCGTGATTTCCCGAAATTGCGGACCGGTAGATGTCCGTGCAGATTTCTGGAACAGCGTTGGCTGATGCTGCAACCGCTCCATTAGCGCCCATGATGATCGCGGGAAATATGGATGCGTCGGAACCGTTAATCACTGAAAAATCCTCCGGCATCGTTCCCAGAAGAGACAGCAGTTGGGTGAAGTCGTGGCTGCTGTCCTTGATTCCCACGACACTCTTGATCTCCGCGATGCGGGATACGAGTGCCGGGCGGAGGTTGATCCCCGTGTATCGTGGGATGTTGTAGATGAAGACTGGGATCGCTACGGATTCCGCGACTAGTCTGAAGTGTTCCAGAATCGATTCTTCATCTATGCTCGAGTAGTAGTAGGGACTTACACATCCGATGGCGTCCGCGCCGATCCTCTCTGCATGCTTGGCAAGTCTCACCGTTGAAGCGGTGTCTGGGCAGCCGACCTGAACTATCACAGGAATACGCCCTCGAGTCTCCTCCACAACAATCTCGGCGACTCTCTCTCGCTCCTGAAGTGACATCAACGCTACTTGCCCAGTACTCCCGCACGGGAAGAAACCGTTGACTCCCTCTCGTATCTGGAACTCTACGATATCTCTAAGAGACGACTCTGCGATCTTCCCGTCATCATCGAAGGGAGTTACTAGCGCGGTGATTATTCCCGAGACGTTCAACAGCAACTCGGTCCGAGTACGAGGCTTTCATGCTGATAACTGCTCCGCTGAGTCCAGCTAGAGCTTATGCGAGAGAGCGTATGAGGAACTGACAGTCTCAGTAAACTTAGGAAAGCTCGGTAAATTCGGTCTGCCAGACCGACGAGAACGGTTGGGTCATTACGTCCTCCCTCGGGCTCGCCGTAAGCCTCTTTGATATCTCAATTTCCGCCCTCAATCTTGGCCGGGAAGGATCAGAGTCTTGATGCTCTCGCCTCTCTTGTTGAGTTCGAGAGCGAGGTGGATCTCGCGGATTGGAAGCCGATGAGTTATGATTACGTCTGCGGGTATGAACCCTTTCGCGAGTTCATCAATTGCGAGCTGGAAGTTCCCGTTAGATATGTAGGATCCCATGATCCTCTTCTCATATCGCATCAACTCGTACGCTGGGAAGCATGCTAGCGCGTCCGGCTTGGAGGTGCCCATGATTATGACCCGTCCCCCGTAGGCTGCGGATCTTATGGCAAACTCTATAGTATCTGTTCTGCCGACCAGTTCGGCCGCGACATCCGCCCCTCTTCCGTCGGTCACCCGCATGACCTCAGCGACCGGGTCAACCTTGGTGGGATCTATCACGAAATCGGCCCCTACCTTTCGTGCAGCCTCGGCTCGTTTCTCTCTCGGCTCGACCGAGATTAGCGTGCCAGCTCCACTTCTTCTCAGGAGCGAGAGCCATAGCAGGCCAATTGGACCGGCGCCATACACAACGGCATTCTCACCGGGTTGAAGCTGGGTCTTCACCACGCCGTTTACGACGCAAGAGAGCGGCTCGGCGAGCGGAATGATGTCCCAAGGCATATCATCAGGAACCTTGAAGATGACACTCTCGGGTGCGACGAGGTACTCCGCGAAGGCGCCGTTAGCGTGTTCACCCAACGCAACCATGTTCGGGCAGAGATTCCGTCGATTCGACCGACAGTAGAGACAGACTCCGCAGCTCAGGTCCGGAATCATCGTCACGTGATCTCCGGGCTTCAGCAGCCTCACCTCGTTCCCGACCTCGATAACCTCTCCGCCGATCTCGTGCCCTATTATCAGGGGGGCACGAACGACATTTCTTCCCTCAAGGGTGGCGAGATCACTACCGCATACGCCGCAACGATGAACCTTGACGAGAATATCACTCGGATTCTTGACCTCCGGAACTGGAACCTTCTCAAGCCTGACACCCTCCGCCACACCGTGGAAAACGGCTGCAATCATTTGTCGAGCCATGTTTCGGTCAGAGGTAATAACTGAGATTTATGACTTCTCGCGAGCCGACCAAAGCTGTTGTGCCGATAATATCAGCTGAGACTTCAGGTTTCCTCGCATTTCCTCCAGGAGTGGGACTGACCTTCCAGAAGATAAAGAGAGAAAGCACCTGAAGCGAAGAAAGATGGTGAAAACGCCTTTCTTCATTGGAAAGGTATTCGAGGACTCACGAGGTCAGTCAGGGAGGAAATCGGACAGACTGAGGCGGCCTTTCGAAACAGCGAAGGGCAGAATCGATCCGATGAGATCTGCTCCTTATCGACGAACGTGACCATAATCGCGATCGACCTGTCAAATTATCTGGTCAGATCGGACCGGAATTCAGTTCGGCAGAACAGAAACGCACGGCTTTAAGAAACAAGATTAAGCCAGGACCGCTTCAAGCTGATCCGAGTACCCAGAAGCCGGAGAGAGTCACGATGGGCTGGAAGATTCAGACAGTTCAAGCCAGGCTTCAAGACGAAGCTGCACTACAAGGATCTAGCCATCGCCCTTGCTATAGGCTACGCGTATGGCGTGCCGCTTCCTGTCACCGGGTTGATACATGAAATGATGGGTGCGATGAAGAGTTGCGGCCGCGGCGAGTATGATCACTCAGGAATCATAACAGTGCTCGAGGACCTCGCCAAAGTGCAACTGAAGAAAACGCTCCCACAGTAGTTGTCAGCAAGCCGTGCAATGAACCGGGAGTTGGGCCTGGGTCTCTTCTTCCGATTCAGAAGTGACGACTACTTGGCGAGCACTTCGGGATTCACTATGTGCGGCGGCTTTTCACCCTTGAGACCTGCCAGCAGGTTGTCGACCGCCATGATAGCCATCTTTGTCCGCGTTGCGACCGAGGCGCTGGCGATGTGGGGCACGATGACGATGTTGTCCAGTGTCAGCAGCGGATCGTCCGGTGGTATCGGTTCTGGTTCAGTCACGTCTAATGCAGCGTACGCAATCTGTCTACTACGCAAGGCGTTGTAGAGCGCCTTTGGGTCTACGATCGGTCCTCGAGCGCTATTGACTAGTATCGCGGTCTTCTTCATCAGTTTAAACTGTTCCTCACCGATCAAGTGATGCGTTTCAGGAAGGAGCGGGCAGTGAATCGTAACGAAATCCGACTCCGCAAGCAACGTCTTGAGGTCCCTGAACTCTACACCAAGCTTCTTCTCTAGCCCAGGCCGCCTGACCGTGTCGTAGTATATGACGTTCATGTCGAACCCTTTGCCTCGCTTCGCGACTTCGGCTCCTATCCTGCCGAGACCGATTATGCCTAATGTTGCGTGGTGTACGTCTCGGCCAAGTAGTATCATGGGACCCCAGGTCTTCCACTTTCCGGCTCTGACGCTTCGTTCGCCCTCAACGACGCGCCTGGCGGCGGCCAGCAGCAATGCAAACGCGAAGTCAGCGGTTGTGTCTGTGAGCACCTCGGGCGTATTACATACCATGATCTTCCGCGTGGTGGCCACTCGAACATCCACGTTGTCGAACCCGACAGCCATGTTGCTGATGACCCGTAGTTTAGGCGCCGCGTCCATGACGGCTGCGTCTATCTTATCCGTGAGAAGCGAAAGAACTCCGTCCACACCAGAGACTTCCCTAAGGAGCACTTCGCGCGGGACCGGAAGCTCACCCTCCCAAATCCGATACTGAGCGTTCTCTGCCAGTTTGTTGAGGGCTTCTTCAGGAATTAGCCGGGTTACATAGACCTTTGGCTTCGTCTTATGGAACCCCGCTTCCTGTCTCTTACGACCGCTCCTGAAGTTTTGCCCAGGCTTGCCTCCAGACACGCTTTGTGCCTGCGACGATAGCCTCAGGTCTCTCGTCAGGCAGCGGTCTAACCTCGAACCCCACGATCGGGAGCTGCTCCTTCGGGCGGGTCTTCTTACCAAGATATCCAATATCGAAGAGTATCTTGAGGAATCGTGCCAGATCGTCCACGTCGTGCTCTCCTCTCTTGATGCCGAATCTGGGATGCTTGTCCCCGTACGCGGGATGTCCTAGAACCTTCACGCAGTTGCCCACGTGAACGTGCACGAGATAGTTCTTAAGAAGAGCAAGCGCACGTCTCGGATCTTCGCTAAGTAATGGCGCGTGAGCCATGTCATACATTATTCCAAAGTCAGGGTAGTCCTCCCTGACCATCCGCGCCAAAGCCGCACTTTCTTTTGCGGGTCCTGCGAGGCACTTCTTCTCGATGTCGCGATCGAAGGTTTCCATGGTGATTGCGACACCCTTCTTCTCACCGTAGGCGCATATCTCCTTCAGCGAACTCACGAGTACATGGGTGGCATCGTCTCGCCGCTCGTCGCCCGGGTCTGGGCCACTCAGCAGAGCAAGTCGCCTAGCTCCGAGCTCAGAAGCCTCATCAATACAAGACTTGACTTGGTTGACAGCCCTGCTCCTTTCCGAGTCATCCAGCGAGTTCAAGTCGAGTTTTTGGCTGAGGAGTACTGGCTGGGCGCCGTACGCGAGCGAGACATGCGAATTCTCCGCGACCTCCCGCACGGCTTTGCGTACCTCTGGATCCTTGATCCAAGTCACTTCGAGAACCGAGAAGAAGTCGTCATCAGCGAGTCGGGTCACTGTTTCCAGGATTGGTCCTTGTCCCGATTGCGTGTTCGGATATAGCATAAAGTGCACGATGCTGAGTCGAACACTATTCTCCCAAGAGATTCCCAAGTAGCATCCTTCTCCCGATGCAGAGTTGAAACACCATAGCTTGGAGCCTTACATATGTAGGTTTTCCGAGCGTCCAAAGATGTCATTTGGGGCAGCGGTTCCTCTCAGCGACTACGAAACGATGCAGCTACATGTTGACGAAGATCATGCTGACTCCGGCCTGGTGGCATGAGAGAAGAGAGAAGAATGCAGAAACTCAGGCTCTAGAGGTTTCGAGGAGGGTTCTTCCCTCTCTTGCGGACAACGTCAGGTCTTTGGCTCCCTTGCCGTCTTGCGCGACCCCGGTGTCGGCTCTAGAAATGCCGGGGTTACGGTTGGAATCTTCGTCACTCGACACTCGGTACTCACCGAAATCCTCCACCTCTAGATCACACCGGTGACAAGCGCAATTCCTAGAGTTGGGTAATCCCTTGACGAGAGCTATCACCAGCCCTACTCGCCAGCTCGAGTAGAGGGAAGGATCTGGTGTAGTCTTCTTGCCAAGGCGAGAATGAGAGCAACCGTGTGATCCGCAACTTCAGATGTCATGAAGTCGGGGACATTGCAGACGACTATGCCTTTCTCGGTTGCCGCTTCCACATCGATGTTGTCGTAGCCAATCCCATACTCGGCTATGCAGATGGCTCTGTGCAGATTGAGGATCACGTTTCGCGTCATCGTTGAGGTGTCGCAGAGAACGACATGAGCCTCCCTTGCTGCCTCGATCACTTGCGACTCGTTTGAGCAGTTAAACTTCTGGACCTTGGCACCAACCCTGCCCAGTATCGCCTGCTCTCTCACCCGTCTCGAAAGGACTGTCAACAATCGCTACTAGAAATTGCTCAGCCAAATGCCGCGCGCCTACGCTTGGGTGCTGCAAATATTATTCACTTAACGATTCTGCAGGTGCAGGCTTTCTTTGCTTCACGCGAGCCGTCACGTTTTTTGAAGCACTTGCATTGCGTACCGGTGAAGTTCTTCTGTTGGATGTCGCTGGAGCCTGGTGGCCTTCGACGTGCATGTGGTCACGCAAAGTCCGCATCCATGACATCTCTCCTCGTTGACCGAAGCTTTGCCGTTCAACCAGAAGCGCGCCCCAAACTTGCATCTCTTCATACATGTTCCGCAGGCGTTACATTTTATCGCGTCAGCAACGGCGACGAAACCCGATTTCCTACTTATGTTGATCCCGTACCTGTTGCACATCGCCATTATGACGCAGCAGCAGTCGCAGCAGGAACAGATAACATAGGCGTTCTTCCCAGGAGGATAGGAAAAGTAGATTAGGTGATGAACCAGACCGTGCCTGTTGGCTTTTTCGAGTACTTCTAGGGCCTTCTGGGGGACGACCCTGCTTCCTGAAGTTACTTCGGTGAGCTCATCTATTGCTTGAACCTGTTCTCTGGATCCCAGAATTATACAGGTATCTCTAGGGGCATCACATCTGCGGAATTCATTTCTGCAGTAGCAGGGAATAACTGAAGCTATTTCAGCTGACCTGATCAAACTGGAGGCGACTTCGAAAGGTAGGATGCGTGTATCGGAGTCGACGGACTTGTCAATCGGAACAACCATGGCACCCCAGTATTCTGTGAGAGAGTTCAGCAGTCTCCGCAGCAGTGAGCCGAAAATCGGGTGCGTCGAAGCTTTTGCCCACTTCACGATGAACCAGAGCATTCTAGACTCAGTAGAACCCATTCCGGAGGCTAGTTTCTGCTCGAGCGCTCGCAATCTGTCGATCAAGGAGCACGCCTCCAGCTAGGTCTTGTTGGTCGCCCTAAGGTAGTCTTCTAGAATCTTCTCGCGGTGACTCAACACGTACATGACCGACAGCTTGCTCAAGTTTGGGTTCACCGCAAGGAGATCTTCGTAACTGCCTCGGTGGGACCACCAAGCTTGCATTGACTCCACGGTTTTCGCACGGGCTCGGGGGTCGATCGCCTGGGGCCGGCAGTACCGCCTATAGCGTAGACCTTGGGATGCTTCCCAGTATGCACCCACCAAGTTGAAGAGTACGTAAGTCAGGGCCAACCAGATGACTCTCAATCCTGCACCTCGGATTCTTTCTCTTCCCTTTGTGTGGGAAGCGCGTGAGAAATCGTGAGCACACTCTTGATTGTCCAAGGGCACAAGCGTCTGCCCCAGCTCACGTATATATGCGTCGTGGAGCAAGGATCGGCAACGGCTCCATTCTCAAGGATCACAAGTCACTTTTCGAGAGCAAAACCTGAGGTGGTTCGAAGTGCGCTCCAAATCGATGAAGAAGCCGATTTGGCGCGCGCTTCCAGGGAGGAAGAGATCAAGAATCGACGCGATGTTCACGCACGCCGGCATGCCAGCAGCGCGTAGACAGCATTCCACGACAGTTTAACTGGCCTAAGCGCTATTTGTCGAGAGGTTGATGGAAACCGAAGATTTTGTCGGTGATCGTAAAGATTCTAAGGGGATCTCCGCGAGGCTCTGAACTCAGCAGTGCTCTCTTACGTTTACAATCTTCACACTCTCACTTCCGCGTTATCTGAGAGGACTGATCATCGAGAGGCCCCATGAGCTCAACGTTATAAGCCTAGGATAATCATTGCCTCTTCAACTCTTTTCGCATAACATACTTGGACGGATGCGGTGTCGAGCACATGCTTGTCGTTGCCGATCCCGGGACTGCTTGAACGAGTTGGTGGTCTCAAACGAATTCGAAAGTGAGAGTCCTACTGGCTATCGAACATAAGGAACCTGATCGGGTTCCTATTGAGGGAGTCACTTGGTGGAAATGGTCGCAACCATTCCTCGTGGAGCATCTTCTTCCATACTTTAAGCTCCCAAGTTGCAGGCATGACGAGCCCTTGCCAGAGAACACGCTCGAATCTCTAGCTGAACAGCTCAACATAGACTTTAGGCAAGTGTCGATGAATCCGCCTACGAAATTCGTGAGAAAAGCCGTCTGCAATCCACTATTTCATTATCCTTGGGGATTTCTCTTGCAGGATGGTATCATGCAGGATGAGTGGGGGGTAAAGCGCATACTGAACTCAACTCGGACTCAGAGTAGGATAGTCAGTCACCCGTTGGATGATGATGACGCCCTAGAGCACTACGAGCTCCCCGATGCGGATGCGGAGGGGCGATTTGACCAGGCCGAGGCGCATCTGCGGAGATGGACGGAGCGCTATGCGGTCAGCGGGAGTTGGGGAGGCGATGGACTCTTCATGCAAGCCTGGTACCTCAGAGGCTTCAACAAGTTCCTTGTGGACATGATTTCTCGACCAAAGATTGCTGACCGAATCCTAGACGGACTTCTAGGGTTCTTTCTAGACGCCGGGAAGCGTCTGGCTGAGTTGGGCGTAGACGTCGTCTGTATTGGAGACGACGTAGCAATGCAGACGGGCATGATAATCTCTCCGGCTCTATGGCGGAGATATTTCAAAACCCGGTTGGCTGAGATTGTCCGCGCAGTCAAGAAAAGAGGATGTCGTGTCGCATTTCACTCGGATGGGAACTGCGAGGCCATCATACCGGACCTTGTGGAGATTGGTGTCGACATCCTCGATCCGATCCAACCGGAATGTATGAACCCTCTTCGGATCAAACAGTTATACGGGGACAGGCTTACACTCAGTGGGACTATCTCTTTACAGAGCAACCTGGCCTTCGGATCCGTGGACAGTGTCAAGGAAGAGGTAAGAGACAGAATTCGTACCCTTGCCCATCACGGTGGTTTCATAATCTCTCCGTCAAATCAGGCCACGATCGACATAAGCGTTCACAATTTCGTCGCCGTCTACACTTCAGCGAGAGAGTTTGGGTCGTATCCTATCGCCTGAAACCTGAAGCAAAATATGGCTGCTACCGGCTCAGCCTCTGACGGCTCCGAGGGTCAGTCCCCTGACTAGGTAGCGTTGTGCCAGTACGGTCAAGACGATGATCGGCGCCATACCCAACGCTGAAAGACCCGCCATTTGGGACCATATGACCCCGTGAGCCTCATGCATGCCTGCCACGAGAACGGGCATCGTTGTGGCTGCTTCGCGGGTCAGTACAATGGCGAAGAGGAACTCGTTCCAGGAGAAGACGAATGAGAAGAGCGCTGTTACAGCTATTCCGGGAACCGCAACCGGCAGCACAACCCTAAGCAGAGCGCTGAATCTGGAGCATCCATCGACCATGGCAGACTCCTCGAGTTCCTTTGGGATGTCCAAGTAGAACCCCCGCATCAGCCAAACGGCAAACGGAACAGTGAGTACGAAGTGAGCTAGGACCAGTCCAGGGATGGTGTCCACTAGGCCGAGGGTGTACCACATCAAGAACAGCGGGATGATCACCGCCACGGGCGGCAGCATCCTTGTAGAGAGGATCCAGAAGGCGAGATTCATTCCTCCGGTCTTGAATCTGGCAAGGCTGTAGCCTGAGAATGCGGCGAGGACCGTTGTGATGACCGTCGTCGCTATCGCCACCATAATACTGTTCTGGATGACCAAACCGCCGCGAGCCCTGATGGCATCGAAATAGGCGTCCAAGGTTGGGCGCGTGCTCACGAAGATGGGCGGATAGACCATCACTTCTTCACGCGGCTTGAATGAGGTCATCAGCATCCAGTAGATCGGGAACATGAAGGCGATGAGTACGACAACGAGAAGAAGATAACGAACGACAGTCTTCACGGTCTTCTTCTTTGCCATGCACTTTCCACCTACTCGAACAGCCTTCTTGCTATCAAGGTTGTGACTATCGTGATTATTATCAACAAGATGTATGACAAGGCAGAGCCATACCCCATCTGGAAGTATCTGAAACCGACCAGGTAGGCGTAGAAGCTTCCTGTCTCAGTCGCACTGCCGGGACCGCCGAACGTCACAACAAAGATCGAGTCGAAGATCTTGAACGCGTCAAGGGTTCTTATGAGTAGGGCAATCGCTACTATGGGTTTCAGCATGGGAAACGTCACCCACCGCATCCTCTGCCAGCCGGAAGCCCCGTCAACCTCCGCAGCTTCAATAGGCTCCCTGGGGAGCGCTACTATCCCCGCGAGTAGAACCATCATCATGAACGGAGTCCATTCCCAGATGTCAACGAGCAGGATCGAGAGCATCGCCGTGGAGGAACTGGTGGTCCACTCAATGTTCCTATTAAACCCGAGCAGGCCTATCAGGTAGTTGATAGGGCTGGTCCTCACCTCGTAGATCAGTCTGAACATGTAGCCTACAGTGACAGGCGTAATCATCATCGGAAGAAGGAGCAGTGGCAGCGCGATCGTTTTGCCTTTGAAAGGTTCCAAGAACAGAAGCGCGATCGCCAAGCCCAACAGGAACTCAACGGTCACAGCAACACCCACAAGCACCGCCGTATTCCTCAGTGAAGACAGGAACCTCATGTCAGTGAACGCGCGAACGAAGTTGTCTGCGTAGACGAACTTCGTGAGCTCTCTGTGAACAAAATTGAATGATGTCGCACTGATGTAGATCGAGTAGATCATTGGGAAAATGACGATGAAAAGAAGCAGAGCAATCGTAGGGACAACTAGTAGGATCGCGAGGCGTCTGTCACCATTCATAGGGTCATTCCAATCCTGATACAAAAAAAGGTGGAAGATGGGGCCTCTTTCCAATCTACAGGGACGGAAGCCCCATCGCTTCTCTATACAACTTTAGCTGGGAGTCCCTTCCGTGCTCGTCCGTGATTCTTTCCCACTCTTTTGCTACGGTATCAAGCGCTTCCTTCGCGCTGATTTCTCCCGCCAAGAACCTCGACGTCTGCAGGTCCAAGATATCGTTGTATTGCGCCCCTCCCGGTATTCTAAGCTCGGGATAGAGCAACCTGATGTTCTCCTCGAAGGCGTCCAAGTATTCCTTCGGTATACCCATAGCCTTGACCTTCGGGGAGTAGAAGTGCGAGTATCTGAAGAAGTCTTGGCCGGTCGCTGGGTCCGTGACGAGCCTCAAGCTGACTTCGGGTGATTCGAAGTAGCGCAGGACCGCGTATGCCGCGTCGGGGTTCTTGCTTGCCTTCGCGATGCCTAGCAGCCACCCGCCGAAAGTCATTGAGCGCTTGTATAGCACCCCATCCTTGATGACACCAGGAGGTACGCCGAATCCCATTTGCGGGGTCTTCGCGAGAGGATCCTTCAACTCGTTGTATCGTTTCCCTTCGTCGGGCCAGTGGCACATCATCGCAACGCTGCCGTTCATGAACGCGCTGAACAGTTCATCCCACTCAAAGCCTAGGACTCCTGGCGGGGATAGATCTATCGATCGTTTGTAGCTTTCGAGCGCGGCCAACGCGTTTGGAGAGTTTATCAGAGGCTTCATGTTTGTTGGATCGAAGAGGTGCGGATCGGGTGAGCTGTATGCTATGTATCGCAGCATATACCAATAGAACTGTCGTCCTCTCTTTCCTTGCTCGGCGCAGCCCCACAGATCGGTCTGTCCGTCACCGTTTCTGTCTCTCTTGAAGAACTCGGCGACATCGTTGTATTGATCCCACGTTTGTGGAAGCGCCAGATTGTATCCATACTTTGCCTTGAAGTCTGCCTTCTCCTTCGGATCCTCGAAGAGGTCCTTTCGGTAGTAGAGGAGTATGACGTCCCCGTCCATCGTCAGCGAGTATACCTTTCCGCCGTAAGTGTTCTCCCATTCGCGAAATCCCCCGTGTATGTCTCCCCAGGCAGGGTCATCCTTCAGCATGTAGTCGTCGAGCGGCAGGAGATACTTGACATAATCGCCCATCCATGCCGGGCTGAACATGAGAAGATCGTACGCACCGGTGCCAGTTGAGAGCTCTAAGAGTTCTTTCTCGAATAGTTCGCCTATGGGAATCCCCACGACCTTAAGATCCACGCCAAAAATTTCCTTGATAGGTCCGGAATACCAGTCACGCCATGGGACCTCGAAATGCCCCGAGTGCAGGACTACTGTGATACTCTTGCCCTCAAACGGCGCTGGTTTTCCCGGAGCACTTACAGTTACCGTCTGCGCTGCCTGAGTGACGGTCTGGGTCACAACACCGGCTGGAGGAGCTGCTGGCGGCCACATGGCCGCTGCACCAGCTCCTGTCGCTATTGCACCAACCACAAGACCCGTGACAGTGCCCTTGACGAAATCTCTTCGTGAGACTTTGGACTCCTCAGCTCCTTTTTCTTTAGCCATCCAAAAGCCTCCGGCTTAGGGTACGCCCCGGTTCCAATATAATGCTTACCCCAAGCGTTCGTACGCCTAATATACTTCTTCAGGAGCCCGCCGGCGCTTTCTGACCCAGCCGTGCTCGTGGCCTCAGTCAATGTCTTAGGAGCGCCGAGGAGTTGGAAGATGTGCCGCCGGCGCATGCGGGGGTCCCGGCTTCTGTCGCTACAGCACCAGTGACCGGACGTCTAACAATATCCGTGATGAAAAAGCGGTCTACAAGTGCTTGATCGATCTGACAGAGTCGAATGCGGCGCAAATGTTCTCGGGAGGCGTGAATGCTTGCATGTTGTGAGCGCTTGCAAAAATGTATCCTCCCCCAGCTCCAAGGGTTTCTGCAACTCTTTCAGCCTCTCTCGATACGTTTTCTGCCGTTTCGAATGGAAGGAGTCTCTGAACGTCGAGACCGCCATGAAAGCAGATCAGGCTGCCAAAATCTCTCTTGAGCGATTCGGGTTCCATGCCCACTGCGAAGGGCTGGACCGGGTTTAGAATGTCCACGCCTGCCTCTGCCAGATCAGGTATTAGTGGACGCACTGACCCGCAGGAGTGATGGAAGATCCTCGCCTTTGTGGTTCGGTGAATATGATCATAGAGCTCCTTGAGTCGAGGTTTGAAAAGGCTGCGGAACAGCTCCGGAGAAAGTATCGGCCCAGTTTGCATGCCATAGTCATCCCCGAACTGTACCACTTGCACATAGTCGCCCACTGCCCGGAGGAATTCAGTGTAGAATGATTTGAAGAGTTCTAACAGGCGATCAAGTAGGAGCTCGACGAATTCAACGTTTCTGTGGAAGTCGATCATTAGCTTCTCGAAGCCTCTGAGCCACCAAGCCGTCTCGAACAAGCCGCCATAGATCGAGTCCGCAACGATCGCGAAGTCGGTGGTCTCCCGGAGCGTCTTTGCCTGTTTCTCAAGTCCTTGAGTTCTCCCGGGGTCCGCCGGGTTAGGCCACTCGAACGTTTCCAGCTGCGCTATCGTGGCGTTTCGAAGCGGGTGGTCTATCATATCGTAATAGTAGGGGCCCCGCGCCCATTTGATTCCCCACTCATCCACGAATGCCAGTCTTCCTGAAGGATCTTCGAACTCGCGAAATCTCCAAACATCTGGCGGCCTGAGTGATATGTGTCGAAAATCAACATCAAAACGTCTGAGTAGCGCTTCGTCGGGGTCAACGATCTGTTGGATTCTATCCTTTATGACGGGGGATGTATTCATCGCCAGGAACTTGGTCAACTCTTGGTATGCAAGTATGTGTATCGAGGAAACGGGGCCCCCTAGGTCTATTGGAACGCTGTCCGGTTCTTTCCGGCCGAGCGCTAGCAGAACTCTTTCCAAGTGATTCAATCTTGATCAACGCCGGTGCCCATATGTCGCCTGCTCCTAGATCAAATGCATTTCCTGCACACGGATACCTTGTTAAGCGTGGGGCGGTCAGCATGGCTGCTCTCAGAGTCCATTGCGAGATTAAGTGCCCACTTTTCCGGAGAGGTCCGATGGCTTGGTGTCGGCTTTCGAGGATTGCTTGTCAGCGAATAGTGACAACTTCTTGTGTTTTCGCTGCCTCCCTCGCCGCCAGCGCTACTTGGAGACTTGCTCGGCCTTCTTCCGCGCTGACGGGTGATTTGCCGCCTTTTGAAATATAGTCGTAGAACGCGTCCAGTTCCCTTCTGTAGGCCTCTTGGAACCTTCCCAAGAACCACGGATATGGTTCGTCAATCATGCCTCGCTTGCTCCAAAGCCGGGTAGAATCGTTCTTCCAGTTGTCGATCCTCACTGCACCTTGACTGCCTAGAACCTCGGTTCTGAGATCATAGCCGTATCTTGAAGTTCGACTTCCCTCAATTATCCCCAAGGCGCCTGTCTCGAATTCGAGAATGGCGACGCCGTTGTCGTAGTCGCCGTATTTTGCGAACTGTGGATAGACCAAGGTCTTTCCAACAGCCGAGACTCTCCTAACTCTACTGTTCATTAACCAGAGTGCAATGTCGATATCGTGTATGCACTCATCCACGAACATACCGCCGCTCACGCGGATGTATTCATCCGGAAGCGGCTTGGGATCCCTTGCGCAGGTCTTAACCACCAGCGGCTTACCTATCGAGCCCTCCACGATCATTTTCTTCGCCTTTTGATAGCCCGGATCGAAACGCCGATTGAAACCAAGTTGACACTTGACGCCTGATCTCTTAACCGCCGAAACGATCTTATCGGCCTCCTTTAGGCTAAGCGCGATCGGTTTTTCGAGAAGCATAGGCACATGAGCTTCACAAGCCAAGACCACATGTTCTGTATGCAACGGTGTAGGTGAAGCGATCACAACGCCGTCCAAACTCTCCTTTTCCAGCATCTGAGCGGGGCTCTCATACGCTCGAATGCCGAACCTTCTCGCAACGGCTAGCGCAACTCTCTTGATCGGATCCGCCACAGCGATGAGTTCCGCTTTTCTTGCACTGCCCGCAACATTCTCAGCGTGCAACTTGCCTATTCGGCCGACGCCCCAGACTCCAATTCGAACGCGCTTCATCGAAAGCATACCTCTTGGCAGCGTTGTTCTCAAATGGTATTTACTTGTTTTCCTGTGCAGTTGTCGAAAGCGAGAACCAATCGCGATCCCGAGTTATGAGCTAGCGCAGAAATTCAGCGGAGATGATGATAGCCTTATAGCCGAACGAGGCTGAATCTGCCGGTTCCGCCTTGAGAATAGACCACGAACTGTGTGTCGAGTGCGGTGCATGCATATCCTACTGTCACCAGAATGCCATATCTACGCGCAATAGCCACGGCGTCATCGAGCTGGATACTTGCGTCGAATGCGAGACCTGTCCGAGAGCTTCTGTCTGCCCAATCGATGCGATAAAGAAGACATCCTTGCTCGCGGCCTAGGGAGATCCGGCGCAAAGGCCTAAAAATAAGCTCTACTTCTGGTGTATGAGCTTGGAGTGAAACGGTTATGGCCGAAGTGGAGCTGCAACACGTCACCAAACGGTTCGGCACTGTCGAGGCCGTCAAGGATGTCAGCCTAAAAGTCATCGACAAGGAGTTCCTAACACTTCTCGGTCCGTCCGGATGCGGAAAGACAACAGTTCTTAGAATGATATCGGGGTTGGAAACGCCAACTTCCGGCGACATATTCATTGGAGGCAAGAGAGTCAACGATGTCTCGCCCCGTGATCGGGACATAGCGATGGTCTTTCAGAGCTATGCGCTCTACCCGCACATGACGGTCTACGACAACCTTGCATTTCCCCTTAAGATCAAGAAGAAACGGAAGGATGAGATATCAAAGAGAGTCAAAGAGGCTGCAACTCTATTGGGCATCGACAAGTACCTGAAGAGGAAGCCCAAAGAGCTCAGCGGAGGTGAGCAGCAGCGCGTCGCACTCGGACGCGCCATCGTGAGGAACCCTCAGGTGTTTCTGATGGACGAGCCGCTCTCCAACCTAGACGCCAAGCTAAGAGTTCACATGAGGGCCGAGCTGATTAGGCTTCAGAAGGAGCTCGCTACGACGCTCATCTATGTGACCCACGACCAGTTGGAGGCGATGACGATGTCTGACAGAATCGCGATCATAGAGGCTGGCAAGCTCATTCAACTTGATAATCCCCAGGGCATATATCGGAAGCCAGCCAACCTCTTTGTCGCAGGATTCGTTGGAAGTCCGGCTATGAACTTCTTTGACTGCTCACTCGTCAGCAAGGATGGACTCGCAATGCTCGATGCGGGAACTTTCACGTACGAGTTAGATACTGAACTGAGCAAGTTGGTCATCGACGAGGCGACGAGTGGTGAGGCCATTCTGGGAGTGCGCCCGGCGGACATTGCTATCAGGCTTGAGAAGAGAGAGAACAGCATCCCTGCCGAGGTGTACGTAGTTGAGCCCCTGGGAGACCAACTGTTGGTTGACTTTAAGCTGGGCGCCAGCGTCTACAAAGCTTTTGGGCCAGCGGACCTGCGTGCCGGAATAGGAGACAAGGTCTTCATAGAGTTCAACAGAGAGAAGATTCACATATTCGACAAGAAGACGGAGAGAGCCATCGTCTAGGATTTCAGCGTCCACACTAACATGCACATTTGATTTCCGTTCCAGAGGCGTATCTCTCTCGCTGACCGAAAGGCGGGCTCTTCACTCCTGTGACTTGGAGTCCGACTCGGACAGTGCATTCGGGACTTGTTCATCGTGAGCTCGATAGGAAACAATGAAAGGCGGTCTCGATGTCAGGTTCCTTGCTCATTCGGCAGTCCGAGCATGTGATCTTTCCGATACTGCTGTGAACTAGTGCGGTTTCTTTTTCGGGCAGACCGATTGGTCTCACAAGAGTGGAGCAATAGCCTTGCCCGTCTGTCGAAACGCCTGCGCTTCATCTGGCTTGAAGATGATCTCTGCAGATACCCATCCCTGATAATTTACCTGTTTGAGCGCTCTGAGAACAGCCTCAAAGTCGATGTGCCCTTGTCCAGGTGCACCTCTATTACAGTCGGCTAGGTGCACATGGCCGATGTGTCGTCCGAACGAACGAATGGACTGAACCGGGGAGTCCTCCTCTATGTTCATGTGGTAAGTATCAGCCAGTATCCTCATCTTGGTCGTGCCAACTCGTGCCAGCATCCTTGCGCCGTCAGAGAGGGTATGAATCAGATTCGATTCGGCCCGATTCACGGGCTCAAGTAGGAGTTGAACACCTGCCCGATCGGCTAAGCCACAGATTTGTCGTAATGTCTGTGACAGTCTATCTTTGCCGCCATTTCTGCCGAGTCTCGCTGAATAGCTACCGCGAATCAGCCCAAGAATCACTGCACAATCAAGTTCAGAGCCTAAACGAATATATTCGTGAGCTCTCTGAGCGGCGGCCGCACGGATATACTTCCGGTCGTCAAGAAAGCTTAACCCAAATTTTGTGTACGTCATGCCTGTTCCGAGGGCGGCGAGCTCAAGACCGAGTGCAGCCAGAAGCTTAGCAATCTTTGCGGGGTTCGTCTTTCGTGGGTCATCGATATGAAGCTCGACACCATGGAAGCGATTCCTTCGAACTGACTCAAGACGGATCTGTAGCTCACGGTACTTGTGAGGAGAGTCGCCTAACAGCGGCAAAGCTATTCCAAGTTTCAAAGTTCAAGCTTCTCCTTCGTTCGCCGGAACGAGTGAGATGACTCCTCTCTTATATGCTCCGACATGTGGGAACTTTTGGGTATCGTGACAATAAGGCGTACCTAACAGACGAACTCGTGAGGAAGATAATGAGCCTCGTTAGAGACGTTAGGCGGGATATGGTCTTCACTCATTTATGCAAGGACTATAACCCGGACCATCTGGCGGGGTCTGAAGCAACCGTATTGGTGGTCTTCAATGCCAGCAATCTCAAGTACGTGACAGACAGGCCGTCAGTGTCGCCAGAACGATATATGCACACACGATCTTTGGGCGGGATTTGGGGCCGGATTTCTGGCTTGATATCAGAGATACCATCGAGATCAAGCTGAGAGCGCTCGCGTCTCATGGGTCACAAATGACATTTCTTCGGAATTTCTCAAGCCAGCGTTGGGCGGACGCTTGTAGAAAATGCTGGGATATTTGCCGCATATCCGGGGGCTTCAGTCAAGCGTAAGCCACGCTGAAGCATTCGGGCTGGTCAAGAAAAGCGGATAGAACTTTGCATCCGGTATTCGCGCAATAGAACGGATACCAAAACAGTTTGTCGTGGATCTTGCGACTGCATTACGATACAGGATGCTCGTAGACTTGATAGTCTGCAAGTGTTAGAAGTGATCTGTGAATTTAAAGGAAGAAGATTAATAGAGGTCGCCCTGTACGTGGGCGCGTGGTTGATTGGATTGGCAAATTGGAAGCTTCCGCCTGATGGCGGCCACATGGAGAAGCCTT
>Ga0209725_1000147_pt1 | contig 42363 bp, 43 predicted proteins | sample I18A1metaG_FD_184145 | JGI IMG/M metagenome (GOLD analysis project Ga0209725, IMG submission 184145) | Lake sediment bacterial and archeal communities from Gulf of Boni, Indonesia to study Microbial Dark Matter (Phase II) - ​I18A1 metaG... | ecosystem: Environmental > Aquatic > Freshwater > Lake...
AACTAGGTGACCTCAGTCATGCGTGCCGATGAGATTGACGTACCCGAGAACCTGTACTACTCGGAAGAGCATCAGTGGCTATCGATCGAGGGAGAGAAGTGCCGAATAGGATTGACCGACTATGCACAGAAACAACTCCACGAGATTGTCTTCATCGATCTGCCCGAAGCGGGCGGAGCATTAAGCGCCGGTCAGGTAATGGGCTCGGTCGAATCCGTCAAAGCCGTGTCTGACATTTTGAGTCCCGTATCTGGAGAAGTGCTTGAAGTCAACAAGAACGTGCAGGACAATCCTGGTGTCATCAACAATAGCCCTCACCAAGATGGATGGATCGCGATCGTGAAACCATCAAAGCTGAACGAAGAACTGAAGTCCCTTCTCCCAGCTGAGGCCTACGCCAGTCACATCAAGGCACTTCTCGAAGCCAAGTAAGCGGCTCAAGAGCCTGCACGTGTGGATTCTAGAGCCACGTACGACTGTGAGAGATAGAATACGTCGGCCAAAGCCTTTCTAACTCGAGAGGGTTCTCCCTCAAATATCAGGTGAAGATCATCTTCAAACTCAACCAATACCCCAAACTGCTCGGCAACCTCCTGAACTCTCCCCTCACCTATGACTTGTTGCAGTGTCAGCCTCGCCCAGGCTGAACCCGAGCCCCTAGGAAGTCCTGGGAAGAAACGGGATTCGCCGTAGGTCATGGGCTGCTCTACATTCTCAAGCTCGGCTTTCGAGAGCCTTTCCATCCAGTACTTTGCTCGCACTTCTCCGAGCTGTAGGCTCGCAGAGATCATCTCCCTCTTCGCCTTTTCCAGACTCTCCTCCAGTATCACTAGCGAGTCTCTTGACCCACTCGTCGAGACTTGACAGGGATCAAAGGGCGATGTGCGGACGAGATGCAAGAGAGCCTTGCAGTCCCTTAATTGGGACGCATCCACTTTGATGTCGCATGCCACTAGCTCTTCAAAGAGCTTGAACAGAACTAGCCAGATCCTTTCCAGCCGTGCGATCGCAGTGTCCGAGGTTGTCAAGTGGCTCGGGTTCTCTTGTCGTGTTGACGTGGATTCACGGACGTGACAACATAAGCGTTGTCATCATAGCTAACGTACATCGAATAGCTTGATTCCTAGAATTCCCGACCTCTAATTCGGTTTCTATGATTTATATACACATCACCTAGAAACATCGGACACTACCTCACGGCTCACAGAAACACGGACCCGGCGATTGACCATGATCGCATATTATGCACTATTCTTCGCAATCGGGATCGCAGCCTGCATCTTGTTCGGCTTGTGGAACGTTGCGACCTGGTTCAGGGTCGCGAACTCCTTCGCGCAAAGCATGAAGAACACGGTCAGATCCATATTCAGCCGCAGAATTTTTGGTCTCGCCAAGGCGTTCTTCTCGAACTCTCTTCTGTTCACGAGACTGTCAAGGGAGAGCATGACCAGAGGCATAGTCATCTCAGCCTTTCTCATCAGCTATGTGGGTGTGATCCTCATCAATCACCTCATGGCGGAGATTGTGCCAAAGATCGGGCCTGAAGATCCCATCTCAATCTTCCTCTACGCGCCTTTCCTTCCTGCGTACTTCTTCGAAGTTGTGCCTGCAACCGCTATGGGGTGGATGGAGAACCTGTACGGGTTTGCGGACAACCTCTTCATGGCTGTAATCATCTTCGGCGAGGTCTGGTTTGCCTACCGCAGATTCGTGCTGAAGGAGACGCCTCTCAGAACCGGCTTCGCTGATGTGTCGGCCATAATTCTGACAGTCGCGTGGCTGGTTGCGAGGCTGGTAGGCGAAGGCGTCTCTCTACTGCAATATGACGTGCCTGAGTCTGTTGGAGGCTATTGGTTTCTCGCGTACGGCGTCTCTCAGATTCTGCTACCTTTGAGGTTGGATTTGGCAAGCGTGGCGTATGGCGCGTGGTCGCTATCCGGTCTCCTGCTGGGTCTCTTCATGGTCTCGATACCACTGAACTCGAAGCTCTGGCATATCTTCACGGGGCCGCTTGTTGTCCTCACAAACCTCCCAAGAGGGCAGGGGCCAAAGATCGAGACTTCTACGTCTGGAAGACCATTCTCCGTGAAACAGATGATTGAGATTGATGGATGCCTCAGTTGCGGAGTATGTGCTGACAACTGCGAAGTCTACTCCGAAACAGCGAATCCCGGGACTGTCTACGTGGGGATTCTCAAGACGTTCAGATCGATTATGCGACGGAGATACGGACCAATAGCCAAGATACTCAGCGAAGAGAAGCCCTCACCTACAGAACTCAAACTCTTCTCACGAGGTGTCTTCTACTGCACATTGTGTGCAAGGTGTAGAGAAGTCTGTCCGATTGGGATCGACACACGTTCTCTCGGGAAGTCAATAAGAGAACTCCTTGTCTCCGAAGGCCACTATCCAGCCAACTTCAATCTCATGAGAGATGCGGTCGCCTCGAATCACAATGTTCTCGGTCTTCCAAATTCCGAACGGGCATTGTGGGTTGAATACCTCCCAAACCCCGATGAGACGTTGACCAAGAAAAGCCATGCAGAAGTGGCCTACTTTGTCGGTTGCATGTCATCATTCTCCCCCACCGTGCAAGACGTGCCTGCAGCACTTGCACAGATCCTCCAACACGGTGGCGTAGAGTTCGCGATCCTCGGCGAGAACGAGTGGTGCTGCGGTTATCCACTGGTGTGGGCAGGGATGCGTGAAGAAGCCGAAGAGCTGAGGAAGTCAAACGTCAAGAGAATGACCGACCTCGGAGTCAGGACAGCAGTATTCTCCTGTCCGTCGTGTTATCATGCGTGGACGACCGAGTACCACGTTGACTTCGAACTCCTGCACCATTCACAGTACTTGCTGCGACTCATCAGGGAGGGAAAGATACAACTCAAGCCCTTGAACGTCACCGTCACATATCACGACCCTTGCGACTTGGGTAGAAATTCTGGAGTATACGATACTCCGAGAGAGGTCATTAGGAGCATACCGGGCATTTCCTTGGTCGAGATGCGTTTCAACCGAGAGAAAGCGCTTTGTTGCGGAGGGGGAGGAGACGTGGAGGTCGCCGATGAGAACTTTCCGTCAACCATCGCGAGGCAGTTGATCTCTCTTGCCAAAGAAACCGGCGCTGACATGATTGTGACAGCCTGTCAACAGTGCAAGCGGACTGTGTTGAAGGCGCTGTCAAAGGAGACTCCGGAGCGGAGCCCTATCAAGGTCGTGGATCTCGCCGAGCTCGTTCTCAGATCAATCGAGGCCTGAAAGACTCGGGCTCGACCAAGCGAGCAGTCTTCTTTCATCTTGGCTGCCATTTGTAGGCTACGGGATCTTTGCGGCTGGGGGACCTCCGAATGGAGTCTTCTGCCGAAACGAGAATCGATTCCAAGATAGTTGATATGGCGTTCTTCTATCATTGCTGTAGAACAGATACCAGAGCCTAGCTCCTTGTGAAGAAACCCGCGTCGATACTAGCGTAGTCACCTGACTCTTCGAGAGCACGATTGATTGCGATCTCAGCGATCGTTCTCTGTCTGGAGACGATTTCCTTGAAGCCGTGGATAACCCTCAGAATTCGACTTCGACAAAGAGGTGCTTGAATCATCTCTGATAGACTATCCTCAATCCTGTTGGCGTCCTCCTCCAGTTTCATAATGGTTTGAATAAGCTCGTTTGCTCGGGCAACATCCCTAGTGATCAATGAGCTGATCGCTCCTTCTGAAACCTCGGCGATTGCAGAGTCGAGCCGCGCAATCTCTGCGACAGTACCATTCTGTAAGCAGATACCCAGTTCCAGTACATTCGCGGCTTCCTTCGCGACCGCCTCTGCACAATTCACGACCGCCTTGAGATTGCTCAACACTGCTCTGTCACCCAAGAGCCAGTATTGCGATCGAATCCCTAAGGCCTCGGCCAGCTTTCGATCATAGACTGACGAGAGAAGTTGCCTGACCACAAGCCAATAGACTCGTTCGCCCTCCTTTCCCATTGCCAGCACACTAGGGAGATCAAGAGCAGTTCCCGCGGTGAGCGCTTTTGCCACTGACTCTCGCATGAATGAAGAGATCAAGTGAAGCCGGCGAATGGAGTTGTCCATCGTGGGCTTGGAAGGATCCGCCAAGCTTTGAAGGATGATCAGGTTCTCTGTCCGCTCGGAGACGTGGAGACCTACAAGAGAAAGTGTCAGTCCATCTAGTTCCTGTACGTGTTCGGACTTGAAGCGCGTTCTTGACTGAATCCAGATCATCTTGTGTCCGACGACGTAAGCACCTATGACCATTCTCGTGAGCATGTTAGGAAGTTCGCAGAGGTCGGCATTGATCACGCAGACTCTGGGTGCTTCCTCCACCTCTTGCTTCCCGATCGCAAGTTTGAGTGCACCGGAATCGGTCTGATCGACGGCAAGATAGTCGCCCTGTTTGAGGCTGAAGGCGTTTACCCAGTCTCTCGGGAGGGTGACTGCCAGCGTCGATCTCCCCAGTTTCAGGACTTTCCGCATGCCAGACGTCAGTTGTGCGCACCTCTACGCCACAATGGGTGGTTCATCGGGAGTATATACTAAGTTATATTCCTTAGCCAAATGGCACATATACGAAATGTTCTACGGCCGAAACTATATAGACGCACATACCAAGACCCCGACAGGTGAAGGAAACGTGAACTTGCTAAGCAAGTACGAGTTCCAGGAAAGCCTACTGTACTCCAAAGACCATCTCTGGGCAAGAATCGCCCAAGACCAGAACCCGCAATCAAAGGTATACGTCGGAATGACGGACTTCGGCCAACAGAAGATTGGACCAATCGAGTTCATCCGTATCCTGCCCAAGGGCCGCTACATAAGTCGCGGACATCCCTTCGGATCCGTCGAGTCAGGAAGACGGATCGTGCTTCTACGTGCACCAATCTTCGGGGTGATTCAAGAGACCAACGAGGAATTGAGAGAACACCCTGACCTGATAAACAGTGACCCCTACGGACGAGGATGGATCGCAACCTTCCAGCCATTCCAACTAGAAGAAGACAGGAAGGAACTCGTCTCGCGGCGTGAAGATCTGGAGCGCCTTGTCGCGACGGCACCTCGCTAGCGTAAGAGGAACTCTCATGTCCCTCGAGAACGCCATGGCAGACATCGTGGGAAGTCGCGGAGTGTCCACCAGCTACCTTGAAAGGGCCGCGTACAGTCACGACCTTGCCCCCATTCCCCGCAACATCACACGATTCTTCAACACCATGCCGGACATGATCGTAAGGCCGGATAGTCTAGATGAAGTTGCGGGCATCCTGAAACTCGCCAACAAGATGAGGGTGCCTGTCATACCTCGAGGCTCAGCGACTTGGGGATACGGCGGAGCGGTTCCCACAGTAGGAGGAATCTTGCTAGACCTTCGTGGGTTGAACAAGATCATCTCATTTGATGACGCTCGAGGGCTGCTCACGGTTCAGTGCGGCGTAGTCTGGAAGGACATCCTAGACTTCCTAGAGAAAACGAGATGGGAGCTTCCAGTCTATCCCTCCAGCGCACCTAGTTCTACTGTTGGAGGGTTCGCGGCCACCGGCGGCTTGGGTTATGGCTCTCTGGAACACGGGAGCCTCAAGGAGAACGTCGAATCGATCAAGGCTGTTCTGCCTACAGGAGAGAAAGCCTTCGTTGGGCCTAAAACAAACTGGATCAGCCCGGACCAACTTTTCAGTTCAGAAGGCATCCTGTGCGTGTTTGGAGAGCTGACACTGAGGCTTGTGCCTAGGAGCCACACTGCAATCCCATTCTTGGCATACTTTGATCGTCTGGGCGACGCCGTCGAAGTCGCGAACAACTTGGCTCAAGAAACAAGACCGTTCGGATTGATCCTTCGAGCATTCGGCTTCGTACGAGCCCGCAAGGGAGAGACCCTGACAGGCCCTAATGATGTTGAATCAGGGGCCATAATCTTCGGTCGTTACAGTAGCTCAACAAACAAAGTCGAACAGTCTATGGATACGCTTGCGAAGATGGTCGCCGAGAAACAGGGTATCCTGAGACCCAGAAATGAAGCGGAGTTCGAATGGGGCGAACGATTCTACCCACTTCGAATAAAGAAGCTTGGGCCGTCTGTCTTGACCTCGGACGTAATAGTACCTTCGAGCCAATTGGAGGAGATGATCCAATACGCGTGGCAGCTGGGTCGCCATGCCTCGGTGGATGTCGAGCTTGAGATCATCTGGCTCTCTCCGGATCGCGTACTGTTCTTCCCACTCTTTCTAAGCGACGAACGTCGTACATTCCGGTACCTCAGCCACTCCGCGATAACCAAGAAGCTAATCGACCGCGCGATTGCAGTTGGCGGCCGATCATACGGATACGGCCTGTGGAACTCCTTCCACTTCAAGACTTCAGAGCCGAACAGAAGAAGAGAATTGACTGACATGAAACGCATGCTGGATCCTAACAACATTATGAATCCAGGCAAGACATTGCAGGCGAAGACTAGATTTGGACTCGCGCTCCCCAAGCCCTTGTACTCGGGGTTGCTCGAGACGCTATGGCAGCTGGGAAGGTGGTTCTAAGTGTCTAGGGCGCTACTGTCCAAGCTTCAACGAGAAGACATCTTTGCGTGCGCTCAGTGTGGCTACTGTGTCAACTGGTGTCCGATCTATGACAGGTCAGGTTGGGAGTCCACATCACCTCGTGGAAAGGTCTTTCTGCTAAAGAGAATGCTAGACAGAAACGGTCCCGATGTATTCACTTCGAACCCTCGGATGGCATCAGAATTTGTGCAACGATTGTTCGATTGCACGACGTGTGGTCGGTGTACTGAGAAATGCCATCTGGAAATCAATTTGCTGGATCTTTGGGTCAAACTCAGAGAGATATCGGTCAGAGCGAGGCTGGCGCCTCAATCTGTAGCCGTCATTGAGAAGACACTCCTAGGACCGAAGAACGTCTTCGGCATGGACAGTGCCGCACGCCGAGATTGGGCAACATACACAGGTGCGGAAATCAAAACCCGAGAGCAAGCCAGAGTTGTCTTTTTCGTCGGGTGTGTGACCTCCTACTCAGGTCGAAGCCAAGGTGTTGCACAGGCCATCACGGCAATCCTCAATCACGTTGGGGAGGATTGGAGCATGATGGATGACGAGTGGTGCTGTGGACATCCTCTAGCAGTAAGCGGTGCCACGGAGGCCTATCGGCACATTGCAGAACACAATGTGCGAATCATCGAAAAGATGGGCGCAGAAACATTAGTGAGCGGATGCCCCGGATGCTGCCTAGCATTCCGAGAGGAGTATCCTCGGATACTCGACAGAAAACCAGGCTTTGAAGTCATTCACTTCGCTCAACTCCTCGACCGATATGTTAGTGAAGGCAAGATCGATATTCCGAAACTGCAGGCGAAGGTTACGTACCACGACCCTTGTGAACTAGGTCGCCTCGGAGGGGTAACCGAAGAGCCCAGAAGGGTACTGACTTCCTTCGTCGAGAACTTCATCGAACCTGAGGAAAGTGGCCGCATTGGTAGATGCTGCGGCGCGGGTGGTCTTCTCAAAGCTACCAATGTCACGTTGTCCGGGGACCTCGCCGATAAGCGCCTCTCAATGCTCAACAATACTGGTGCGGAGATCATCACATCTGCGTGTCCCTCTTGCGAACAGAATTTAGGCGAAGCCTTGTCCAAACGACCAGACTCGACACGAATTCAGGATCTAGCTGAGGTCGTCGCCCAACAAATGGGCCTGATGTAAGTAGGGGTCCTAGCGTGACCACGCATCTAGCCGGCACACGCAATCTCGAGGACTGGGAAAGAGGAAACTGTGCTCGATGACCTAACCTCACGGAGTCAATTGGCCTAGTATGTCTATGCTACGCACAAGTGATGACCGCGCAAGTTCAGATTTGACGAATTCCTCTCGTCTGTCGTCGGTCATCCCGACTGCGAACTCATGTGTCCTATGGACGAAATCCGCGAACAATTGAGCCTGCGGATCGTACGATGATGATACTGCTTCATGATCGCTTACAGCCTGCATGACTGCTTCACCAGCTGCTATCCCGCTCTCGATCGCTAGTCGAACCCCTTCGCCAGACAGGTGGTTGCAGAAGCCTGCCGCGTCTCCAACTAGGATTACGTTTCCATCTCCGTACCGCGGGGAGCCGTACGGAATCGCTCCTGCCTCTCTTTTTTCCAACCTTGCAGGCCTGAAGGCAAACTCACGGCGTAACCACTCCTTGAACCTGCTGATGCTATCTGACACGGATGTCGGACTGGCACGAGGCACTCCCGTCCCAATCACGAGGCTTCCATTCTTCGGCACGACATAACTGTATGTCGGCGCGATATCGCCCTTCAAGAAGGCGTAGAAATATTGGCCGAAGTCTCCTTCACCTGACCAACGTTCCTGCAATATCCGCAAATAATCTACGCCTGCACTTGCGTAGATCTGTCGCTGCACGGTCGAGAAGACCCCGTCAGCTCCGATGAGATATCGAGTCGAGAACTCGATCCTATCTCGACCAACCTGCACGAGCGCCTTGATGCTCTCATTCCTTCTGAAATTCAAGAACGTAGCTTCATGCAATATCCTCGCGCCTGAGCTCTCAGCGGCCTTCCGCAACCACTCGTCGAATCGATCACGATCGACGTTCAGAAGTCTATAATCTCTCACGTTGCCTCCATTCTTCTTCCCACTCGGAGGAACATAGAAGAGCCCAATCGTGGCTGGGTAGGACATTACCTCCGGGGGAATCTTCAGGCCGAGATTGTCTAGGACATCGACGCAGACGGTGGTAAGCACACCTCCACATGGCTTGTGCCGATCTACTGGTCCCTTCTCCGCCAATGCAGTATTGAATCCCAGCTGTGAACACTTTGCGGCTGACGCAGCTCCCGCCGGACCTCCACCGATCACTAGGACATCGAAGTTCTGCATTTCCGTACCACTTGAAGAGCTCTTTTCCTCTCGATCCAGCTCAGAAGTTTGGAGACGAGCTCCACTTTGAGCTGCGTTTGAGCTTCAAAGGCTCCATTGTATGCGTCCTCCATCTTCCCCAAATCATAGCAGGTTAGATCATCGATGTCTATGATCATGGCTGGCAGCCCCGCCTCTTCAAGCTCACTCCGATGCTTTGAGTAAAAAGCGCTGCAGCAGCAGCCTATGTACCCCTTCGCCTTGTCTGCTTTCATGATCCTCAATGTCTTCATGAGGTGTTCGAAGTTCTGAATCGTCACGGGTCGGAGGCCAGCCGACTCGGCCAATTCGTAGATCACTCCGATCGAACATTCTCCGCACTTTGCGCAACCCTCCGTCTTTCTATATTCGCAGGAGGGTGGCTTCGCGCAGTAGGGCAACAGGATGTAATCGCAGCCGTCGTCTAACACGCGCTTTGCGTATCTTGTCACTGGATATACGTGATTTGCCTCAGCGAGGCTGAGGCCGAAGCGCTCATATGAGGCTTTGCCAACAGCTTCAAGGATCAAATTCACAACATCCTCCGCGGTTACGCCCGGGACCTGAACTTCACTCCTTGCGAAGAAATCATGGACGATGTTCTCAATCGAACCTTTGTCGTAGGGAGCAAATTTCAGGGCCGCTTCGAGGTCGAGGATCGCTGCTGTTGGAAACGTGAAGAAGTCGCCTGTAATGAGAATGCTCTTGATACAGTTAGCTCTTCTATCTAGAGCTAGCGATACTCGGATCAATCCACCAGGTCGCTTGTCGATGGCCTGGAGAATTGCTGCCTCGTTCAGGGGTCGACGGTCAAGAAAGATCCACTCATCTGACTTGAACCTAGGCAGCCTTTCCCGAAGAAGATCTTTCTCCGGAACGGATAGTGGCGCCTTGGCGAGTTTGATAGCGAGAGCCTCTTCGAAACCTTTCCTTAACGCTTCCTTGATCGTCCTGTAGCTTGGCCGATAGCCTATCTCCCACTTAATGCACGTCACTCTTTCCTTCGCTGACTTGAGTTCCTTATCGCTTAGCTTCGCAATTGGTATCCTTAGCGCGCGAACCATCGTTTCAACGTCAAAGTCGACAAGTAGGGTGCCTTGAAAGAGGAGCGCGTCGCCCGATTCCACACCGCCTGTGCCGGATATCTTTCTACTTTCGACTTCGATGTCGTTCCTAGGCCGAAAGGCGGCGCGTATCCCTATGATGTTCAGTGCACGAATTGGGCCTTCACACATGACCTTGAAGAGTTCTTCCTTGCATTGACCACAGGAAATGGAATCGCTGGAGGCTATGACTTCCCATCCTATGGATGACTTGTCAAAATATATGGTGCCCCCCCCGGTCACTCGCCTGTTTATGTCTATGCGCCTTCTCTTGACGTAGTCTAGTCGAACCTCCTGTTCAACGTCCTGATTGTACCCCACAAGCACGGCCGGGGGATCGAACTGGAGAAAGCGTACCGTGTTGGGAATCAGATGGTCAGATCTGCACTTGAGGATTACATCGTCCAGTGCCATGTTCTCGGCAGCGCTACGTCTCCCCGTGTCAAGGAGCCTCCACTTCTCCATCTGTCACACGTCCTCGAACTACGAGTCCGCGAGAATGGGGTTCATGTCATGCATTCATGCGAGCTGTGTGGACGGCAATATCCCGCCACAGGAGAGAGCAACACTTCTCATGGAACTTGATCCTCAACCCCAGTTTTCCTGCGAATTCGTAGGCATCTTCACTTGGATATGCGATTCCATTCACACCCGCTCTAATCGCCAAGGCATCGGTTTCTGCTTTATATTGACCTCTTGGCCTAGCGCATCCAAGCACCAAGGGAGTCTCCGGCATCAGGAATCTTGAAGCCAACACCACCCGGGCGACATCTGTAGGCACGGTCGGTGAAACGTGTTCCATCTTTGTGTTGCTTAGTGGTGTGAATGCTACGAGGACTACAGCGGCTGGATTGTGTTTCGACACCATCTCTAGTGCTTGCTTCTCACCCTTCAGTTTTCCGTAATGTATCCCTATGACGATGTGAGGGACGGTTGGGACACAGTTCTCCTCAAGTAGTGAGAGCGAACGATCAAACGAACGTACGTCCTCGTTGAGGTGATATATCTCTCTGAGGGTATCGTTCGATCCGATCACGTCGATCATAGCCGCATCGATATCCGCGTGAGCTAGGGCTCTTGCTAGGGATCGGTCCACCAAGCCGGTGTGTACAACAGTGTCAAGTCCAAGCTCTTGCTTGACTCGCTTGATTGTTCGAATGAATTTCATGAGGGGCACAGCTCCACTGCTGAGACTCCCACCGCTAACTAGGCACCCCGTGCCGGCTTGATCCTTGATCTTGGCACACACTCTGAACAGTTCCTCAGGCGTTGTTGCTGCGATCATGCTTTCCAATAGTTGGCCGTTGCAGTGTTTGCAGTTGAGAGCGCAGAACTTGCCTGTCACTGAGATTCCTGGGAAGCTGTTGGCTTTGGTTGCTTGGTAGAATGATGTCTCGTAATGCACCATGCTTGGCACGTAAAAGTGGATCAAGTTGGAGAAGTGCTCTTGAGACAAGTCATACGCTCTATCAAGAAACGACTCCAGCTCACGAGAGTCCGACTGGAAGCATTGTTCCACCAATTCAGGACTGTCATCTTTAGAGCCGTGCTCTAGATTATGTCGAGGCAATTCTCGCAACCTATGTCATCTATCCACACTCTTGGGGGCCTATCAGAGTAATCTCCGAGTTGCCTCTTTGCGATCGAGACATCCTTCTCGTCAGGAATGAAAGGGAAGTTTCTCAATTCGCCGATGTATGCCTGATAAGGCGTGGAATCTGAAAAAGGTCTGTTACAAGCGTTCTCCATTCTCTTCGTCGAGCATCCTGAGATCACGAAGGGCATCCCGCTGTTGATCGCGTCATGGAGCACGCTGTCATCGAGGCCGAAGTCCACCACTCTTCCATTCCCATCGAAGCCCATCTTATCCGCGCAAGTCATGCCTTTGTTGATTAGGTATCGAGCCAGCTGCACTCGTCTATACGACCCGACCGGGGGCTGTTTGTGTCGATGCATCAATGATCCCTGCTCTGGGAAAAAGGAGAAAAGATGAGATAGCGCGCCCTTGTCATACGCCATCTGAATTATCTCAATCATTTCCCGCTCTGTCTCTCCCAATCCCACTATCAGATGTATTCCCACGTTGTGTCTACCGAAGATCTCTATTCCTTCTTGCACTGCCCTCCAGTATCTCTCCCACTTATGGGGCCCTGACACCCCTCGCCCTCTCAACTTGTGGAATAACTCCGGGGTTGCTGCGTCGATCGCTATTCCCACCTTGTCCGCTCCGGCCTCCTTGGCCTCAAGGAGCCAGCCCTTATCGACGATCGTCGGCGTGATTAGTGCGGATATGGCCTCCATCTTGTCGTGCAGTCTCCGTATGATGCTCAGTGTGTCTCTTGGAGCTCTCCTGTGCGTTATCATCGAGACGCAGACTCTTTCCACGTGAGAACAGGTCTCGGAACCAATTCTGTTCATGATTTCGTCTGTCTTGAAGATGGGCCAGTCAACTCGAATGAAACTCCGCTCTCTCCATGACTGACTATCCTCTCTTGTTCGCGATAGGCCACAGTATGCGCATCTACCGACGCACCCATCGGCGTAGGTCAGAAGGAGGTTAAGGCAGTATAACTTCGCATCCCGAAAGAACCTTCCTTGGACAAAGCCCATGGTGATAGCTGCTGCGAAGCTCGTCCTCATGTACTCAGGTGATTGTTCAGTGAAAGACTCGCCTGCAAAGTGCGTGTCCGAGACCAAGCCAAACTCGCTCTTGCGTACACTAGACGACATTGTCTGCGAGCCTTATACCTTCGATTCGTGAGGAGGACATTGATCGCTCTTCCTGCAGGCGGACAACTAGATGCAGTGGAGACCTCAACGGTTTCTTCAGACATCTCCTCATGTGTCGTCTGAGTTCTACTGGCCCCAAGCAGGAGAACCTGTCCAACTCTCATTTCGAGTTCCATGCGCGCTGGAGCTGTGTTTGAATTTCCGAGTGCCACAGTGCAACGTTCTGCATTTCCAAGAAGAAGCTGTGAGTGACCGCACTACTTCTTGAACAGTTTCGGCAGTTCGGTTTGCACAAACTTCTCGATCTGAGCCTGATCTGTCATCAGATTCTTCAGCTCATCATCCAGCTTGGACGGTTGAACTACAGCAAGCCAGCCCTTGCCGTACGGGTCCTCATTGAGCAATTTTGGTTGCGTCTTCAGTGCGTCATTAGACTCGACTATCGCTCCTGAGAGCGGGGACTTCAGAGGACCAACCCACTTGCCGGTCTCCATCGTTCCTAGTGGTTTCCCGGACTCGACCTGTCTGCCTTTTGGCATCAGCCTCACGAAGAGGATCGAACCAGCAGCCTGCTGAGCCATGTCGGTAACGCCCACACGGACGGTCCCGTCTTCCTTCTTCACCCACAGATGGTCTGCCGAATAGAGTAGTCCCTCAGGATATTCGAACTTCTCGAGTATCTTCACCATGTGTGGTCACCTAGCAGAGGATACGTGCAGGGAAGAAAAGCCTTTCCGGCCTACATTTCAGGCGCGGAAGAGGAGTTTGTTTCCTTCGATTGTTGTGAGACCTGTTTCTTTGCGTATCTGTGCATCCATCGTTGCTCGTGCGCTGCTACGCTGATGCTGCTTGGAATTTCTGAACGACCTCATCAACAGGACTCATGTTCAGCTGTAGGCCGAGCGTGGCTCGGTCGAGGCCCATGCAGAGACCCAACAGCTGAGTATAGTAAAAAGTGGGGAATGAAGTATCGGCACCGAGAAGGGCACCAATTGCCTCTTGTCTTGCATCGAACATTCTCATGCAGAACGGACATGTCGTTACCAATCCGTCGAAGCCAGCCGTTCTGAGCTTCTCAAGCTTTGCGCCCGCGATCTTTAGGGAGGATTCGCCTGCAGAGACCGCTATTCCTGCGCCGCAGCAGTCCAGTCTCTCGGGATAGACATCCCACCGTGCTCCGAGAGCGCCTATCAGGGTTTCGAGTTTCATGGGGTTTCGCGAATCGTCTGGCCTGCCAAGCTCACTTGGTCTGAGTGCGTGGCAACCGTAGTGTGCAGCAAACCTCAATCCGGCCATGGGCTTACTGACAACGTTCCGTATCTTCTCCGGGCCAATGTCGTCGTGTAGGACTTCGATTACGTGTCTGACCCTCACTGTGCCATTGTATCGGAGTCCCTCTGACGCAAGTATTGCATTCACCTTCTCCTTCATGGCAGCATCCGACTGCAATGCGTGCTTTACTTCGCACATTGACAAATGACACCCGTTACAGAGCGGGAGCATGTCGAGACCCTGGTCCTCGCACAAAGCGAGGTTTCTGGCGGTCAAGTACGTCCAAGTCAGGTTGTCGAGGCTGTTTAGAGGAAAACCGCAGCAGCCTGCACCTTTGATCTCTACGAGCTCTACGTCGAGCTTGGGCAGCACCTGTCGCGCGGAAAGCTCGCAGGCATACTGCTCAGTCTGCGCATAGCAACCTAGGAATAAACCGAATCTCGTATGCCTATCCTCCGATGATCTTCCTCAAACCTGTCTCACTGAGAGCCTTTGCGAACTTGCCCTGGTCCAGTGGTTTGGACAGGCTTGGGAGACTGAACGAGTTGCGAGAGAAGCTTTCGAAGTCTCGAGTAACGACATCCTGAGGAGGTTGGACTGCTCCTGATTCATAGACGGATCTTGCCATCTTCGAGTATCCTTCAGGTGGCACGACTCCCTCGCGCACAGCGAGGTTTCGAAGTGCAAGCATCACAACCGGTATGTTGACTCCTCTCGGACATTGCTCATGACACTTGAAGCAGATCATGCACTCCCAAAGCGCCGGACTCGAAAGAACCTCCTTCTTCATCCCAAGTATTGCTTTCCTTATTATTGTCCGACTTCGAAGAGAAGTCAGGCGGCCCGAAGGGCATGTTCCCGTGCACGTTCCGCATTGAAAGCATGACTTCACCGCGTCGCCGCTGATTCTAGAGACTTCCTCAATGAAATTCAGATCAAGTTCGCTGCTCTTGATGACCATGATGAAGCGTCGCGCCTCGCAAGTCGGAGGACCGGTGATGTGATATTTCTATGGTAATTATATTAGTATCGCGTGCATGTAGACTATACGCCATGCGTATTTGTGGATTGACCCTCATAAACCGGGATTGCGAGTGACAAGCGTGGAAGTCGTAGACGAGAAACTCAGAGAAGAAATCATGAGCTTTGCGAGGAGATACATCTCCTCAGGTATCGTGGGAATCGTTGGCTGCTTCGCAACAATATCGCGTCAAGTCAAAGAGAAATATGGACCTGAGGGTGAGCGACTACTGCAAGAAGCCTATCATGATGTCGGTGCAAAGATCGGACTGTTCTGGAAGGACAAGCTTAGTCTCGCAAAGGGTGATCTGAAGGAGCTTGACAATGTTCTCATGGGGATGGCACGTGACATCGGCTGGGAGTACAAGATAGTGCAGACATCTGAAGATCGGACAGTAGCTAGAGTGACCTTCTGTCCCTACCTGAAAGGATGGAAGATGCTGGATGCTCCTCCTTACGTCTGCGACTTGTGGGGACATTTCCTCTCAGGAGTCTCCGAATCAATAAACCCGAAGATATCTTTCCGATACAACGCCAGCATGCACAAAGGCGACCCCTACTGTGAGATGATCTTCGAGAAAAAGGCGTGAATCTTTATGACTTCGTCCGAGGCTGACCTCGAATTCATTCTTTCCCAGATTCACGCTCGTCGGCGCGACCCGGGATTCATGCAGGAGGTAGCGAACACCCCTAGGGGAGAAGGAGTCCTCTCGTGTATTCAATGCGGCAGATGCGCAGGAAGTTGTCCTGTCGGAAGGTTGACCGTGAAGTACAACCCAAGGAGACTCATCGAGATGGTGAACCTTGGATTCAAGTGGGAGGCGCTATTCGAACTCTCGTGGCTCTGCCTGTCCTGCTTCACGTGTATAGACAGGTGCCCACAGGGAGCAGACGTAGGCGAAGTCGTCTTCGCACTCAGAGCCATAGCGGCAAGAGACGGAAACGCCCCGAAAGGCGCTCTGACGATGGCGAAGAACCTGATTGAGACAGGTCGTATTGTCAACCCGACGGCCTCGGTGAGCAAGCAGAGAGCAACTCTTGGCCTACCACCACTAGAACCAATCTCCGAAGTCGCGAAGATAGCGAGAAAGACCGGTTTCAGCAAGATCCTCGGCTTGAAATAGGAGCTGAAAGAGAAAGTGAAGTATGCTCTCTACCTAGGCTGCCTGATTCCCTCAAGAGAACTGTCATACGAATTGGCGACCAGAAAGACACTGCCGGCGCTAGGCGTGGATCTAGTGGACATGGAGGGGACCAGCTGTTGCGGACCATTCGCGATTCAGTCGCTCGACTACACTGGGTGGATGGCGCTTGCGGCAAGGAATCTGTGCATCGCTGAGAAGATGGGACTTGACATCATGGCGTTGTGCAACGACTGCTACGAGTCACTGCTGATGGTCAATGACACTCTGAAGAGAGACAAAGAGATGCGAGATGAAGTCAACGGACTCCTTTCGGTTGCGAACAAGAAGTTCAAGGGGACCACGAACGTCAAGCACACCATGGACGTACTCTGCGACGATGTGGGCCTCGAAAAGATTCGAAGTAAGGTAACAAGGCCTCTAGACGGACTAAGGGTAGCGACCCAGGTCGGATGTCACCTCGTTAGGCCCAAACTGTTGCATGCAGGACCAGCAAGGGGATTCGAGGTGTTGGATGACTTGGTACGGATGCTCGGGGCTGAACCTGTCGACTACGACGAGAAAGAGATCTGTTGCGGTGGTCCTCTCCGTGATATTGATGATCATCTGTCAAGAAGTCTGTCAAACCGCAAACTCGCTGCCCTGAAGAGGGCAAACGTAGACTGCGTAGTGACGGCCTGCCCCTTCTGCTACATCCAATTTGACTTGGGACAGCTTGAGATCAGGAGCTTGCTGAAAGAGGAGTACGACATCCCGGTCCTTCACTTTCTTGAACTCCTGAGTCTAGCGATGGGCTTCAAGCTGGAGGGACCTCAGCTACGAGAGCATAGGGTTCCCATTGACAAGATCGTTAGGAAGCTAGCGTAGGGTGATTGTTGTGGTGGAGAAGTCGGCCCTTGTGATCGGCGGGGGGGTCGCCGGAATCCAAGCGGCCTTGGATCTTGCCAATCGTGGAGTGAAGACCTACCTTGTTGAGAAGTCGCCAAGCATTGGTGGGCGAATGGCCCAACTTGACAAGACGTTTCCAACAATGGACTGCTCGATATGCATCCTAGCGCCGAAGATGATCGAGTGTTTCAGACATCCAAACATCGAGCTGCTCACCTACTCGGAGGTTAAGGAACTCCATGGCTCAGCCGGGGACTTCACAGTTAAGGTCCTCAAGAAGCCTAGATACGTGCAATTCGACAAGTGCGTCGGATGCGGCACCTGTGCGGATCACTGCCCCGTGGAGCTACCAAACGAATGGGATACAGGCATGGGTGTTCGAAAGGCGATATACCTGCCGTTCCCGCAGGCTGTTCCACGAGTCTATACGATAGACAGAGACAATTGTCTAGACTGCGGACTCTGCGAGAGCGTGTGCAACGCAAAGGCAGTCGACCTCGAGCAACAACCAGTAGAGCTTGACCTGCACGTTGGCGGCATCGTCGTCGCGACCGGATTCGACACCTATGAGCCTTTCAAGATAACCTCCTACGGGTACGGGCGATACAAGAATGTGATCACCGCAATGCAGCTAGAACGTCTACTTTCCGCTTCTGGACCAACTGGTGGTCGGATCATGAGGCCCTCAGACGGAAGGATTCCACGAACGGTCGCGTTCCTGCAGTGTGTCGGTTCAAGGGACCAACGGTTCGGATACCCCTACTGTTCAAGCATATGCTGCAAATACGCTGTAAAAGACGCGGTGCTCATAAAAGAGCATAGACCCGACTCCGAAGTCTATATCTTCTATATCGACCTCCGTGTCTTCGGAAAAGGATTCCAGGAGTTCGCAAACAGAGCCAAGAAGGAATTTGGGATCAAGTTCGTGAGAAGCAGCCCTGGAGAGATAAGAGAGGATCCGGAGACGAAGGATCTCACTCTATGGTACGAAGACACGCTAACTCGAACGGTCAAGAGCCAGAAAGTGGATCTGGTAGTGCTTTGCACGGCTTTGATGCCGCGACCTGACTCCGTTGAGTTGGCCAAGATCTTGGGAATACAGACAGATAGATTCGGCTTTCTCGTTCCACCCGATTTCATCGCTCACCCGGTTGATACGCAAGTTCCAGGGATCGTTGGCTGCGGGTATTGCCTCGGCCCGAGGACCGGCGACATTCCGGACTCCGTTATGCAAGCCGGAGCTGCAGCAGCTAGGATCAGCGAGATTCTAATGAGCGGGAGGGATTGACGACCTTGGAAGAACCCAAGATCGGAGTCTTCGTATGTCATTGCGGGATCAACATCGGTGGCGTCGTGAACGTCCCGGAAGTCGTAGAATACGCGAAGACACTGCCGAATGTGGCGTGGGCAGAAGGAAATCTCTACACGTGCTCCGAAGCAGGACTCAGCTCGATAAGGGATTCCATCAAGAAGAATGGCCTGAACAGGGTTGTCGTTGCGTCCTGCACACCTCGAACCCATGAGCCTCTTTTCAGAGCAACATGTGAAGATGCGGGACTGAACAAGTACCTCTTCGAGATGGCAAACATACGAGAGCAATGCTCTTGGGTCCACTCGCATGAACACGAAGAGGCGACGGCGAAGGCTAAGGACGTAGTGAGGATGGCGGTCGCCAGAGCAAAATGGCTTGAACCTCAAGATGAACCTGAGGTCGATGTCTCCGATTCGGCCATGGTGATAGGCGGTGGAATATCCGGGCTAACAACTGCAGTCAGTCTGGCGAACCAAGGTTTCAAAGTGCACTTGATTGAGAAAGATGCGCAACTTGGAGGTCTAACCCGAAGGCTCGGGAAGATCTACCCCACACTCCAAGATTCGTCGGAGATCCTCGACCCATTGATCAGGACGGCGACTTCAAACGAGAACATACAGATCTACACATCGGCCGCCCTCAAGGACGTCAGCGGATACGTCGGCAACTTCAAGGTCGCCCTAACAAAGGGTAAGGAGGACGTGAAACTAGACGTCGGAACGATCGTTCTGGCAAGTGGAGCCCTAAACTATGAGCCCCCAAAGGGCTCCTTCCAGTATGGGGTGCTAGACAAGGTCGTTACGCAACTGCAGCTAGAGGAAATGCTGGCGCAAGGGAAGCTGACCGAACCTGAGCGAGTACTAATGATTCAGTGCGTGGGGGCGCGCACCGGTGAAGTCTGGACGTACGAACTGTCAGACATGAGTAAATCATTCGCCGCTAGACTTCTGTCCAAGATCCTCGGTGCGAAGAAAGAAGAGGGATGGCCATACTGCTCGAAGATCTGCTGCATGAACGCGATAAAGAACGCAATTCGAATCAAGGAGCTCTGGCCGAAGGCTCATGTAGACGTACTCTTCAGCGACCTAAGGACGTACAAGGAGTACGAGGACTTCTACAGGAGAGCAAGAGCTCTCGAAGTGAAGTTCATCAGATACATCAGAGAGATACCTCCCGATATCGCGGAGGCCCCCGGCAAGAAGGTCAGGGTGACCGCCTACGACACCCTTGCCGGAGTGGAGACCGAATTTCTGTGTGACTTGGTCGTGCTCTCGACTCCGCTTTGTCCGTCAAAGGAGGATGTGATGCTCGCGAGGATGCTGAAAGTTCCCTTAGGCCCCGACGGTTTCTTCATGGAAGCTCACCCGAAACTCAGACCAGTCGACTGTCAGTCTGACGGGATCTTCCTCGCGGGCACCGCGTGCGGACCGAAGGACATCCCCGAGTCAATAATATCGGCTCAAGCTGCCGCAGCTAGGGCTTCGATCCTGATGGGGAACAAGAGACTGAAGACTGAGGCGCTAACGGCCGATGTGAACCCTGATCTCTGCATAGGCTGCGGCCTCTGCGAAGAGCTCTGCCCCTACGGTGCACACAAGATCGAGAGCGGCAAGTCGAAGACGATAGCTGCTTTGTGCAGAGGGTGCGGGGTATGCGCTGCCGACTGCCCGAGGCGCGCCATCACCATGCGGCACTACAGTGACAGACAGATCCTAGCTCAGGTTGAGGCGATGATGGCCAAGTGAGGCGGTAGATGATGAACGAAGCAGAATCAGCAACGAGTACAGAGAACGCAGAGAAGGCACTTGGCGCCGGCTTCGACCCTCGAATCCTCGTCTTCACATGCAACTGGTGCTCCTACGCAGGAGCCGACTTGGCTGGAACAAGCCGACTCCAATACCCACCTAACGCCCGGATCATAAGGACGATGTGTAGCGGAAGGATAGAACCAACATTCGTGTTAGAGGCTCTCAGAGACGGTGCAGACGGGGTAATCGTAACGGGATGCCATCCAGGCGATTGCCACTACGTGAAAGGAAACTTCCGCGCTGAGAAGAGATTCAACTTCCTCAAGACGGCCCTAAAGCAACTCGGAGTTGAGGAGGATAGGGTCAGATTAGCATGGATATCTGCGGGCGAGGGTGAGAAGTTCTCCCTTTTGATCAAGGATATGATTGACAAGGTCAGGGAACTAGGACCGAATCCGTTCAAGTCGACTTGAGGTGAAAACGTGAGCGAGCTGGCAAAGTATCCGAGAAAGCTGGACGCGGCTGTAGAGGCGTTCAAATCTGAGAGGTTGAGGTGGATCATGGGTCTATCTGTTATGGGAGCTAAGGCGAGTGAGACCGAGCGCTACAACCAGATAGCCCAAGACATTCTGATCGACGAGATGAGGCGCGAGATGCTCCTCTTTGAGCTCAGGAAGAGAGGTCCACTTACTATGAAGGAACTTTCGGAATCAACGGGCTTGGACAGAAAGCAGTTACTCGATCACATGCTAGCGCTTAGGAAACGCGGAGCAGTCACGGAAGTAGGTGAGAAGGAAAACGAATACGTCTACAAGGCTGTGTAGGATGCTCGCTCGGCCCATGAGTGATGGGGGAAGGTCTCGGAACCGAACAAGAACCTCGCTGCGGTCCGGAATCAGGACCTGCTCAAACACTCGGGATGAAATACGCACGGGAACGCGTGATCGAAGATGTAGATCCGGCTCTTTTCGAAGTCAACCTCTACTCTATCATGCGCCGCCGCCCTTGAGACCAGACTGTGGTGATCACTGTAGGTGAATATGGTGACAGTTTTCGCTCTCGTCTCATCCGTGCTTACTGGCTGGCGACAGAACTCGCAGAGGTTGTCCACGACATTGACTATCTCGAAAGTTCGACCTTTCATTTGGGGAAAGCTTGTTTCTCTGATGTTGATCGTCACTTCTAGTTCACCCTCTTCTCTGCATGGCTATTCAAGAGGGACCGGCCGCAGATTCGGATGGTTTGGGGGCAATATAAGAGATGACGAGTCGTTCAACGATCGTTCACCAATCAATGGATATCGTTTGAGAAACGTCACGGAGTGAGCGAGAAGTCCGGAGGCATGCTGATGACAGCCGAGTTTGAACCACTCATAGTCGGATTCTGCTGCAACTGGTGCTCCTATGCTGGAGCCGACCTTGCGGGCACATCGAGGATACAGTACCCTACGAATGTTAGGGTAATACGGGTGATGTGCTCCGGCATGGTGCACCCTGCCTTGGTCATGGAAGCGCTTACGAAGGGCGCGGATGGGGTCTTGATGTGTGGATGCCATCCGGGAGATTGCCACTACATCGATGGAAACCTCAAGACGGAACGGAGGTTCGAGGCGATGACCTTGATGCTTCAGGATATGGGGATCGAGCCAGAGCGCCTCAGGCTGGAGTGGGTCTCTAGCTCCGAAGGAGAGAGATTCGCGACTGTCGTGCGAGAGTTCACCGAGCAGATCAGAAAGCTAGGTCCAAGTCCGTTCAAGATGTGATTGTCAGATGACCAAACCTGCATTGGTTGTTGGCGGCGGCATCGCGGGTGTGCAGGCTGCACTTGACCTCGCAGATCAAGGCTTCAAGGTGTATCTGGTCGAAAAGAGACCCAGTATTGGAGGGAAGATGTCACAGCTTGACAAGACATTCCCGACCCTTGATTGCGCCGCCTGCATCATGACTCCAAAGATGGTTGATGCTGCGAGACATCAGAACATCCAGCTTCTCCCCTACTCGGAGGTTAGAGAGGTTGCAGGGAAGGCTGGAGACTTCCAAGTCAAGATCGTCAGAAAGCCACGCTACGTCGATGAGACAAAATGCACTGGATGTGGGGTCTGCGCCCAACACTGCCCAATCGAGATTCCGAACGAGTTCGATCAAGGTCTAGGAATTCGCAAGGCCATCTACGTCCCATTTCCACAGGCTGTGCCTCTTGTGTATACCATTGACAAAGACCACTGCTTGGAATGCGGACTATGCACCAAAGTCTGCGGCGTGGGAGCCCCGAATCTGGAACAGCAACCGCAAGAGATGAACGTGAATGTTGGGGCGATAGTCGTGGCGACCGGCTGCGAGATCTTCGACATCGCCATGAAACCCGAGTATGGAGCCGGAAGGTACGACAACGTGATAACCGGCCTAGCGCTCGAACGACTCCTGAGCGCCTCAGGTCCTACCGGGGGACATGTCCTCCGTCCCTCTGACGGTAGGATCCCGAGAAAGGTTGCATTCGTACAATGCGTCGGCTCAAGAGACGAGAAAGTAGGCATTGACTACTGCTCGAGAGTATGTTGCATGTATGCTGTCAAGGAGGCGGAGTTGGTCAAGGAGCACGTCCACGGAGCTGAGGCAACGATCTTCTATATGGATATCAGGGCTTTCGGGAAAGGATTCGAGGAGTTCTACAGGAGAGCAGAGAACGAATTCAAGATCAGATTCATCAAAGGGCGGGTGGCCGAGATCGCTGAGATCCCGGGCACAAAGAACCTCATGGTCCGCGCAGAGAACATTGAGACCGGCGAGCCCATCGATGAAGAAGTAGATCTTGTTGTACTGTCGGCGGGACTGAGGCCGGCGGCGGACGGCGAGTTTGCAAAGGTGCTTTCGATCCCAATAGCAGACGATGGATTCTTCGCAACGGAGAATCCAAAAATCGATCCCGTGGCGACCCCTGTAAGGGGGATCTTCACAGCTGGAGCAGCGGAAGGCCCCAAAGATATCCCGGATTCGGTTGCGCATGCCAGTGCAGCAGCAATGAGGGCCTCAATAATTCTCAAAGAGTCGTGAAATCCGGATGACCGCGTCCCAAGAACCTAGAGTCGGAGTCTACATCTGTCACTGCGGAATCAACATAGCCGGCGTTGTTGACGTAGAAGCCGTGAGGGAATATGCAGAGAAACTGCCGAACGTTGTCGTCGCCAAGACATACCTGTATACCTGCTCCTCCCCAGGACAGGCGATGATAAAGACAGACATTGGCGAGCAGAAACTAAATCGTGTCGTCGTCGCGTCATGTTCACCTAGAATGCATGAAGCGACCTTCAGAAAGGTCGTGGAGGAGGGGGGCCTCAACCCCTACCTATTCGAGATGGCCAACCTGCGGGAGCATTGCTCATGGGTACACGCTACAGAACCCGACAAGGCCACGAAGAAGGCGCAGGATCTCGTGAGGATCGCTGTCGCAAAGGCTCGTCTGCTTGAGCCACTTCAGAAGAAGTCTGTGCCCGTGACTGAAAGAGCATTGGTCATAGGTGCCGGCGTGGCTGGAATGAGAGCCGCGGTAGATCTGGCCCAAAGGGGCTTCGAGATCACTCTTGTCGAGGAACAACCGACCATAGGAGGAAAGACAGCTAGGCTCAACAAGTTGTACCCTACTGACGAGCATGCGATGGACGCCCTAGCGCCAATGATGAAGCACGTTGCTTCACACCCAAACATCAAACTATTGACGAACTCGGAAGTCAACAACGTGGACGGGTACATAGGCAACTTCAAGGTGAAGATTACAAAGAGGCCCAGATTTGTCTCCGAGAGATGCAATCTCTGTGCGCGCTGCGAGAGCGCATGTCCACTCGAGACCTCAAACGAATTTGACTTCCACCTCACCAAGAGAAAAGCAATCTTCCTACCATTTCGGGGCGCAGTACCTCAAGCCTACGTCATCGACGACAAAGTCTGCAACAAGTGTGGCAAATGCGTCGACGCATGTGAGAAGAAAGCTATAGATCTGAACGACAAACCCGAGGAGCTTGAGATTGATATTGGCACGATCATAACCGCGATTGGTTTTGACTCATACGAGCCGCCCGAAGGCGAGTTCGGATACAGGACGCAGAAGAACGTGATCACAATGCTACAGCTCGAGCGAATACTGGATGCCGAAGGACCGACAAAGGGCGAGCTCCTTCTCGGCGATGCCTTTGGGCCATTCTTCCGAAGCTCTCCGGCGAAGAACATAGTCTTCATCTCATGCGTTGGCTCCAGACAAGAACCGGGAGTCTACAAGCGTCTTCGGGAAGGCCAACAGCTCAACAGGTACTGCTCTCGCGTATGCTGTACCGGGGCGTTGAAGAACGCGCTGCTCGTGAAGAGGAAGTACCCCGACGTGAACGTATACTATCTGTACAGGGACATTCGAACTTACGGGAGAGGCCACGAGAAGTACTACAAGGAAGCTTCCGAATCACTAATTCGCTTCATGAAGTACGAGCCGGAGGCGCCGCCCGTGGTCACATCGAACTCTGACGAGCTTACCGTCACCGTAGATGACGTACTTACTGGAAATGAGACGTTCACCATAAAGGCAGACCTAATTGTCCTCGCAACTGCAATGGTGCCCGGCGCCAAACTCGCCGACATCCAAGGGAAACTGAAGATCGCCAAATCAGCAGACGGCTTCCTTCAAGAAGCGCATGCCAAGCTTAGACCTCTCGACACAGCCACAGAAGGAATCTTCATCGCCGGCGCAGCTCAGGGACCGAAGGACGTGACTGATGCAGTGGCTATGGGAAGCGCTGCAGCCGCCAAGGCTTCCGTTCCTTTGGCACAAGGAAAAGTCGACCTGGAACCGATCAAGTCGTTTGTTGATCTGTCGAAATGTGACGGATGCGCAATGTGCGTAGATCCCTGCACATACAAGGCCATCAAGATAGAAGAACACACTGAGAACGGGGCAGTCAAGAAAAGGGCGGTAGTGAATGAAGCTCTCTGCAAGGGTTGCGGCGCCTGCGCGGCAACTTGCCCACCGAAAGCCATATTCGTCAAGGGCTTCACGCTCGATCAATTGACGGCACAGGTGAATGCCGCGCTGGCGGAGTAGCAGGTGTAGAGACGAGCCCTTAGCGGAATGATGCAAATGAAGATCGAGATCGACACCGACAAATGTACGGGTTGTGGGACCTGTCACGACATATGTCCGTCGGACCCGAATGTCTTTGAGATCAGAGGCGAAGGGAGCTCCAAGAAGTCATACGCTATTCACACCGAGGCATGCATCGAGTGCAGAGCTTGTGAAGTCCAATGCCCCGAGACAGTCATCAAGTTGACCGAGTAGATATCACGGGAACAGAGACCACATGGAGATGTCGGATCTCATAGGACGTACGTCTGTGGCCCTACTCTATGCGCCCTCTCTCCTAATCTTCTTCAGCATGTCGCCATAAGCCTTCGAGGGCATTCCGGATACGAAGTCTAGCACGTCCCCAGCAGTCACCGTGCCATACATACCGTTCTTGTCGGCGACAAGAATTCGTCTGACTCCGGTCTCGGCCATGAGCCTCGTTACGTCCCCCAAACCTGCACTCAGCCCAACAATGGGAGCTGGCGTGTACATGACTTGGCGAGCTTGAATCGATGAAGGATCTAGATGAAGAGCAACAACGTTTGTTATGATATCCCAATCCCTAACAACTCCGATCGGATTTCCATCTTTCACCACGAAGAGATTTCTCACACCCTTGTGCTTCATGGTTCGAGCAACATCGAGAACCGAACTCGAAGCCTCCACAGTTGGCACTCCGGGTTTCATCAAGATCGAGACTACAGGACCCATTTCAGGCATTTCAGTGTCCTCCCGCTTCATCTGCCGGATCAATGTACTTGGGCGGGCGGATGAACTTCCCTAGACTACCATTCCCAGCTCATATAAGACAAACGGCGAAAGACGCCTTCGACCCGGTGTGCGGCCTTTGCAGAGCAGTCCATGACCGAGAGTTCGCCTACACTCTCATCATTTGGAGCACCACCTGGGCAGCCCGATGAACTGCGTCTTGGACCGGGATGGAAAGGCCCTCCCTTACTTCGGAGGGGATGCTCTCTGCTTGGCATGCTAGGATGACTACTTCCACACCCTTCGTCTCTTCCAGTTCCTGAAGTATCCTTCTGGCGGAGAAGCTGTGGAAAGAGAATAGGTTGTTTCGGGTTTTGGGCAGCTGGTCGACCGGTACTCTAACTAGATCCCCAGGAGCCCTGCCAAGATCCACTGTGTCCAATATGATCAACCGACGGGGAGCGGAATCACTCAACAGGATGTCGAACAGGATTGGCATCACGCCTGTTCCGACATCCAAGACACAAACATCACTGGGCACCTCATGAGTCAGAATGAGCTGTACTGTGGCGGGACCGAAGCCATCGTCGCCAAAGAGGCTGTTGCCTACTCCTAGTACTGCGACGCGTTTTCGCACATGGTCAGGAACCTGACATTGGTTCATTCCGGCCATCCCAGGCGAGTCAATGCATTCGACATATCCGGAAATCGCGACACTCGTGTTGAGCTTTGCGATGAATAGGCTGTTCTATAGATCTCTCTATACTCACATCGCAGAAGCCCATGAGATGAGATAAATATGAAGTTAGCAGCACAATATAATCGGTGTAACGATGACTGCAAGGATTATTGATGAGTGGCTCGGAACCTGCGCGGGCTGTGAGATGACGCTTCTGGACATAGGTGACGCTATCCTAGATATCCTTCCCAAGGTTGAGTTTGTCCACTCTCCTGTCATAATGGATCACAAGTACTACGGACAATTGGGTGAAGGAACTAAGATCGAACTCCCAGAAGCGGATGTGGGCCTGCTTAGCGGATGCGTACGGACAGAGGAAAACAAAGAGATAGCGCAGGAAATGCGAGCGAAGTGCAAGGTTCTGATAGCCAACGGCGCTTGCGCGTCATGGGGGGGCATCCCGTCGCTGGCGAACCTCTCTACGCGTGATGACCTGTTGAACGCTGTGTACAAGGGTATGCGGAGCACCATCCAGAGTGCACCTCCTTCAGAGAAGATCCCGGCCCTCTTGGATCGAGTCTACGCGGTAGATGAACTTGTGAAGGTGGATGTCTACCTTCCAGGATGTCCGACCGAACCGGGAGTGATGGTTCAGGCACTGACCTCGCTGCTCGAGAACAAACCATTCGTCATGGAGGAGAAAGCAGTCTGCGAAGATTGCCCATTAAAGAGGGAGAAGAAAGCTGTAGCCCTTGGCACAGTATTGAAGCGGACACTGGAACTCCCAGCTCCGGACACTGAGCGATGCCTGCTAGAACAAGGCTACTTCTGCATAGGACCTGCAACGAGAACCGGCTGCCATGGGGGAGGGTGGGGCGGCCCGAAGATCCCAAGATGCATCGCTGCCGGCATGCCCTGTGAGGGATGCTTTGGACCCATACGAGCAGGAGCGAGCCAGATGGTGGACATGATGGGTGCTCTCTCCACCATAGGAGTAGATGTGAAAGCCATGCTTGACAGACCCGCGAGTTTCAGCAGGTTCGTGGGTGCGAAAGCACGGCTGAGACCAAGGTGAGTAGAATGACAAAAGAGATCGTGATTGAACCTGTAAGTCGAATTGAAGGCCACGCCAAGGTAGCGATACAACTAGATGATCAAGGAAACGTCGCAGACGCCAAGATGCACGTCGTGGAACTGAGAGGCTTCGAAAAGTTCTGTGTCGGGAGAATGGTTGAGGAACTACCTAGGATCACACCAAGGATATGCGGTGTGTGCCCGTGGGCACACCATCTTGCATCAGCAAAAGCCACCGACGCACTATTCGGAGTCAAGATCCCAGAGGCGGCGCGGAAGATAAGAGAACTCGTCTACATGGCGGAGATGGCGTCCGACAGGATCCTGCACTTCTGGATTCTGTCCGGCCCCGACTTCGTCATAGGCCCATCAGCTGACTACAAGGATCGAAACGTCTTCGGAGTTATCAAGGCAAACCCAGAGGTCGCAAAGAGAGTCGTTCATGTTAGACATCTCGGTACACGAGCAGCTCAGCTACTTTCCGGCAAGGCCATTCACCCAGCGGCCGCAGTCCCAGGAGGCTGGAGTAGGCCGCTCAAGAAGGAAGAGATCGACGAAGTGAAGGGCATGGCGAAAGAGATGCATGACTTCGCACTCTTCTCAATGAAGTTCGCCAAGGAACAGATCTTCCCAAAGTATCTGGATCTAGTCAAGAGCCTGGCCGTGTTCAACACGGGATTTCTAGGTACTGTAATGGACGATGGAGGACTGAGCCTCTACGACGGCAAGCTCAGAATGATGCAGCCAGACGGATCCTACGAGGACTTCGCAGTTGAGAACTACCTAGACCACATCGCCGAACTGGTCGAGCCTTGGAGCTACCTGAAGTTCCCGTACAACAAGAAGGCAGGTCAGATGACGATGGATCTAGAGAACCCTGTCGGCGTCTACCGGGTCAACGCTCTGGCTCGGATCAACGTTGTCGACAAGATCCCGACGCCCTTGGCACAGAAGGAGCTCGAGGAGTTCAGGAACCAGTTCGGTCGACCTGCCCAAGCGACATTGCTGTTCCACTGGGCGAGACTGATAGAGCTCGTATACTGCACGGAGAGGTTGCTCGAATTGCTCGATGATCCCGAGGTTACGAGCACCAATGTGAGAGAGAAGGTAGCTCCAAGAGCAGCTCGAGGGATCGGCTCGGTCGAGGCGTCAAGGGGTACCCTGATTCATGACTATGAGACGGACGACAGGGGTATCGTTAAGGATCTAAACCTAGTTGTCGCGACTGTGCAGAACAACGCTGCAATGAATATCGCCGTCAAGAAGACTGCGCGAGATCTCATCAAGGGCGGCAAGTACGATCAAGGAATCCTCAACCAGATCGAGATGGTCATCAGACCCTACGACCCATGCTTCAGCTGCGGAACACACACTCTACAGGGCAGAGTTGCCGTCAAACTCGACATCTTCAACTCAGAGGGACAACCAATAGACACAATGACCAACTACTAGATCCGTCCTCATGCCTGAATGAGATAAGACCTACGAGAGCTGAGGCAAACCGGGATCTACGCCACCGTGCTTGGCAGGTGACTGAGACCCTATTTGATCGACTAGATCTGCGTGACTCGCCAAGAGTTTTTGGCACTTGACCTGAAGTCAGCATATGTCACCACAGGGCTTGCGAGCAAGAACTCACTTAGAAGGCACAGGAGCATGTATGTCGTAGAGTCTGATCCAGATGAGACCGAAGCTCGCGTACGTCTACAGTAATGAATTCTTGAAGTATAATTTTGGTCCGAGCCACCCTCTCAGGCCAATCCGGCTGAAGCTGACGTACGAGCTGTCACGCGCGAAAGGACTGTTCAAGAACGACAACATCATGATCATTCCACCGCGCTCGGCAACTGATGAAGAGATAAGACTGTTTCATTCAACAGAGTACATCGAGCTCGTCAGGAAACTCAGCAAGTCAGGACACGGCCTTCTTGACTATGGAGACACGCCAGCGTTCAAAGGGGTCTATGAAGCTTCGGCAATCAGTGCCGGGGCCTCACTCGACGCCGTCGACTCTGTCATGGATGGGAGAGCAGATCACGGAATGAACATCTCAGGAGGCCTTCATCACGCACATGAGGACAGAGCATCCGGGTTCTGTGTCTTCAACGATCCTGCAATGTCCGTGGCGTATCTGAAGAGCAAGTACCATCTCAAGAGGGTAATGTATCTTGACATTGATGCGCATCACGGAGACGGAGTGATGTTCGGGTTCTACGCAGATCCAGGAGTTCTTGATGTGGATTTTCACGAAGACGGGCGATACCTCTTCCCTGGCACCGGATTCACATTCGAGACTGGAGAGAATCAAGGAGAAGGGTTCAAAATCAACGTCTCTGTCCCTCCGGGGGCCGGGGATAACTCGTACCTAATGGTCTTCAATGAGATCGTTCCCCGACTTGTGCGCGGCTACAGGCCTGAGTTCATCTTGGTGCAATGTGGAGCTGATTCCCATGTGGACGATCTGCTTGCTCACCTCGAGCTGACTACGAGAGCGTACGAGGAGATCATCAAGACAATGCATGAACTTGCTCACGAGGTTGCGTCCGGCAGAATCGTTGCCTTCGGCGGAGGAGGATACAATCCGATGAACGTGGCGCGGTGCTGGACGGTAATTGCGGCATCTCTTGGTGAGATTGATCTTACTGACGATGTACCCGCAGAGTGGAAGAGCTTGCTTCGACAGAGCACCGGTCTAACACCTCCTGATCGCTTACGAAGCAGTGCGCTGAAGCATCATGACAGCGATAGTGTAACCGATCAGATGCGAAAGAACGTTGAGGACCTAAGGAAGAGAATTCCCCTCTTGAGGGAATCCTGACATGCGATTCTTCTAGGACGTAATGACAAGTCGGAGGAGAACACGCGCAAGGCCGGTGGTGTTCTCCTAGAGGATGCCTCTAGACAATACCAAACAACCGTTTCACGTTCCCCGAGCTTATGTCGGACAGTTCGTTCAGAGAAATCTTCCTTAGGTCAGCCACCTTCTGAGCTGTCTCAACAAGATAGGCTGGCTCGTTCCGCTGACCCCGCTTCGACTGCGGGGAAAGCCAAGGACAGTCGGTCTCAAGGAGAATGTGCTCTTCGGGCAGTTGTTTGACGAGATCATGAAGTCTCCTAGCATTTGGAAACGTAACTGGTCCGGCAATGGAGATGAAGTAGCCCAACTCGATGGCCTCCAGCGCCATTTCGATGCTGCCTGAGAAGCAGTGCAGAACCCCGCCGACATCCCTTCCGGCCTTACGCAATGCGTTGATGACGTCTCCATGTGCTTCACGATCGTGAACCACTATGGGAAGATCCAGCTCTCTCGCGAGCTGAATCTGCTGCTCAAACGCTTCTTTCTGGCTTGTTCTGGGAGACAGATCTCTGTAGTAGTCAAGTCCGATCTCACCGATCGCTACCACCTTCCCGTCTCGAGCAAGCTCTCGAAGGGAGCCGAGCATTCCCGCCGACAAGATCTTCGCATTGTGCGGATGAATTCCCACAACCGCGTAGACGTGTTCGTGATCGTGCGCGATCTGGACTGCTTCACGGCTAGCCTTCAAGTCATATCCGATACCCACGATCGCTCGGAGGCCGGCGGCAAATGCTCTCTTGATTACCTGTTCTATGTCTCTCTGAAAGTCCGGCCATTGTAGATGCGCATGAGTGTCGATCATTACTCACATCCTCGGAACGATCCGCGCATTGGGTTGGCTGGCTCGGACTCACTTGCCGGATTTGGGCCGCGTGACCGGGAGACTTCTGCACTCCTCAAGTCGTCCAACTGCACGTCGCAGGTGCGGTACGGCTATTGAACCTCCGACAACCAAGGCTACGTTGAAGGCTTCAAAGAACTCGGGATCTGTCACTCCTTCTTCTACGCAGCGAAGTATGTGATACGTGGTGCAGTCATCGCATCTGAGTACGATTGACGCCACCAAGCCGAGTAGCTCCTTCGTCTTGCTCGGCAAAGCTCCACCCGTGTAGGCCTGAGTGTCGAGGTTGAAGAAGCGTCTGATCTGCAAGTTCCCCGAGCCTAGGATCTTCTCGTTCATCTTCTCACGATAGCGTCTGAACTCTTCGAGCGTTTGATCCATGGTTGGTCCACAACCCGTACAACTGCGAGCTTTGGGACAAATGGTTTTGGAAGAGTCCGAGCCGCAATCACTTCAGAGATGCCTGTAAGGAGCCGAGTTGCCTGTTACCTAGCGGAAGCAGACTAGTCCTCGTCGGGTTTGGGCTTGTTTCCAAGAATACCTTCGATTCGCTCCATCACACTCGGCGTCAGTTTCGGCGCAACTTCGATCGCCTTCATGTTCTCGATAACTTGCTCTGGTCGACTTGCACCTGTGATGACGGTGCTGACGTTTGGATTCTTCAAACACCATGCCAGAGCCATTTGTGCCATGGTGCAACCTAGTTCAGCGGCGACTGGCTCCAGCTGCTTCGCTTTTTCGATGCGTTCTGGCGTAATGACGGACTCCAGTAGCCACTCGTAGCCTTTGAGCGTCGCTCGTGTTCCTTCGGGAACGCCCTTGCTGTACTTGCCGCTCAGAAGTCCGGAGGCTAGCGGACTCCAGATTGTGGTGCCGAGGCCTATCTCGCGGTAGAGCGGGACGTATTCCTTCTCGACCCGGTCGCGGTGGAACATGTTGTATTGCGGTTGTTCCATCTGGGGTGGAGCCAAGTGGTGCTCACGTGCTATGGCGTACGCGCGCATGATGCCGGCTGCGCTCCACTCGGATGTGCCCCAGTAGAGGATCTTTCCCTGATGGATGAGATCGTCCATTGCCCGGACTGTTTCCTCGATCGGCGTGTTCGGGTCAGGGCGGTGGCAGAAATACAGGTCGAGGTAGTCGAGCTGCAGGCGCCTAAGCGAATTCCGGCAAGCCTCCAAGATGTGCTTGCGTGAGAGACCTTCATCGTTGGGACCCTTGCCACCCCAGAACACCTTGCTTGAGAGGACGAGGCTCTCACGCCGCCACCCCATCTTCTTGATCACATTACCCATCAGGACCTCAGCGTTTCCGCGGGCATAGACTTCCGCATTGTCGAAGAAGTTGACGCCAGCATCGTAGGCGATGCTCATACACTCCAGCGTGACATCCTCGCCCACCTGTCCGCCATACGTGACCCAAGCACCCAGCGAAAGCTCACTTACTTTCAGACCGGAGCTACCCAGACGACGGTAGTTCATCCCTGAATCATCTGCTATCGAGACAAGGTGGGTTGGCTATAAACGGCAAGGGCAAACGGCGAAGGTCGCTCTTCACGCAACGACTGTTTGCGCGGTGCAAGACGCTAGCATGTCGCAGCGACGCGGGAGGGCAAGTGTTCTTTTCATGGAATTGCAAGTAGACCAAGTGAGCTCGGGAGCAGACTCCCGCAATTGCGTGTGAATGTCGCAAGAGAAAGGAGAAATAGGTTGACACAAGACATCGTCTGGGACGATCTATGGCCGCATCGGAGTTCTTGAAGAATCTGAGCCAGACTCGAGAGATCGAGATCACCGTCACCGGAAGGAAGACCGGGCGGGCTATTTCGACCCCAGTCTGGTTTGTGCATCAAGGCGGAAAGCTCTACTTGGTTCCCGTCAAAGGCACGGACTCCAGCTGGTACCGAAACGTGCTGGCAAAGCCGATGATGGAGCTCTCCGCCGGAGGGAGCAAGATCACGGTCAAGGCAACCCCTGTACCCGACCCAAAGAAGGTCGCGGAAGTTGTGGAGAAGCTTAGATCCAAGTATGGCGCTGGGGAAGTGACCAAGTACTATTCGAAACTCGACGCCACGCTAGAGATCGCACTATAATCAACCGGACGGGTCGCGTCGGGTCATGATTGCGGCGGTCGTTTACTCATGACGAATGAATGGTTATCCTGCATCTGTGTCCTAGACGCGTTAGCGGCCAAGCGTAACTAGACTACCCTGCTGTCGAGTGACCAAACCTTAATGCCGTGAACAGTATCTTCCATATGTTGGGTTGTGTTGCTGGGTTTCGGGGCTTGACCGGATCTCCATTTCTATGCGATCAGTGTTTGATGAATGAGCCCGATCTCCGCAATGGTTTGACACCTGTTATTCTGATTCGCCCACGCCTGGAGGGGGTGAAGTGATCATGAGTGAGCGTGCCAGAATCCTCATCATCGATGATGACGAGAACGTGAGAAAAGCTCTGGGTATGGTGTTAGAATCGAAGGGATACGAAGTCGATACTGCTCGAGAAGGCAAAGAAGCGATCAAGAAATCCAAGGAGAGGTTCTACAATCTCGCTCTCGTCGACATACGTCTTCCAGACATGGACGGTGTGGACCTGTTGACTGCTATGAAAGACACGACTCCGAAGATGGTTAAGATCATCGTGACCGGCTACCCGTCGCTCGAGAACGCCGTTGAAGCCGTGAACAAGGGTGCTGATGGCTACATTGTCAAACCGATCCTAAACATGGATACCTTCCTTAGCATCATCAGAGAGCATCTGAAGAAGCAGGAAGAGGCCCGAAGGTACAGTGAACAGAAGGTCACCGAGTATATTGAGGCACGCGCTAGAGAACAAGAAGCGGCCAAAACGAAGACTTAGGACATGACTTGCAGATTACGCCAAGATTCTCTCAGCCTAGCCTCCGAATGACCGGCAAGTCCCTCTCACTCCTGACCGGGATTCTCGACGGCAGGATAGGTACTATGCGAAAATATATGTGGTCAAGCGGCCTAGTCCGCGAGACCTGAGGAGGCTGGGAGCGTCATGGCCGACAAGAAAGCTGACCTAGCGGGTCCAGGGATTGGCACATACGAAGAAGTGGAGAAGATCCTTCCTGGAGATTATGGGTCGTTGTTGGACCACAAGGAAACGCAGAGAGCCATCTTCTCTCTGAAGAATTACATCGAGGAGAACCTCTGCGGAGAACTCAATCTGATGATGGTTCAGGTTCCTCTGATTGTCGATGTCGAGAGCGGCGTGAACGATCTACTTGACCGTGACGGCTCAAGAACACCCATCCAGTTCCACATCTCCAACGACTACGACAAGCATCCCATTGATGCTCAAGTCGTTCAGGCAGCCACAAAGTGGAAGCGAGTCGCGCTGAAGGAGTATGGAATGAATGCCGGTGAAGGAATCTGCACCGACATGCGAGCCGTGCGCAAGGACTACTTCCTCGACCATGACCATAGCGCCTATGTGGATCAATGGGACTGGGAGAAAGTAATCACCGCGGATCAGCGCAACTTAGCCTACCTGAAGGAGACCGTTAGTAAGATCTGGAAGGTACTGAAGGGTGCAGAGACTCACGTTCAGGAACTCTTCCCTCAGCTGAAGACGGACAAGTATCCGAACCTACCGGACGAACTGACCTTTGTCCATGCAGAGGACATACTCGACATGTATCCGGATATGCCGCGCAAACAACGTGAGACGGCAATCCTGCAGAAGCATCCGGCAATTTTCATCATCGGGATTGGCTGGACGCTGAATGACGGATATCCCCATGAATTGCGCGCTGCCGACTACGACGATTGGGTCATCGAGACCAGATCCGAAGGTGGTAAGCCCATGCATGGCCTCAATGGTGACATACTGGTCTGGAACCCCGTGACAAAACGTCGGCATGAGCTGACATCTATGGGGATCCGTGTCAATGCCGAGACTCTGAGGAAGCAGCTGGCGATGACTGGTCAGCTTGATTTCCTCAAGTTGCCCTACCACCAAGGCATCATCAACAATGAACTTCCACTGAGCATTGGAGGTGGCATTGGACAATCCCGCTCATACATGCTCCTACTTAGAAAGGCTCACCTAGGCGAAGTCAGCGTGACAGTCTGGCCGAAGATCCTGAAAGAGATCTGCGTGAAGAAGAACATCCATGTCCTAGAATAGACCGAAGTCACTACAGCGTGACCCATTGCGAAGGAACTTGGTTGGACCTCTACAGTGCGTTGGGGCGATACGCTACAACGCGAAACGTGTGCATTGCCTTCCTAGCGTTTGTGCTCTTCACAGCGGTTCTGCTTACAGTGAGCCCGTACGCTGACTTGCAGCGAGGCGGATATGGTTCCGACATACTCGAGACACGTCTCTGGTACACGCCGCAAGAGGTATACGACGCATTCGCGGATCTGGGGGACGCCGGCAGGGCAACTTACCGGAGTGCACTCTTGTTCGATCTTCTCTATCCATTCGCGTACGTTCCGTTTCTGACTTTGTCGATTGCGTGGACATTCAACCGCATCACTGCATCACGCCGCTGGGCTGATCGGTCCGTCACGCTTCCCGTGCTGGCCGGCATCGGAGACTGGTTGGAGAACGCGGGCTTGCTAGCTATGCTCGCAGGATTTCCGGCAATACCGAGAGCCTTCTGGATGGTTGTGGGAGTTGCCACGACGGCGAAGCTCGTCCTTGTCTACGTTTCGTGTTTCTTGGTAGCCATCGGTCTGATTAGGGTGACACTGAGGCGCCTTTCCCGTGACCCAATTGAGATCAGGTGAACTCAACGGATAGATTCTTCGAAACAGTGTTGGTTCGGCCTCCTGCCGACAGTTACGTCAACTGCGTCTCGACGAATCCAGCAAAGGCAGAGATCGATATTGCACTCGCGAAACAGCAGCACAGGAATTACATCTCGATACTGAGAGAATCGCAGCTTCGTGTTGTCGAGTTGCGTCCACTCGAGGACTTCCCGGATTCAGTCTTCATGCAGGATCCCGCGATACTTGGGTCATGTCGATCCGTAATCTGCAACTTCGGTGAATGCAGACGAAGAGGCGAAGAGCGTGCTCTGTTGGACGATCTAGGTAGACTAGGAATTGAAGTTGGAGAGAAATGCCATGTGGCTGATCCTGGTACATTGGAAGGAGGAGACGTTTTGATCACCGACCACGGCATCTTCGTCGGGGAATCTCGCAGAACGAACCGGTCCGGAATTGACCAACTCTCATCACACCTGGCGCATTTTCGTGTGAAGGCAGTGCGAACGGAGATGCTTCACCTCCTATGTGGGTGCTCGTATCTTAGTGAGAAGACTATGATCATTGCGCCTGACTTGGTCAGCCCTGAACTCTTTCCGGGTTTTCGGTTTCTCACCGTACCGCGCGAAGAAGCGTATGCAGCAGACGCGCTCTACGTCGGTGATCGGAGGGTTATTGTCCCTTCTGGATTTTCGAAGGCTACTAGCAGATTGCGAGAACGAGGGTACATACCAATCGAGGCGGAAATCTCGGAGTTCTACAAGGGGGACGGTGGAGTGACCTGCCTTTGCTCGCCCATCTTCAACCTGTTCTAAGTCAAGCACCCGGCAGTGAGAGGCTGTGTGAGGCATAGGGACGCCGCCTCTTGCACTCTAGAGACTTTTTGAGTTGAAATACTGATCAATACCCAACCCTTGGAGGAGAAATTTGAGGTATGAATCCCGAGAAGATTCCGTACTTCCCCAATCTCGCAAGCGCTCCTAGGTTGGTGCAACAGCCTGGCCTCGAGACGACCATTCTGACGGGCCTTCGCCGAGAGAGAATGATGATGGTACTGAACTCGACAATGCCTGGCCACAGGGTGCCGGAGCATTCCCATCCAAACGAGCAGATAGGAATGGTCTACGGCGGCAAGGCAAGGCTACGCATCGGTGACGAGGAACGAATCGTGCAAAAGGGCGATTTCTATTGCATTCCAGCGAATGTTCCACACACTGACACCTGCATCGGCAACGAACCTTTCATCATGCTTGATGTCTTCTACCCCGTTCGAGAGGATTTTCTCGAGAAGATCAAGACAGCATCCGGTCTAGACAAGTGAAGAAGCTGCTCTCAAAGATAAGGGGTCAGCTGTTGCAGTAAATCACTGCCGGTTGGCTGGCCAAGCGCGACATCACCCAAGAGAACGAATATGATCCCAAGTAGCAGACTGGCGGAGACCGCGTGCTTGTGCCCATATTCATACATGCGAATCTCGGCAAGCTCCAGACATCAGATCAGTCAACACATTCAGCTAATGTGATCGATCCTACTCCATGCTGTCGATATTTCTCGGGGAGGATAAATAGAAAATGGATAAAATAATGAACAAATCATAAATTCCAGCCAAAGACTAACGGCGCAATCAAGGGCGACTATCTTGGCGGGTGAAGGATTACTAATCCTGCACGCGATGTTCGGAGAACTGGCTTTCATAACATTCGGCTGGGCTTTTGTTGAGCTAATAGAGCCAACCAAGACCCGAATCATCAGGGCGAAATGGGCAGCTCTTGCTGGCTTTGCTGGGACAGTCTTGTCATGGATCGTCGGCGGTTACTACTACGTTACTCTGTACCCAAAGGCTAGAACGCTAATCAAGGGCGGTCCTTGGCCATGGGGACATCTCATCGTGATGGAAGCGAAGGAACACCTCTTCCTCATCGGCCCATTCTTGGCGGCGCTACTGCTCTTTATCGTGTGGTGGAAGGGCGAAGAACTCATGGTTGACAGAGACTCGAGAAATGCGTCACTCGCGCTGTCAATGATTCTTGCAGTCGGAGCTGTCGTGATGTTGTTCACAGGCGCAATCATTGGGATAAGCGAGAGGGTTGCATTAGGGTGAGGGGTATGGCTTCAGTCAAACCGAAGAGATCGCTTGAAGCCCCGTTGGGGGTTGCAACACTGGTCACAACCGTTGCCATAACAATTATGACTCTTGGAAGCGAACTCTATCCTCCCCTCAAGGCTTGGCTCGCGACGACATTTGGCCACCATTGGGTCGGCAAGGGAGTCATCTCAATAGTGCTTTTCCTTGTCGTAGCCGTCGTCTCCTATCCGGCGCTCACACGAAGTGAGCGGTCGATGGCTGCATGGTCGTACAGACTTGTGGCTGTAGTGGTTCTAGCTACGGTGACTATTGTAGCGTTCTTCACGTACGAGTTCTTCTTCGGCTGAGGGTAGTTATGGACCAAGAGCTTGTGCTGCCGAAGTACACTTGAGGCCAATCTTCGGTTCTAAACCCCCAACCAAGCTGTTTCACTTTAGCCCACGGAGTGCTCTCCGGAGAACGTACTTCGATCCACGCCGAATCGGTAAGACAAGCTGGAATCAAGCACTGGTTATGCTCAGAATCAGTTTAATGGTCATCGTAGACCCATGGAAGTTCTCAGCAGGAGAACTGACAGGCATGATCCCAGCTGGTTTGGCCGACCTGCCTTTTTCCTATCCGTATGTCGTCCACTCAGTACGTTTTGGCATAGCGAGAATTTGCTCGATTCTTCATTCTCTTCTCCGGGTCTGCGCCTACGGCATCATCCAGCCTTGAGGCTTTCATGACTATAGCTGAATCTGCCCCCCAGCCAGTTCCAGCGATGGACACGACCCTCTCTCCAACTGGAACTGCACCAGCTTCAACGGCCATAAAGACAATCTCCACTGCTGTCCTGAGACCGTGGCCGCCTACACAGATCAGAGTCATCCAGAATAGGTCGGCGCTGTCGCCGGGCAGCTTGATGGTCCTTCTTTCCCACCAATTTCTGAAGGTCAATTCGCGGCCTAGTGGTTCCGGCACCGTGTCTACTAGGACTATTCTCTGCATGAGGAGCTGATCCTTCATTAACGCTGGCTTCTGATACTTGCGCCGAGTTTCGTCGTTATAGGTAACACAGACTACTGTCGCGAGGGGGAAAGACTTCCGGAGTTCGAGGGCGAGTTGTCCACTTTCCGAGGCCACAAGGATTTTGGGGATATCGCCCAAACGAACCCGTTGCCCAACAACTTCGATGACCTTGGAAGTGTTGTCGGGTCCGGGACTGTTGAAGAAATAGGCGCTCGCAAGCTCAGGCCCTTCTTCATTCAACCTATTTGAGTTTGCCATGGATCCCTCACGACTCCAGGAACCTCAACAATATCGACTGCGAGCGTGAGAGGTTTAAGCCTTGAAAGGAAAAGAGAAACCGAGCTGGAGCGCAACGACAAGAAACAGGACCCTCTGACAAACAACGAGGTCAGAAACAGGGGAACGAAGCGGCTGAAAATGTGGGCCAGGCTAGGTTTAGACTCTCGTTTGGAATTGTCAAGTGAGCAGTGTTTGAGCTGAGAAGAAGCTGAAAGCGAGCCGAAAACGAGCAGTGATCAAGTTCAGTAGTCGGTTAGCTAAATTCTAGGCTTGCTTTTGATACATCTAGTCTTGACAGGCGAAAATTGACGATATTGGCTGACGGCGCTTACTGATATGCACGTCCTCTGAATTCAACAGCCAAGACGCCGATCCGTCTGGATTCCCAAGCGATGTAGTATTCGACTCGAATGTCTCCTATTCTTATGCGATATGTGTCCTTCAGCCCTTTCAGCTTCTTGACATCATATTGAAGAACAGGCGCAGGATTCCGTGCCAGTGTTTCGAGTGCGAGGATTACTCGCCGGGCATAGTATTTGGGCATCCGCTTCAGTGACTTTCTCGCTCGGTTTGACACAATGATTTCAAACAGGACTGTTACACACCAAGCTCTTTTCGGAGCTGAGCTAGGCTCGCGGATTGACCTCTACGAATCTGTCGACGACCGTGGACAATCAGTCGCCTCTCGTCTCTTGTTGGTCGCTCCTCCGGTAGGAGCTGGGTGCGCAGGCGGAGAAGCTCCACCTGCACGTCGTCGAGCTTCGTGATCACCCTGCGCAGCTCTGTCCTTGTCACTTCCATAAGTCTCGCCCATACGACTGAATGCGAGGGCATAGTAAAAAGCTACGGTTGCGCTGCTAATTGTTCTGCGCTCTGCTGGAGAAATGTGAGGTTTCGTGTTCGTGCCCAAGGACACTCTTTGGGTGACGAGTTAGCGGGTCGCTTGGGCGACACTGCACCTCATCTGGCTGGCGCCCGCATGTGGAAAAAGGGTTAACGGGTTCAAACGTTCGAGCAAAATAACGGAGACCCGCAAGGAACGAATGCGCAAGACTCGCCTTCACACGGAGAGAGGTCGGAAAACACCCCAGGCGTATTGTTCGACAAGGCGACCGAGTCGGTTATGCATACAGCCTTGCTCGCAAGGCTGGTTCCCGCTATCAAACTATCGGACACTGGTGCGTCTTCTTCCATCGGCGAACCGTCTCACGCTCCTCGCACTGACTACTTGAGTGAGAGAATGGCCTCGAGGAATGCGTTCTCGGCTTTGAGGTACATCAGCAAACCCATCTCGAGCAGTCTGATGACGAGGTCATTTCTGGACTGTCCTGTCAGGTGTGCGTATGTGGTGATGCGCTGGGCGGGTCCTTGCGGTAGTTGCATGGACATGAGGATGGTGTGTCTGGCGCCGACTCTGGGACTGTACACTCGTCTTCCGGTGATTCTCCGTAGCTGGACCTGTTTCTGGAACCCTTCGTTTCGTGGGAGGCCGAAGAACTTGGGTGTCGCGGACAGGAGGATCAGGACTCTGAGTAGGTCAGCGGTCTCCCAGCCTTCACGCTCGGCGAGCCGCCTGCACTGATGCGCCAGGCTGAGGCGTGTTCGAATCTTCCATCGAACATAGCCTCTGACGCGTTTCTCAGATCTATCTTGAGCTGTTGGTGCATTTGAGTTATCGTCAGCCTTCGAAGATATGGCCACCTGTGATCGAATGTACCCCCTGATGGGGCCGGATTTGAGCGACCGGGGGCCCCTCCCCATAGGGAGAGAGGTGGGCCTCTCAAGGCTCCTGAATCACGGCTTCGTCGCCGCCGCTCGCGTCTCAGGGATCCCTTTGCTCTGTTTGCCAAGCTGACGCATAGTGCGTGTCGGTCTTGCCGATCCACAGGTCTGGAAGGCCGGTCACACAGACGCAGATATTGTACGCGAGTCATTGAACGTCAGAATTGAACGCAAGAGCTGGTGGGCCGGGATAGGTTTAGACTCGCGTTTAGAGCTCTCAACTGAGCAGTTCTTGAGCAGATTCTTGACTGAAAGAGAGCTGAGAACGAGCAGTAGTTGGGCTCAGAACTAGCTGGAAGAGGCGGCCTAGGATGCGGTCAGGAGAGAACGCTGTACTGAAGGTTAAACATCGCTCTGGCTCAGGCGCCTGGAGATGTCGGGAAAAGTGGGTGGTAGCCCGGAGAGAAGAGACGATTGCTGTTTCTAGCCAAGGCAGACGACTCGAGTTTCTCAAAGTGGCCCCTCTTTCCCGGAAAGCGGCCCCTCTTTGGACGATGTGGTCGTGCACCATGTCGCGCACGCACTCCGCGTCACATCTGTTCAGCCGGGTTGCCTGTGAGCCGACGCATCCAGCGCTCGAAATTGGGGCGATGCGCAACCCGGGTGTCGTCGTCTAGGCATCGAAGCCAGAACGCGAGATGTCCTTGCTCTGATGTTGCAGTTCATCTTATCCGAATGAAGGGTGAAGCTGCTTGTTCAGTGGTAGCCATGGTGGGCGAGGCAGACGATTACAGGTCGAAGATCTCATTCGATGAAGCCCTTCGTTTGTACCAAGCCATACTTCGCGAAACCGGAGGCGAATACGGTTTTGTTAGCGAAGGCACGTTGCGATACATTCTAGATGCGCTGACTTGGATGCGTGGAGACGTCTTCTCAAAGGCGGCTTACGTCATTCGGGAGATCGCCGCAAGACATCCGTTGGTCAACGGGAACAAAAGGCTGGCATTCGCACTGGGAGCTCTTCTTCTTGGGAGAGCAGGGTACGAGCTCTCAGTTGGTTCAGACGAGACGATAGCCTTAATGCTGAGAGTTGCTCGTGCAGAAATGTCGAGCGAGGAACTAGAG
>Ga0209725_1000148_pt1 | contig 42291 bp, 49 predicted proteins | sample I18A1metaG_FD_184145 | JGI IMG/M metagenome (GOLD analysis project Ga0209725, IMG submission 184145) | Lake sediment bacterial and archeal communities from Gulf of Boni, Indonesia to study Microbial Dark Matter (Phase II) - ​I18A1 metaG... | ecosystem: Environmental > Aquatic > Freshwater > Lake...
CTCTACCCATTCAAGGAGAGAGAGAAGATTCACCTCCCAACCGACTTCAGAGGAAAGCTCGCTTTCTACAGAGAAAGATGCATCGGATGCAGCCTCTGCTTCAGAGTCTGCCCCTCGGAGACTATTGAGATGATAACAGATGAGAAGGGTAAGAGACCGATCTTCTATCTCGACAGATGCACCTTCTGCGCGCAGTGTGAAGAGATCTGCCCGGTAGACGCGATTGAGATGACAACCGACTTCGAGTTCGTCGGCTTCGACCGGAAAGAGACTCTGTTGAAGTGAAAATTCGAATGACAGAAGCGCAAGATCGCAAGACGATCCCGATTACAGGGATGGACTGCCCATCATGCATCGTTAACATAGAGAAAGAATTGAAGAAACTCAAGGGCGTCAAAGAAGCTCAAGGCAACTACATAATGGAAAAAGTAGTCGTAACCTACGACCCAAATGAGATAGATGTTCCCGCTATCGAGAAGAAGATTGAGCATCTTGGCTGCAGAATCTCCTATAAGAGATACCCTAGTATGAAAGAGAGAATACGCAGCTGGATGAAACACGGCAAGTAGAATGAGCAACCGCCGGCTTTACGAAATTGCTTGGATGCTGCTATGTCCTCTCTGAAAAAAGGCCGTCTGCTCATATCCAGAACAGTTCTAGACGGTTACAGTTATCATACTCTCGATTGATATCAACTCTTTCGGAATCGCGACTCGAACCCCTTTCTTTGGGTCGACAACTTGATTCACCTTAATGTCACAGCATAAGCTTGAGAACATGTAAGCTCTCTCGAATGACCAGCCGTAGGCCTTCATCAAAGCTTTCACAGTGGCTTCAGTCCCTCGAACAGCAGCTTCATCAAGAGTATCACCGCATGCAATGTAAGCGCAGTAATCCTTCGTCTCGAGTATAGGCCATGGAGGACGCAGACCCTTTATGACTTTGAACCTGAGAAGAATTTGACCCTCAACCTCGATAGCTGAGACACAGATTTCACCGTCACCTTGAAGAGCATGAAGATCTCCAGCAGCGAAGAGAGCGCCTTCCGTAGAGACTGGAAAGTATAATCTCGACCCAGATGCCACATCCTTAACGTCCATATTTCCTCCATGAGGTCCAGAAGACCCTGAGATTACATCTTCGCCTTCAGGCGCTACGCCGATAGTTCCTATCGATGGAGAAGCCTTGAGCCGGACGCCATCATAATCGATGAAACCGTTCTCGATCGAGGCTATCTTGACTGTCGCTTTGAACTGCATATCCTTGAGGGCCCCATATTGAGGTATCGTAGCGATCGGCCCTTTTTCTGCAGTCTTTATGTCCAGTATCTCTACTACGAGGGTATCGCCTCGCTCAGCGCCTTCTATGTATATGGGGCCTGTTGCTCCATCCACCTTGGACCAATCCAAATTCCCCACAGCATCCCCTTCACTTTTGATTTGGCCTCCTACCGCATCCTCAGTCTCTAGCAGCAGAAGCTCTCCAGCCTTCACATATTCAGCCGGCTTATGCTTCGAGCTGAAGCTGAAGATCACCTTATCCTTGGAAACGCACTTCATGTAACTTCAACCTCGCCGATCGTCTCTATAATCAGTGCAACAGTATTTTAGACATCCTCTCTTCTGGAGCTGCGTCTATCATGTTACAGTTAAGGCATCTAGAAATTCGGAGGCCTATCTGATTACAATTCCAGAAGAGTAAAATCTGTGGCTCTAGTCAAATCTTAATGCGAGGGGCAAAGCCTGAATGTCTGGTAGAAAGAAGTCGAAGGTCCTGATAGTTAAGACCGAAGAAAGATCGAGAGGGATTCAAACTCTACTCGACAACTTCGGAATGAAAGGTTTCAAGGCCAGAACGGTCGCTTTGAAAGCAAACTTCAATAGTGCTGACAGATTCCCCGCTTCAACCCATCCCGACACTGTAGCGGCCTTAGTGAGGAGCTTGAAGAACGCGGGCGCCAAGAAGATCACTTTGGCTGAAAGAAGTGGAATGGGTGTAACTGAAGAAGTGGTTAGAGATCTTGGAATTATGGATCTATCCAGTTCACTGGGCTTCGACGTGAATATTCTCGACCGGGTTCCTGAAGGAGGCTGGATACTAGTTAAGAAGCCTGATAACCATTGGAAGAGAGGGTTCCTCTTCGCCAAGGTCTTCCATGACGCTGATAGTATCGTTCAGACTTGCTGTTTGAAGACTCACAGGTTTGGGGGGCACTTCACTTTATCATTAAAGAACTCGGTCGGTATGGTAGCCAAGATAGACCCTAAAGATAGATACGACTACATGAACGAGCTTCACAGTTCGCCTTATCAGCGGCTTATGATCGCTGAGATAAATCGAGAATACAAGCCAAGTCTAGTAGTCTTGGACGGAATCGAGGCATTTGTAACCGAGGGGCCAGATAAGGGGCAGGCAGCTAGACCAGGTGTAATTCTAGCTGGAGAAGATAGAGTTGCATTAGATGCTGTCGCTGTAGGCATCCTTCGACTCTTCGGGACAACTCCTGAGGTTTCTAAAGGAAGAATCTTTGAGCAGGAACAGATCGCTAGAGCTGTTGAACTCGGTGTTGGAGCCAAATCTTTTGAAGAAATCGAGATAGTTCCGCTAGGTAAGCCCGCTGAAGATTTCATCAAGAAGCTTAAAGAAGTATTAGCGCGTAGCTAGTCATTCTAGCCATATCTCTCTTCCTTCCAAGGATCTGCTGTATCGCTGTATCCCCTCTTCTCCCAGTATCCAAGCTCTTGCTCTTTCGTGAATTTGACTCTTCTCACCCACTTCGCGCTCTTGTACGCATACTTCTTCGGAACCACAAGCCTCAAAGGGCCACCGTGTTCAGGGCTAAGCTCTTTTCCATCTAGGCCGTACGCAAATAGTACATCTTCATCCATCAAATCCTCTATTGGAAGCGATGTCGCATAGCTTCCTTCACATTCGATTGTGCAGAACCTAGCTTCAGGCTTGGGTTTAACTATCTCTACGATAGTTCCAAAGGAGACGCCTTCCCACTTATTGTCAAGTCTACTCCAACCTTCGACGCAGTGGAAGTCTGAGATGGTCGTATGCCTTGGTAGAGAGAGGAAGTCTCCCCAACTCAACTTCAAAGGCTTCTCAACGAGGCCGTATGCTTCGAAGCTCCAACTGGCTTGATTGAAAACAGGCACAGATCCTACATGTAGCACCTGAAGCTCATCTACTCTATACTGACCTGGCGGTAGCGTTTCGTTCTCTTTCGATCGGCTCATCAGCTTTCCTCTTCAAAGTATTCGTCTCCGCGAGAATAAAGTATTCTCAGTCAACTGGGTGAGGAGGAATTCACTTTGAACCGCGGCCTAGGTTTCTTAGAAAAAGCCTATATCGGCTGTAAATCTCTTCAAGCTTTCAATGTAGCTTCACAACGATGGCCGGAAATAATGGGGGCTGACGAATCTTGGTGAAGAGGTACCTACTAGGCTTCGGTGTAGGTCTACTTCTTATCTGCGCTGTATACGCCGCGATTGTCTTTACGGTACCGAATCCTGAAGTTAGGAACTTGCCGTACTACACGTTCAGAACACTTCTGAGAATAGTTGTCACTTATCTCATCGCTTTGGTCTTCGGGCTCTTCTTTGGAATTCTAGCTGCATGCAATAAGACAGCTTCAACGATCCTCGTGCCACTATTCGATGTATTGCAGTCGATCCCTATCTTAGGATACTTCCCAGCCGCAGTGATCTTCTTCGTCTCCGGATTTCCAGGCGGTGAGATGGGGAAAGAACTGGCTGCTATGCTACTGCTTTTCACCTCGATGGAATGGGCTATATTCTTCGGGATCATAGGAGCCGTAAAGAACATTCCATCGAACATAGTTGAGGTTGCAGAAATATTCGGGTTGAAAGGGCTCACGTATATCAGACATGTGCTCCTGCCGGCGATCGTTCCAGCTTTGATTTCAGCAAGCACCTTGGCTTGGGGCGACGGCTGGTTCTTCATAATCGCCGCTGAATACATTACTTATGGCGGTCAACCTTATGCGCTCCCAGGTATCGGAGCCTTCTTGGCGAAGGCAGCTTACGAGTATGGAGACTTGAGACTCTCAGCCGCTATTCTCATCTTGATGACTTCCATTGTTCTCTACTTGAATTTTCTGACTTGGCATCAGTTGACGGAGAGAGTTGGAACTGGAACCTATAAGCCTACGCTGAAGCTTGATCTCTCAAGTCTTGAGCGTTCCTTACATTTGAGAAAGTTCCGGGTGAAGTGGCTTCACCTCCCGAGGCTACACTTGTCGTTCAGGTTTAGACATGTGATCTTACCAGCCTCTAAACCCAAGAGGTATACGCATCAGGAGAGAATCGTCGCAGGCTTATCCGGCATCTTCATAATAATCTTCATCATCCTAGCCTTGACCGGAACTATTCCAAGCTTCGAGTACGTCGTCAAATCGCTGAATGTGCTTGAGATGTCCTTCTTACCTTTGTACACTGCATCGACGCTAAGTAGAATGGTCGTAGCGTACTTCATCTCTCTAGCGATAGCGATCGTGATGGGCGTACTGGCCGCTGAGAACAAGAAGTTCGCTATGATTTTCTATCCAATATATGACATTGGGCAGTCTATTCCGATACTTGCCCTCTTCCCAGTTCTATTTCTCTCTTTGAGCAGAATCTTCGGAGGAAGAGCTGGGCTGGAGATAACCTCGATCACAATGCTGGTTGCAGATATGATTTGGTATCTATTCTTGAATATTGTCGGAGCTGTGAAGACGATTCCTGAGGAGATGCGTGAGGTCGGCCGTATCTTCGGCTTCAAAGGTTTGAAGAGGATTCGACATATAGTTCTCCCAGCGATCACTCCAGCGATTGTGACTGGAAGTATGCTCTCTTGGGCGACGGGATGGAACACTGTAATATTCTCCGAGTATATGCCTTATGGGAAAGAGGTGTTCTGGCTTCCTGGTTTGGGTTACTTTCTAGATAAGGCTGCATATGTTTACGGCAACACTATCTTACTGGTCTTCCTACTCACGATAATATCTGCTCTAGTCATCTTGGTGGACCGATTCGTCTGGCGACGCTTGCTATTGAAGTTCGAGAGGTATAAGATCGAAGTATTCTAAGGAATCAAGCCCGGCTCTAGTAAGCAACATGTTTTTCTGAAGCTACTAGAGCAATTTGAAGCATGTTAAGGATTCTACATCAGAGGAGGAACTTGCCGGTTTCTGTAGGCGGCTATAGTCTCTTAGTTTGAAGCAAATAAGCAATGCGGTTGTGATAGAGCGATGGTCGATCAGCGGGTCCTAGAGAGGTTAGATAAGGCAGGAGTGGAGTATCGACTTCTCTCACATCAGCCTGTCTATACATGCGAGGACGCTGCGCGGGAAACTTGTACCAAGGCATCTGTCCATGTCAAGGCTATGCTGGTCCTGGATGCTGACGATCACCCGGCTCTCGCATTGCTGCCAGGAGATGAACGTTTGAGTCTGCGTAAGACGGCTAAAGCTTTGAGTGCCTCCAACGTTAGGTTGGCGACCAAGGAGGAGGTGGGAAGCATCTTGCATGTTGAACCTGGAGCAGTGAGTGCTCTGATAGCCGAGAACATGCCTATCCTGTTGGACGTCAAGATTTTGCGAAACAGACTCATATATATGAGCGCGGGGACTCACACGGAAAGTGTCTCAATGAACCCTAGAGATCTTCACAGGCTCACAAAGGCCAAATTGACCAGTATACTAGAATAGGCAATCCTGTTACTCGAAGACATCAGCCAATTCAGCGCTCGTTACATTCTTCAAGTCTTCAGGTGAGATGCCGATAATCGCGTTAGGTGTTCCCGCTGCAGCGTAGACAACTGGAAAACTCATCAGGTGGGCGTCTATGAATGTTCTCAACGGCTTGTTGTGCGCTACTGGAGGAACGCCGCCGATAGGATAACCTGTAACTTCCTTCACGGTCTTAGCGTCTGCAATCTTGACCTCTGATACCTCAAGCTTCTCTGCCAGCTTCCCAGTATCCACTCTACTCTTGCCGCTTGCGATAACCAGCACTGCAGCCTTCTCATCTGCGATGAATACTAGAGACTTTGCTATTTGAGCGACCTCACATCCGATTGCTTTGGCAGCAAGCTCAGAGGTTCTAGTCGTTTCCTCGAAAGCTAGAATCGTAGTTTTAATACCGCGAGCCTCAAGAAACTCTTTGACTTGCCTAATGTTCTTGTCAGTCAACGATGATCGTTCCAATCAGTTTGGTAGAGCGCCTTCATAAGCCTGTCGAGAACTTAAGAGCAATACTCCTTTATCTATTTGATAAGAACTGTTGATTCACAGAGAGTGAAATAGGGATGAAAAAACAAGGCTCAAAAAGTGGCGCGATCGCTGAGAGCCTTGATCGAACTCTCCCGCTTCAAACTGGGATTATGATGGTGATTGCGGCTGCATTTAATATGCTTAGTAGAGCTGACATCCGTCTCAATATAGCTGTATCGGCGTTCTTGGTGATCGGGGCGTCCGGCATCATAAGGAAGAGACTTTGGGGTCCTACGATGGGTGTCATATCATCATCCGTCGCTATTGGATACACCGTCTACGAGATGCTCTTCTTCCTATACGTGCTTCCCCCTGAGCTGGGTGTGAGAGTCGCTCAACTGGCTGCAATGTTCATCATCCCGATGGACGTAATCTGTTTAATTGCTCTCCGCGCATCCTGGAAGTTGAGAAGAGCTTTGATGGCCGATTAGGCGTGGTTGAGATCTTGAAGAATAACTCGAGTCTCTCCGAGTCTCCAACTGTTTGGATCGCTCTCTCACTGATCATCGTATACGTAGCTCTTTCCGTTATCGGAGGAAGCTTCTTGAGCTTGAATCTGCGTGTTGCATACCCGCTCGTCCAGAACAATTCAGCGGTTTGGCGTGGCGCTTTTTGGATGCTCTTTACAGCGATGTTTCTACATGCTGACATAGTTCATCTAGGTGGAAACCTCATCTTCCTCCTGATCTTCGGCACATCTCTTGAAGAACAGACATCACGTCGACGCTGGTTGACAGTTTACTTCACGAGCGGTCTGGTGGGAAATCTTTTCTTCCTACTTTTAGGCAGAGATGCTGTAGGGCTGGGAGCTTCAGGAGCTATATGGGGTCTCTTAGGAGCAGCTGGAGGACTTAGAGGTCTTGTGGGAATGGTGTTCTATGCTGGTATGAACCTTTTCGCTGGAGGAGGATTCTTAGCGCACGCAGGAGGCTTGGTGGCCGGTCTCGGTTTAAGGTATCTCTTGATAAAGAGAACTTGAATGCTTGAGAACGAAGTTTTTGTTAATTCGTAAGTTCAAAATAGACAAGACTTTTTCAAGCCACAGTTTTGATCATAACTCTTTCATAGGACGAGGACATCATGAGCCCATCCTTTCTCTATGGACTCATTCATTTCAGACTCGTCGATTCTTCGCTTACTAGGCACTATCGAATTCGAGATTTGCGTCCTGAGGGATATGCTTCCGCAGCCACGCGAAGCAACTTCTCGTCATCGAAGTTTAGAGTGACTGCGACAAATTTGCCTACACAAGGATTTCCTCTACATACATAGAATACGACTCGATCGTTCTTGAAGTGAACAACGTATCCGTAGACCGTGCTGAACTTATCGTGGCTGCAGATCGAAGACGTATTCAAGCCATATTCATGCGATCGTAACATTTCGAAAACGCCATCTACGTCTTCGACTTTCTCCAATAGGCGTTTAGCAACTTCATAGCGTTCAATTGATCCCGTAGACTCGTCATAGAATATCGGGCGTCGACCTTGCTCAATATGATGGTTTGTTCTCACAGTTTGGACTGAGTCGCGAAAAACCTTCACATAATCTGCCACTTGAAACGTGGCTACTTCATCCTTGGTTGCCACGACGATGTTTCCCCAAGAGTATCGTTGAGTATGGACCGCCTTCTCGACAGCGTTTACTGCGTCATCAACAGATCTGCATTTCTCAAGTATTTCTTGGGTTAGAATATCATAGTTTTTCGCGCTAGGCTTCATCTCTACGTTTGAGTCGCAACACGCTAGCCCTGACGAATTAACCCCGATCGAAAATCCGGAGAAAACATCGACATCTGTCGACCTGTCGTCCCAAGATTGCGTGCCTTCGACCGCAAAAAGCCCTTTTCGAATCACCAATCCGTCGTCGAAGTCTTTCCTGCAGAAGTCCTTGTTCTTAAAGAGTAGAAACTCGCTACCATGCGAAAGGATCTTAGCCCCTATCGTGCAATTTGACAGCTTTCCACCCCAATTTCTTACATCAGAGATGATCGCTATAGCTAGCAGTATTAAAGCTATGTGCATCACATTTCCCCGAAAAGTCAACAACTGAGTCTGCAACAGAAGCTTGATCAAGGCTTCTTGCCTTCCCTTGACTTGACGCATCTATCGCATCGACAAAAAGGTTTAAGTATGATATGAATACCTCATCATATGAGGATTACGTCAAATGAAGCGTGGACTAAGCGAGACCTGCAGCCTCTTCTTCTCAACGCTCTCCAATCCAACGCGCTTAGCAATAGTAGAGCTTCTAAGAAAAGGACCTAGAAACGTCACAGAAATCTCTAAGGCTCTAAGGCAAGATCAGACTATGATCTCTCATAATCTTAGGCCGCTCGTAAGGTGCGGTTTCGTGTTCGTTGAGAGGAGATGGAAGGAGAGGGTCTACTCTCTCAACCGTGACACGATGGACGACCTCTTCAACCTGATCGCAAACCACGCTGAGAAGTATTGCCCAAGAAAAACGAGATGTTTAGAGGGAAAGTGATTGGTTAAGAGAAGTATAGTCAAGATTGACGAGGAGCTTTGCAACGGATGCGGAAAATGCGTCGTTCCATGCGTCGAAGGAGCCATCACTATAGTAGATGGGAAGGCGAGGGTCTTGAAGGAGGAACTCTGCGACGGACTGGGATTCTGCGTCGGGATATGTCCTACCGGCGCGCTCTCAATCGGTGAGAGGGAAACGATCGCGTTCGATAAGGAATCCGCGGAGAAGAGTGCTAAAACGGAGAAGATTGTGGCTCAATGCTTCAAGTGCGGAACCAGTGAGAAAGACAGCGTTCTCTTCCCAGTAAGAGTGAAGGGGAGAAGCGAATGGGTTTGCGCGAGATGCATACCGCATCTAATCCACGGCTAGGAAGAGGAGGATCATGATAAGATGAGCGGGATCGTGACCTGCCCCGGAATAAACAAGTTTGTCAGACCGACACCAGAGTATCTCAAATGCCCTAAATGTAAAGCTGAAGTTGAGATATGGAGCGATGAACAAGAAACGAAGTGCCTTGAATGTGGAACTAAGGTTTCGAGAGAGGTTGCATCATGCCTAGACTACTGCGAGTATGCGAGCAAATGCAAGGCGATCATTGAACAGAAAAGAGGAGTTAAGGGTTGAGTCGCTATGTTGACTCAAATAATTGAGAAGGAAGAGTTGAAGGAAACCCTTAGGCAGCTAAGATCGAAAAAGCTCTCCTCAGCTGTCCCCTAAACATCAAAGCCGTGCGCGCAACCCACATGTTGCAAAATTGGCGTCCGGATTCCGGGTAAGAGGGATTCGAACAATACATGAATAATGTTGCTATGGAAAATTTATCAGCGGAAGTTCGCTATGATTGGGTGGCCCGTTTTTATGACACTTTCAACTTCTTTATCGAGCGGTTCGCTTCAAGACGCCGCAAAGAAATTCTGCGTAGAGCCAAAGGAAATATTCTAGAGGTCGGCGTGGGAACTGGAAGCAGTTTAAGAGACTATCCGGCTAGTAGGCAAATCGTAGCAGTTGACATAAGCAAAGAGATGTTGCGCCGGGCTGAAGGGAAACTCAGGAATTACAGTGGCAAGATAGAACTATGTCGAGGAGATGTGCGAAACCTCCCTTTTAAAGATGAAATCTTTGACACCATTTTCTCTTCGTGGGTCTTCTGCTCCGTCACAGAGCCAGTTAGAGGGCTAATTGAAGTGCGCAGAGTACTCAAGAAAGAAGGCCAACTGCTCATGTTGGAGCATGTTAAGAGCGAGAATAAGGCGTTGGGCTATTTGATGGATAAATCAAACCCTTTGGCGACGAGAATTGGAGTAGGAGACATAAACAGGGACACGTTGACAAACCTTCGAGAGGCAGGTTTCAAAATTAAAGATGAAAGGAACCTTGCATACGACGTAGTAAAAGCCATAGTTGCGATAAGAAGGATTTGAGCGAGAAATGCTGGCGCAGTTCATACTGACCTTGCGAGAAGGTTTGGAGGCAGCGCTTATAATCGCCATAGTCGCCGCTTACCTAAGAAAGATTGGAAAAAGTGTCCTGCACAAATATCTGTGGTTAGGTAGCGGGGTGGCCGTCGTAGCTAGCGCCATTCTTTCCATAATCTTCTGGATTTTGTATGGTTTCGCTGAGAGTTTCACCGGCCTATGGTTTGAAGCCTTCGCCATGTTCACTGCCACGGCTGTGTTGACTTACATGATTTCTTGGATGGCAGAGAACGCCCGTAAAATCAAGAGTGAGTTGCAGGAGAAGGTTGATGTTGCAATCTCTTCTGGACAATTGTTCGGAATATCTGCCGTAGCTTTCACGTCGGTTCTAAGAGAAGGAGTTGAGACTATTTTGTTTCTGTCAGCTGCCGCCGCTGTTTCCTTCACAGAAACGGTTGTAGGCGCAGCTCTAGGACTGTTTGTCGCCACGGTTGTGGCTGTCTTTCTAATCCGTGGAACTATGAAGTTAGATTGGAGAAAGTTCTTCCTATACACTAGCGTGTTGCTTCTACTGTTTGCGTCAGGCATAACTATGCACGGAACGCAAGCGTTGCAAGAACTCGGCGTGTTGCCACCAATTATTGAACATGTTTACAATATGAGTGCGGTACTGCCTGAAGATAGCTTATTGGGTTCAATGCTCCATGTGTTCATGGGATATCACGATGCGCCGTCTCTGCTCATACTTCTCGTCCAGATAACATACCTTGTGATTTTCGGAGCCTACATCAGAAGAGTGTACAAGCCTGCAAAAGGGCCGATGCAAACGTCGATTTCAACTTCTCACGCCTTAAAGATAGAGCTTAGGGTTGATTCTCCCACCATCCGGTCTTTAGAGAAACTAGAGTTGATATCAACGCCTTCTCGTCGGCCGACCGAGAGTTGTTACAGGAAGTTCTAGAGAGAGATCCAAACGGATTCACTTCTCGTAAAATGAAACAGAGACGAACACCCTCAGTGTCTATTCGGTCGAAGATGTCACTTACCACAGGAACTATCAAGTAGAAACAAGCGTAGGTCAACGCGCAATCGCAGCGCTCGGCGTTGCCAGAAAACTCATCCCAAATTGTAAGCTTATTTTCTCAGGATCCTAACCTCACGATCAAATCCAACGCAGACAAGATCGGCCATTCTATAAAAGATTCCGTGTTCAACGACGCCTGCAATAGCTTTGATCTCTATGCCAAGTTGCTTCGGATTTGGAATCTCAGGAAACCTAGTGTCCAAGATGAAATTCCTATGCTCTGTGATGAACGGCACCTTTTCGCCGTTCCCCCCGAAAGATCTCAGCTTCGGCGCACCGCCGATATCTTTGAGTCTCTCGTAGACAACACGGTCAGCGTCCGGAAGAACCTCGACGGGAACAGGGGATTTTGAGCCGAGACGACGGACTATTTTGGTATGATCGACTATTACGATGAACTTTTTGGCGGCTTGCGCGATGATCTTCTCATTCGTCAGTGAGCCTCCGCCTCCTTTAATCAGGTTCAAGTGAGGGTCTACTTCATCCGCGCCGTCAACATAGATGTCTATCGCATGACGTTCTCTCAGCGTTGTCAAAGGAACTCCTGCCTTGATGGCAACTTGTGTGATCTGGTAGGATGAGGGTATAGCTAGGATCTCCATTTTCTCCCTCTTTATGCGTCTTCCGAGTTCCTCGACGAAGTACGCAGCGGTCGAGCCGCTTCCCAAGCCTACAATATGACCGTCCTTGATGAATTTGCAAGCGTAGACGGCCGCCCTTCTCTTTTCTTCTTCAATGCCCATGAGAACACCTTTTGAAAAGCTAACGCGCTACAATAGTTTTGCACTGCCTGTGTACTTAGTTCTTTGCTAACAGAGCTGATCGTTCATTTATAGAATAGGTATTTGCCTCACTCGAGAGGTTCGATCATGCCGAGAAAGAAACTGAGTTCTCTGAGACCGATAGAGTAAAAGTGCATGGATGTGGTCAATGTACGACCTGATTCAAGATAAAGGGATAGGAGTTTGCGTGTAGGTTTCGATCAGTCCAGTTTGTATCTGTACGTTAAGAGTTCCAGCCTCCAGTAGACTCCGTAGGGATCTCTGAAAACTCCGTTCATTTCCATGAAACATACTTCCTATGTTGGTCTCTTATCCAATGTGTGGAGAATGAAGTAGGCTCTATGCCCTGCACCGTCAACAGCCCATCCTTGATAGTACCCCTCGTTGCTGTTAAAGAGTAATGTTCATTAAAGAAGATTTAAATTGACCATTGACTCTTTAGAGTTCTCCGGCAATTTCTTAGAAGCCAAGCTGAAAAATGGGGAGAAGAAAATGGTTCTAGGCTGTGTTCTATTCTGCTGCGAATCAGGTAAGATTAGGAGCGTTGTAGAAGAGGTCAGGAAAGTCAAGGGAGTCAAGAGAGCGTTCAGTGTTCACGGTCGATGGGATGCAGTTGCAGAAGTCGAGGCCTCGGACATCAAGGTGCTTGGAGAAATGGTAATGAAGCTTCATGGAATCGCAGGGGTCAAGGCTACTGAGACTCTGGTTGGTTTCTAGGGGGGATATTGAAGATGCAAGCTTGTGTCCTGATTAGAGTTCTTCCTCCGAAAGGTCCTACTGTCTTGGACGCTGTAAAGAAGATCCCTGAGGTCAAGAGCGCCTACTTTGTCTGCGGAAGATACGACATCGTCGCATTTGTCGAAGCACCATCATATGATGCCCTGAGCAAGTTATCGAACAAACTTCACGCGATTACAGGAACAAAGAGCACTGAGACTCTGATCGAAGGCTAATAGAGCATCGGGGAATATCCAGAACTCCCGCATTTTTTAACCTACTTAGCTAGAGTCTCAGCAAATTTTCAGAGCTTCCTATAAAGCCTCTCTTGGTCTACAAGAGTCGTTAGGATCCACGAGACTTCGCGATGAAATGCTAAGCAATGTATTTTGTTAGGTTTCTTGCATCAAGTATTTTAGGGGATATCACGCTTTTCTCCATAATTGCGAAACTGACGGTGTTTGATATGAAGGAGTACGATTTGATAGTGATAGGCACCGGCTCTGCGATGAACATTCTGGATCCTATACTTCAAGAGAATCCTCAGATGAAGGTCGCTGTCATTGATAAGGATGAGCCTGGCGGGATCTGTTTGACACGGGGCTGTATACCATCAAAGATATTGCTGTATCCCGCGGAGTTGGTGAGAACAATAGAAAAGGCAAGCGAATTTGGAATAGACGCTGATATTAACAAGATAAGTTTTGAAAGGGTCATGGAGAGGATGAGGGCACTCATCTATAGCGATATAAACATGATACGGCAGGGGCTTTCCAGTTCCAAGAACATAGATTACTATCATGCTGTAGCCGAATTTGTTGCCCCGTATACGCTAAGTGTTGGCGGTGACACAATAACGGCAAAGATGATATTCCTCTGCACTGGGTCAAAGCCCATAATACCTCCAATAGAAGGGCTGGAGAAAGTAGGCTATCACACCAGCGATACAATCCTTAAAATGAATCGACTACCTGAAAGCATTGCAATAATTGGTGGAGGATACATAGCTGCTGAATACGGCCATTTCCTTTCGGCCATGGGATCGAAAGTCACCATAATTGGCAGGAACCCCCAGTTCCTCCCAGAAGAAGAACCTGAAGTATCAGCACTAGCCAAGAGAGAGTTGGGAAAATACATGACAATTATTACTAACCACGAGGTGCATCAGGCGGAAAAAGCGTTGATGGGCAAGAAAAAACTCATCGCTGTTAACAGGGAGAATAGTGAAAAGACGGTGATAACAGCAGAAGAGATACTTGTTGCTGCGGGAAGAGGATCCAATACGAATATACTTCATCCGGAAAAGGGAGGAATAGAAACAGACAATAGAGGATGGATTGTTGTCAATGAATATCTTGAGACTTCGCAAACAAACGTTTGGGCTCTTGGCGACGCGAACGGTAAATACCCCTTTAAGCATAAGGCAAACTACGAATCTCTGGTCGTATACTACAATGCTATATTGAAAAGAAGAGTGAAGGTCGATTATCACGCCGTCCCACATGCCGTTTTCACGTATCCCGAAATTGCAAGCGTCGGGGTTGGAGAGAAAGAAGCGATAGAGAAAAATGGCAAGGACAAGGTGCTGATCGGGATTAAAAGATATCAGGATACCGCGAAAGGGGAGGCCATGGGTGTGAAAGACTACTTTGTTAAGGTTATTGTTGAGCAGGGCACTATGAAGATTCTGGGGGCACATATTATCGGGCCGTATGCTTCTGTTCTTATACAGGAGATCGTGAATCTAATGTATACCCTTGAGCAAAGCGCAGAGCCGATAATTAGCGGAATGCACATCCATCCCGCCTTGAGCGAAGTGGTAGAAAGAGCGTTCCATTCCCTTATGGTACCAGAGCAATACCATCACGTCATTGAGCACCACTATGAACTTCCTATCAAGTAGTGAGGGAATAGACTTTGTCGGTTAGCCTTGGGAGGATTATGGGGATACCGGTGAGAATCCACTACACGCTATGGTTTGTGTTCCTTCTGATCGCTTGGTCGCTTGCTTACGGCTACATGCCTCGCGAATATCCAGGGCTTGAGGTAGCGACATACTGGGAAATCGGCATCGCCTCAGCGATAATTCTTTTTGCCTCCATTCTAGTTCATGAGCTCTCACACTCATACATCGCGAAGAAGAATGGACTTCCGATAGCGCGAATCACGCTCTTCTTCTTTGGAGGTGTATCCGAAATGACTGAAGAACCTCACGACCCAGGCTTAGAGGTTCGTATGGCGCTGGCAGGCCCCTTGATGAGCTTCCTTATAGCTGGGTTCCTAGGTGCTCTTTGGCTTGTGGGAGAACTCGCCCGAGTACCCGTCGCTGTAGAGGCGACGCTTCGTTACGGAGCTCTCATCAATGCCATCCTAGGTGCGTTCAACCTTCTGCCTGCCTTCCCCGTAGACGGAGGGAGACTCCTTAGAGGGAGCATCTGGACGCGAACAAAGAATCTAGTCCGTGCCACGATGATGGCCACACGTGTAAGCGAGATCTTATCACTCCTCATGATAGGCGGTGGATTGGTGATAGTAGTCTTTGGCGACTTTATCGACGGCATATGGACGATCTTTCTAGGTTGGTTCATAAGGTCTGGTGCTGAGACGAGCATGCGGCAGACTCTAGTGGGCGAGGCATTGGCAGGTGTTACAGTTGAAAATATCATGACCCGAGATGTGCTGACAGTTCCGCCCGATATCACAGTTCAACAATTGGTGTCGGACTACTTCCTTGTCCATCGGCATGGAGGTTACCCCGTAGTCAAAGACGGGCAGATACAAGGCATAATTACTTTGCAGTGTGTGCGCTCAATACCGAAGGAGAAGAGGGAGATAACGACCGTCAGGGAGGCCATGGTTCCCTGCGAGCGCACGTTAATGGTTAGACCTACTTTATCCGCCCTAAATGCCTTACACACAATGGCTCGCGAAAATGTTGGAAGGGTCTTAGTTGTTGAGGGAGGCAGACTGCTCGGCATTGTAACTCGAGGGGACTTGATGTGCACGATCCGAACAAAGCAGGAGCTTGGAGCTTAAAAAGGATTTGCAATTAATTGCTGCTCGACGGGCTGCATCCCCACTCACTAGGTGCGATGCAAAAAGAAATGTTTTGGACCCATGCCATTGCTCGATTTGAAAGTATGTTTTGGAGCGATTTAAGAAATCTAGGCTGTATTATCGCGTCATTATTCTCATTAGAATCTGCGAGCCCAACAACATGGTTCCGATGGTGTAGACAAGAAGCACCATCGCGTCGACGAAGACTACCGATGTGTTCCCTACTTCAATTGCTCTCAAAGCTTCGGTTGCGTATGTCAAAGGCAAGGCCCTAGCAACGTAGGGAAGCGGTATCGGCATGGCTTCTACTGGGAAGAATACACCGCCCAGGAACATCATTGGAAATCTGAGCAGATTTGAGAGCATCATGGCTTCTCTGGGTTCAGGCGCCAAACCCGATATTATTGTTCCGATGCCAGTGAAAGAAAAGCTCGCAAGCAAGATTATCAAGAGGACGACGCTGATGTTGACGAATGAAACGTCGAAGATTATGCTGCCGATTACAAGCAGCACAATTGCGCTTATGACGCCCATAACTGCGCCTGACATGGTTTTCCCAACTATTATTGACGTGGATGAGACTGGTGCCGCTAATATTCGGTCGAAGACTCCTAGGGATTTGTCCCACACTATGCTCATGGTTTCATTGATGCTTCCGAACATGGCGGTCATGCCCACAATGCCCGGTATTAGAAAACTTATGAATCGAACGTCCGGTTCTGCGGCGCCGTATCTGAAGCTGAAAGTGAACATCATGAAGATTGGGAACAGAAGGCTCCAAACCACATGGCGTACTGACTTAAACGACTGACGCAGATCATTCTCGGCGATCCAGAAGGCATGCATCAACGAAGTCAACGGCTTCATCTGAGGCCACTCCTAGCCAGTCTTCTCTGGACATATTCTTCCCTCGACTTAGGCTCCTCTCGAATGCTCTTCCCAGTCAAATTGATGTAAGCATCCTCCAGCGTGGGTTGTGCAACCGAGATATTCTCAATCTTTCCACCATGCTTGTCCACGAGATTCACTACAGCTGGAATTATCTGCGACAAGTCCTTAGATAGAATCCGTATCTTTCCTTCTGCCAAGAATACGTTGTCCACACCCTCAGCCCCACTTATTATGGATATCCACCGTTGCTGGTCTACTTCATTCAGAATCTTGATTTCCAAGGCATGCATGCCTTCAGCGCTGTTCTTGATCTGCTCGGGCGTGTTCAACGCGATCAAGTGACCACGGTCAATTATGCCCACTCTCTGCGCGAGTCTGTCTGCTTCGTCGATCTGATGTGTGGTCAAGAGTATGGCTCTGCCTTCTTTGTTCAGGTCGATTGTTATCTCCCTCACCAAACGTGCTGCTTGAGCGTCTAACCCGCTTGTGGGTTCGTCCATCACCAGGATTTCGGGTTGATGAATAAGCGCTGCAGCAATCGTTAGGCGTCGATGCATGCCCTTGCTGTAATACTTGACAGGGTCGTTCTGTCGTTCCTTCAAATGAAATAGTTCTAAAACTTGGTCAATCCGTTCTCGTCGTGTCTTCTTGTCTAAGCCGTATAGTTTTCCCATGAACTCTAGGTTTACTCTAGCACTCAACTCTCCGAACAGATTTGAGATGTCGGGAACCAAGCCTATTCTCCGCTTCACCTCTTGCGGTTTTTGAGAGACATCGAAGCCAGCGATTATAGCAGTCCCGCTTGTCGGCCTAAGCATACCACAGATCATGCGGATGGTTGTTGTCTTCCCAGCCCCATTGGGCCCCAGCAAACCGAAGATCTCTTTGCCCTTCACCTCAAAGCTGATGTGGTCAACCGCAACTAAGCTTCCGTAGGATTTGCTCAATTCTTTGACCTCGACAGCGTTTTCCAAGAGCTCCTCCCTTTCCTAAGCAAAATCGATTTATGAACTGAACTCGGCGGTTTATTACTGCTTTTTCATTTCCAAATTGTTCAACTGCTCGAGGGCTAAGGCTAAAGCGTGTGTGCCGAGTTTACCTTTTCCCTGTGCTATAAGGGCTACATAGAGCTGGTGAGCTAGGGCTAAGCCAGGCAATGCGAGGCTCATTCTTCGAGCTTCCTCCAAGGCAATTCCCATGTCTTTTACGAAGTGTTCCACAAGGAATCCTGGGTCGAAGTTTCTATTAACAATTCGAGGTCCAAGGTTGTTGATGGACCAGCATCCTGCGGCTCCGGCACCGATGGCTGAGATCACTTCATCGAGATCCAGTCCAGCCTTATAGCCGTAAAGAAGGGTCTCGACGACTCCAATCATGGTTGTGGCGACAAGTATTTGGTTACACATCTTGGTATGTTGACCAGCTCCAGCCGGACCCATATAGGTAATATTTTTTCCCATCAACTGGAATAGAGGATGAAGATATTCAACCACGTCTTTATCTCCCCCGATCATAATCGAAAGTTTGGCTTCACGTGCGCCGACATCTCCTCCAGAGACAGGGGCGTCCACTGCATAGACACCTTTCTCTTTAGCCTTCTGGTAGATTTCTCGTGCGAGAGACGGTTGACTTGTAGTCATATCGACTACTATAGAATTCCCCTTGGCTCCAGCAAGGATTCCATACTCCCCGAAGTAGACATCATAAACATCTTTCGGGTAACCTACTATAGTGAAGGTTACATCCGATTCTTTCGCAACTTCTCTAGGCGACTGAGCCCACGTAGCGCCCTTCGCGAGAAGCTCCTCAGCTTTCGATCTTGTCCTGTTATGGACTGAAATCTTGTAACTCGCATCTTGAACATGCTTGCACATATATTTTCCCATAACACCTGTACCAATCCAGCCTACGCGGATTGAATTAGGAGAAATCTCTGGAAAACTGGTCATTCTAGACCCTCCAAGCATCTTGCCGGTTTTGCCTGCTTTAGACTTATTAGTTTTCTGTTTTGCGAGAGTTGTGTTCTACCCCATGGATTCTGTCGGTCCAGCCGATGTTTCAATCCTGTGCAGATTCGACATCGCAGTTCGCCTTCTCACATGTCTTGAATCCGTTCAGCCCCTTTGCTGGAAGCTTTGAGCTTGCTTGGTGGTGAGACTTCTTCACTCTCTTTAGAGGTCTTTTCTTCGGATTCGTCAGGGAAAAGGCAGGTAGCATAATAGCGGCAGGCATAGCCCACGGACTGCCCGACGCAGTAGGGGAGACATTTGCCTTACTCTTCCCCTTATCACTTTGATATTTAGGGTACCTCTTTGATCGCGTCTCTATACTTTCCCAGGTCTGAACTGCTGAAAAGGACGAATCTGACCTCTTCTAGGCTATCTCTCTCCTCGAGGAAGCTCTTGACCGTCTTAAGTGCGATTCGACTCGCTTTCTCTACCGAGTAGCCGTATGCTCCTGTACTTATGGACGGGAAGGCTACCGTCTTTAGCCCCTTACTTACAGCCAACTCTAAGGAGTTCCAGTAGGCATCTGAGAGGAGCCTAGACTCATCGCGGTTCCCTCCACGCCAGATAGGCCCTACTGTGTGAATAACGTATTGAGCCTTCAATTTGCCGCCTGATGTTATAACAGCCTTTCCAGTTGGAAGGCCATCTGGCCACTCAGTGTTCCGAATCTTCTTGCACTCCTCAAGGATCTTCGGTCCGCCCTTCCGGTGGATCGCTCCGTCTACTCCGCCGCCCCCCATGAGGCTTGGGTTTGCAGCATTAACTATGGCCTCTGTCTTCTGATCTGTTATATCGCCTTGAACCAGTTTGATCTTAGACTTGCCAATACTGATCTCTATCGTCCACAACCTCTACACTTCCGCTTACAAGAACGATTCAGTACCACAATCTTGCTGAGATTAATTCGCGCTTAATATTTCTACTGGCATTGAATATCCTGCTTGTCGCTTATGAGAGAATAGTTTTCTCCATCATTCTTACTGTCGCTCGTCAAAAGTGGGTAACCTAGCTCGATACTGCATCTGGCGAATTTGAAAATAAGAGGAATTGGAACCGACGGTGACATTGCCTCATGGAAGAGCTGTGATCAAAACTGTGTCTTGGGAAAGTCTGAACATGAAAAGTTAAGTGCTTTTAATCCGAAATCTTTCACATGGAAAAGTTATGTGTACAAGAACCGATTTCCGGAGGCATATTCCTTTCTTACAGATGTACCAGTGAATGCAAGCATTGCATGTATGCTTGTTCTCCTCGCTGGAAAGATGATTGGATATCTGAAAAAGACGTGGAAGAAATCCTCACTCAACTGTCAGGTAGAATTCAGGGAAGCCCTCTTGGAACTGATAAGATTGGTGTAAACTACGGGGTTCATTTTACAGGCGGAGAACCTTTTCTCAATTTTGATCTTCTGCTCAAGGTTGTACGAATAGCGCATGAGCTGAAGATTCCATCCACATTTGTTGAAACCAATTCCTTTTGGTGTATCGATGATAAGGTGACAAGAGAGAAACTCTTGCAGTTGAAAGATGAAGGATTGCATGGCATACTTATCAGTGTAAACCCGTTCATACTTGAACAATTGCCTTTCGAACGAACAGAAAGGGCTACTAGAATAGGTAGAGAAATTTTTCGTGAAAATGCAATAATCTACCAAGAATTCTTCTACAGTCAATTCAAGAAACTTGGCGTAAAAGACACTTTGTCTTTCAATGGATATCTACAGAGAATAGACCCCGCCGACTTGTATGAAAATGTAGAACTGCTTCCTATCGGTAGAGCGACCTACATGCTTAACCACCTATATCGAAAGTACCCTGCGAAGCAGTTCTTCAGCGAATCATGCGTAGAAGAGTTGACAAGAGGTTGGCATGTTCATGTCGATAACTATTGCAACTATATGACAGGCTACTGCGCAGGCATTTCCTTAGGAGATGGAAGAGAAATCGATTCGATATGTCAAGGAATAGATTTGGATAGCCGGCCGATTCTTAACGCCTTAACGACTGACTTGAAAAGACTTTTCGAATTTGGCGTTGAAGAATTTGATTACAAGGAGCGCGCGCAAGGATACATTTCAAAATGCCATCTATGCTTAGATGTAAGAAGGCACATCGCGCAAAAAACAGATAGGTTTGAAGAGCTTAGACCGAGAGAGTTCTATTATTTCTTAGAGTGACCTAACTTTCCTGAAGTTCTCTCGGCGCATATGGTCGAGAATCAAAGTTACAAAAACCGATCCTTCAGGAAACAGTCGTCTCCATTGGGCTTTGATCGAAGCTAGCTGCTAGAAGCTAGCGCGATGCAGATGCTCGCAGCTAACTCTTACGAGGCATGTCTTGCATCTCTTCTTGCGGCAGAAGTCTCTTCCCAGCCTGACCAAGGCGGCTTCAAAATCGATGAAGCTGCCTTTCTTGATTCCGCTTTGCTTCCAAACATCTTTCAACCGTTTGAGTATGAGTAACCGCTCTTTCTCATTCTTTCCAGCGAGCTTAGTGAAGCCCAAGTTCCTTGAAGCTTGTATAACAAGTTCTTGAGGCATCGGATCTGCTTTCTCCCATATGCCTCTCAACTCTCTGAGGAATATGCTGACGGTCACAGGTCCTACGCCTTTACCCAAGCTCATCAACATCTCTTCTAGACCTCGGGAGTCTGAAGCCGCTTTGTGAAGGTTGTTCAAGTCTCCCTTGTAGCGCTTCTCAAGCGCTCCCATCACTTCGAGAAGCTTGGTCGCTGTCTTGAAGTCGTAGCGAACGTAGCCACCTTCGTCGAGTACTTCGACGAGCCCGTCCCACCCCGTCTTCAGGATGCTGCTCGGTGTTAGAAGATTCCTCGCTTCGAACTCTCGATAGGTATTGACTACGCTCTTCTCTGTTATTCTCGCTCCAAAGAGGATTGAAGCGAAGAACCATTTGAAGATCTCAGAAGACTTTTTGGTCTCCAGATCTATTCCAAGTTTCTTCGAGAATCTTTCTCCTAGTTCTCGGATTAGCATTCGAGTCCGTTCGTTAGCTCGCATTTCTCCCATTGCCGCCGGCTTGAGATCCTACTTGAAGCCTATCTCTTGAAAGAGTTTGGTCGCTGTCTTCGTAATCCTGTACTGGCAAAGTTCTCTAGCCTTTATCCACCTCGCTTTCGCGGCGTCTTGAAGTTCTCCTCCCACTGGATGGACTAGGAAGTCGATCAAGACGTAGTGGAACTTGAGTCTCCTCGATCTGTCGTAGATTATGTTGTCAATCACATCGATCAGTTTGTCTATCTCGACCTCTAGGCCAGTTTCCTCCCTAACCTCACGTTTAACCGCATCTTTAACGGGCTCCCCCAATTCGACCAGCCCGCCAGGAATCGACCAGAATCCTTTCCCAGGTTCATGTGTACGCTTCACCAAGATGATCGAGTTGCCTTTCTTGACTACTGCGCCGACTGCGGCCATCGGTAGCTTAGGATACTCTCGTTTCATATATGGTCCTCACTGTAAGGTTCTGAAGGCTCCTGCTAGTATTATTGGGTTTATGCCCATTTTAGTTCGATGCCCGCTGCTTCTAGGCGTGCTCTTGTTGTTTGATAGGGGTCAGCTACCTCTTCTTCGAGATTTCTTACTAAGCGAACATCTATATCGCGAAGTTTCTGCATGAGGCACTTCCTCTCATCCAAAGGCATCAGTCTAGGGTCCGTCATCGCTGCTACATGGAAGCTTGCGCCGTAGTCTTGAAGGTTCTTGATAGCGTTGTAGGGAAGTTCGAATGCTGATTCAATGGCTCCTGTTCTCTTCCTCAATCCTTCAGGTGTTCCGGCTTTTAGTGAGACTCTAATATGCGGCTTCTTGAATCTCGAAATCTTCTCTACATAGTCTCTGTCGAAGCCGAATAGCATCCCATTCGTCTCTAAGATGAAAAGTGAGAACTTAGATTCCTCAACAAGCTCAAGCAGAGAAAGTAGATGATCCTTACCGATCGTCGGTTCCGAACCAGAGATACGAAGCTTCTCTACGCCGCTTCTTCGAGCTGCAGATTCAAGTTTCCTGTACGCTTCCTCGGCCGAGTAGAAGCTTCCATACTTTTCAGGATAATCTCGAGACCAATCTGACCAACAGAAGATACATCTCAGCGAGCAACCCACAGCGTACCCTGTAGCTATTCCTCTGTAGACTCCTGTCGCATAGAAGTCTGTGTACTTCCTTTCATTTCCCCTACAGACAATCTTCTCAGTCTCCTTCGCAAGTTCGATAGGGTCAAAAGGTTTGGTCTGTGCAGTTATGAATCTCGGATACTCGGATTGACTTATGTCTGGAGGCACTGCGCCCTCAACCTAAGATTGCTCGATCTGATCCTACCTCTACAATGTTCTTACAGCTTATCGAAGATAAGATGAGCGCCATGATAGTTCTGGCTCTACGGTCCCTTCCGTTTGAACAGCAGCCAGCCTCTATCCGTATTCACCATTATGTATCTGCCTTTCATACGCTGGCCCTTCAACTCGAACTCGATCTTCTTCTCGGGTTTAGACTCGATCAACTCGTACTCCCCTCTATCCCAAATCTCAACAGTTCCTGCACCGTAGCCCGCCTTTATCTCGCCCTCGAACGATGCGTAAGACAGCTCGTGGTCGACTTGAGGGATACCGAGTCTGCGCACACCAAGGTCTACTGGAGGCTCTTTCCTGAAAGCCCATGATTTCAGAACCCCATCCACTTCAAGCCTGAAGTCGTAGTGCAAGCCTGCTCGACGAGCCTTATGGGATTGTACAACGAAAACTGGCATACAACCTGTCAGCTCTCTTAAGATTAGATTCTCCAAGCTTTGTAGGCTTCGAAGATTCTTCGAAGTTCTTTCACTGGGTCTTCATCATAGTCGACTCTCAAGTCGATGAAAGGTCTAATCCCTCTGTACTCAGGACGCTTCATCACGAGGAGGGCTGCAGATCGTTTGCCTCTCTTATCGCCTCCAGCCTTCTGCCCCGCTTCAAGAGCATTCAGCAGTCTCTCCTCAAGTTCTCCTCCACTGGTTTCGAACGCTTCAGCCATCGTTTGAATAACCTGTGCGCTGACGAGCATATTCCCTGCAACGACGCAATTCTCGCCTATCAGGTGTCCTTTCCAATCTATGTTCTCTTTTCCCGTGAAGGCTGCGGTTCTACCTTGAGCGTCGATCATTATCACTTGCCTTGACTCTCTTTCAGTGTCTTCTCTCAATATTCTCTCCAACGCTTCCTGCGGTGAGAGGCCTGACCTTAAGAGTTCTAGCCCCCGAGTTCCATAGGTTACGTTGGTCAATGCTTGAGTTGCAGTCGCGCCGACGCCTGCCTCCGCGTAAGGAACAACACTTCCTACTGCTGGAATAGCGGTCGCTACGCATACGCCTAGCTCATTCGTTCTAGAGCATCTCGCAACCAAGGAGAAAGTTGCGCTTAGCTGTTGAATCAATTCTCTCATCATAATCTATGAAAGGGGATTCCTCCCCTAAAAGATGTGAATAATAGAATTGTGTCTGTTGCCCCTTCATGAGAGAGTCAGAATTCGAACCTTTGGCTACCAAGGTATACACTCGGAATTCTGTCAATTCACTCCTCGATTCCATATTTTTCTTTCAAGCCTTTGTCATATGGTGCTCGCCTATACTTGCAACCTTCTCTGGGACACAGTTGGCAGCTCGAAAACTCGACTTCTGTCGGGAAAAATATTCCGGATACGGACTTTCTCGGAACCATCAATAAACTGTCGGTCAACCTAACCCCGATTATCTTCTCAACGTCTCTGAAGATTGAAAATAATGGTGTTTGCTGCTCTATCGGCCAATCCTTCAAAGATCCTGGGTTCATTCTTGATAATTGTCCAAGCAGATATCTTTTCTTCAAATAGTCTTCAAGATATTTCACAGTCGATCTTAAAGCCACATCGCCGATTGTTTCTATGAAGAATTGCTTCAATAAATCATCGAATGAAGCAGCCTTATTCTCCAGTTCTTTTCCAATCGTCACGATGTAGGGAAAAACCCTCCCCACTCCATCCAAATTAGTCCTTAAGATGCGACTTGTAAACTTCACTCCATCAATGTAGACAGTATCACCGTTTTGATCACCTACATATGAAACTTCGTATATGGCCCTAGGTTTAATTAGAGAATTGGCTATACCGAGCAATTCGTGAATAACGCCAGCATGTTTTCCTTCTTTTTCCCCTAACTGTTTCAGCACTTCTTCGAGATCCAAATGAACCGGAATGTTCTCAAGCAATTTCATGATTTCTTAGTGAAATAACGGCTGTAAATAAAACATTTCCAAAACGACGACTCACGCCATTTCGGTTCACTTGCTTGAGCGATTGCAAGCATACGCTAAGGGAAGGGTTGTTAGGGGATCTCTCTCCCTAAAAATGAGTGATTTGTGTGTGCGCACCAAAGGACACCAAAGAATACCCGATTCCTACTGTTCAATTTCCACTGTGCCACAAGACATAACTTTCAATATAGATATAGCCACTCAATGGGAACTTTGGGGAGTAATCTGTCATGGATTATGAATGCTTCTGCATCTACGGATTCGGCATAGACTACCCCGTTGATTGGGAGGCGGTGATTGACCGAAAGCTAACGCGAATGAAAGGAACCGTGGCCTTCAGATCAGCCGAAGGCATGGAGATGGGGGTCTCATGGGGTCCTTTGAAAGAAGCTAAGGGAAAATTTTCATCTGCGAACGAGCAGGCGAAGGATGCGCTTAACAGATTGAAGAAGAGTCGAGGCATCATTAACTTCGAGATACTAGAAGAGCGGAGCGACCGAATAGATGAGCATATAGCTGTCTTCAATCATGCCAGAGCTGAGCTAGCTGTTGGACGCTTTTTCGGTGGAGGTGCAAGGAGGCAGACAGAAATACTGTCTATGCATGTCCACTGCGATAGGTCAGAGCGATATTTCGTGCTGTACGGAAAAACAACTCTTGAGAGAACCTACGCGCATGCGGATATCTTCAATCGCATGCGAGAATCTTTCAAATGCCACGGAGCAGAATTGAAGAAATAGGGTCTTCTTTACATCTGAGCGATGAGGAGAAGAAGTCCCACACATTGAATATACCTTACTTACACGTTAAGCGCTAAGGCTTACGCGTGGACCGCCACGTCCTTCAAACCTAATCCACGTGTACGCGAAAAAACAGCTCTTATGTTATATACCTGCCTCTTATGGTGCGCACACACGACTAAGAAATAGCCCTATCTCCAAATGTTATAGAAGAGGAAGAACTTCCTCTCCGAAAGTTTTGAGTGTTGAAACTGTTGGGGCGCATTGGAAGATTATGTAGTCAATCTCAGTCTCGTCTTTCTCAAGGATTTTAGAGGCCACGGTTTCAGCCGAACCTACATAACCAGTCTTCTTTTTGATTTCTCTGAGATCTTTATTTTCAGGTAGGAGGCGGCGTAGTCTTTCTTCTGCCATCTCGTCGGTTCTCTCTATTAGCAGGAGCCCTGGAAGGGCGTATTTGATCCTCCCTCTTCCCCGCTTAGCTAATCTCTCCTCCATGTCGCTTATCTTCTCTGTTACCTCTATCTTTGTGCTTTCATTCATCAACCATCCATCGAAATGGTCCGCAGTAAGCTCTCTTGACTTATCTGATTCTCCACCCCACCAAAGAGGGATATCGTACGAAGATTTAGGTTCAAGAATACCATCTTTAACACTATAGTATTTCCCAGAATAATTCACTAAGGGCTCCGTCCAAAATCTCTTTATGATCTCTATCTGCTCCCTCGCTCTATCTATCCTTGAATCGTGGTCTTCCCATGAAATCCCGTAGGCCTCAAACTCTCTGAAGAACCAGCAAGCGCCGAGGCTAAGTCTGAATCGACCTTCTGATAGATCTTGCATCGTTACGCACATCTTCGCCAAGACCGAAGGGAAACGGAATCCCTGACAGATAGTTGTATGGAAGAGTTCAACCTTCCTTGTGACTGCTGCTATAGCCGTCAGAGTCGTCCACGCCTCAAGAGCAGGGGCGTCTTGACCTTTAATAGGATTAAGAAGGTGGTCGGGCACCCATAATGAATGGATTCCCACTGCGTCAGCTGTTAGAGCGGCTTTCTTAGCGTTATTGTAGGTAACTTCCTCCTCTAGAGGGGCTCCTCTGATCCAGCCTCCATACATGGGTATGTAAACGCCGAGTTTCGCCTTCATAAACTACATCTATTCCATATCGAGCGATTTAGTATCTTCTATTGCTTCCCCCTTTTCTTACTAGATCTATCGAAATTATTGCGTGTGCGCACCAAGGGACACACAAAATAACTAATTCACATTAGGGGGGATGAATCCCCCAAGCCCCACTTTATATGCCGTTAAGCGCAAGCCAAATCTGCTGGGAATATGGAGAATACAAGTATGAAATCCTTGTACTATAAGCTCCTGCCATCTGCCTTTGGCACACTTGGTATTGTTTGGGACGAGACCGAAGAGGGACCGAAGGTCCGTCGAGTATTTCTCCCCGATGAACGAGCTTCGGTGGAGGACATTGTCCGGATGACATTTGCTCATGCCAACCCTCTATCTTGTCCTACCATCGCAGAACTTGGTGAACGAATTCAAAGTTTTCTTGAGGGCGACGCTGTTAAATTTGAACTGGATATTGTTGCTCTCGAAACGTGCTCTGAATTTCAGAAAAAGGTTCTTTTGGCTGAACATGAAATTCCGCGAGGGTGGGTAAGCACTTACGGAAGAATTGCCAGAAGTCTTGGGATTCCCAGAGGCGCGAGAGCAGTCGGTAGAGCCCTTTCGTACAATCCTTTCCCCATAGTGATCCCATGTCATCGAGCTGTCAGGTCCAATGGTGAACTCGGCGGATTTCAAGGTGGGCTAAAGATGAAGCGAGCTTTGCTGGAACTTGAAGGCGTAGAATTTTCGCAGACAGGAAGGGTTCTGACGAATAGGATTTACTATTAATATTGCGCCATTTTGCTCAGCACTCGGCTGATGCAAATGCACACTCCTAACTAGTTCCCAAAACATGAGGGAATGAATTTGTGTGTGTCCGTTGGTGCGTCTGGTTGAATTTGAACTCTTGAATTGATATGGTTTTCGTCTGTGCGCCCGCTAAATATGCCACACATAGGAGTTGTGATGTGCGTAGGATATTTGAGACGGGCTGCGTATCTTATTTACCTGTTTTCGCTGGTTCTGCTGCCTCTAAGCATAGATGGGAGGATAGCTACGGTATTCAAGAACGCAAGCCACAAGTACGTCTTCTTCAATCCTTCTAAGAACAGCGTCTTATCTACTTCTGGGATAACGAGGGAAGATGACACTATTTTTGTTATCAGTGTATACGGTAGGGTAAAGGTCATTATTAAGACAGCTAGGTTGAGGCTTATTGTAAAACCAACATTAAAAAAAGTAGCCCTGAATGCGGAGGCAACTCCTGTCCTTTGAGCCGGAACTGAGCTCATGATGGAGCTAATATTTGGAGAGATAAATGTGCCGATCCCGACACCAAGTAGCATCATGTAAATAACGAGTTGTGAATATGGTGTAAATTCATCTGCGGTTGAGAAGAGGTAGAGGGAGATGCTTGTCAGGGCTAGCCCAGAGGTTGTAAAAGGAAGATGCCCCAATCTATCCGAGAGCCTTCCGCTCACCGGGCCAACTGCAAGAAACGCTATTTCAAACGGTATTATCCTTATGCCCGCTTCAAATGGGGTTAATCCAAGGACCAGCTGGAAGTAAAGGCTAAGCAAGAGCAGTACAGCACCCCACGCTATTGTGTTCAATAGCTGCGCTATGACGCCACCGGTAAACTCTCTTATACTAAGGAGGCTGAGGTCGAGCAAAGGATGCTTGGAACGTCTTTCATATGCTACGAAGATTCCCAAGCTTATTGCGCCAATGATGAATAGTCCGTAGGCTGTTGTCTGCTCTCCTACCCCATAAGCGGCGAACGTGAGCGATAGGAGGAAGCTTGTTACAGAGATTGTGAATGCTGTAAATCCCGGCCAATCGATAGGGGCCCCTTTTTCTACGCTCGCGATCTCCTTCAGCCTAAGATGGGCCCAGACAGTGCCAAAGATCCCTATCGGCACGTTGATGTAGAAGAGCGCTCTCCAATCGAGGAAGGAGACTACTACCCCGCTCAATGTCAGCCCAGCCATCGCGCCGAACCTGAAAGCTATCTGGTTTACGCCTAGAGCAAAACCACGTTCATTCTTAGAGGTTGCATCCACTATCATGGCTACGCTATTGGTGAAGAGCATAGCCGCCCCAAGCCCTTGCACGCCTCTAAACAGGATGACCTGTGTTGGTTCCTGTGCCAGACTTGTTAACGCAGAGCCGATCGTGAAGATTATGAAGCCGCTTGTATAGACCTTCACCCTCCCCGCTATATCCGTAATTCTACCTATGAGAAGCAAAGCAACAGTACTGCCAAGAACGTATGCTTGGGTGAACCAGATTGCTTGTTCAGCATCTGCCCCTAGAGCTGAAGCTACTTCAGGGAGGCCAACTATGACTATCCTTGAATCTATACCCGCCATAAGAACCCCGACAGTAGTTACCGTCAGCACAGTCCACTTATACTGCAGATGAAGCCTCTCCTGAATCGAATTGCTGCTCCTCTTTACGTAACTCCCTAAATCTATCTCCCAGATGTATACGGCCGCCAGGTGATGCAGCGACATATGAGCATGTATGATTTTAAAATTGCTCTTCACATTAGTTCATGGCATGAAGGAAGCAAGACTAATTGAAGGCGTAGAGGTTAACGATGCGGGTGCGCCGTATGCATCAGCACTTTCTCCACGTCCTGCATATCCTTGCGACCTACGCGCATGAACGGACTCACCATGTCGATAGCGGTACTGCACATGCACCGACGCCGTGTCGCTGCCTCATGTTTGCGAGCGTTAGCGAGCATACAGAAGGACAAAGAGGGGCTGTTAGGGGATTCCTCCCCTAAAGTGAGGAAATGAGTTTTTGTGCGTGATACATTTAGCGAGCGACGTCGTCGTCGGAGGAAAACCTTCACATTCTTTACCTGTCACTACTCGATTCTCGCTGTACTTGTTCTACTGTGGTTTTCTACTCCTTGTCAAGACAGTAGCTATGATACCCACGATTATGATCCAGATGACGATATCCACAATCAAATTCAGCACATTGACCTGCCATGGAAAGTACTCTGGAGCTAGCACAAGTTGCACTAGCCAGGCCAGCGGATATCCATAGTGTGTTGCACCCACAAACATAGGAGGCGTGTTGGAAATAAGGCCTGTCAACAGGGTTAGTATTACTCCCCCTATCACAGAGAGAATCACAACTCTGGTATTCATCAGGTTTCACCTGTTGTATGGGAAGACATTCTAGCGATAAGAAACCTGGGTTTAGAACGGCCTGTTCACACAATATAACATTTTCTTTCGTGGTATGGCTCGCTCGCCAAGCAGAACTTATCGCCGGGGGATTGGCCACCTTGTCGCTATGATGTAGGGGCATCAAGATTTGAACTCTCAAGACTGACGACAAGATTGATGTTAATCAGAGTGTTCTTTGATCTTGAAAAAGAGTTTCAATGAATCCGTTTCGTCAGGCTGGTAATATGTTCAACGTGGGCGCGAATGGGCCAAAGTTGAATAGCAGTGCAAATCCTATGAGCCCCAGAATAATCGCAATCACGATGAACACTATTACTGCCACAATAGCGATCAGCAAGGCCTTGAGCCATCCACAATCGAAGAAGTGTTTTATCAAGGCTAGCCAAACGATCAATGTGACAATGAAGCCCACAGCCCCATGCACGAAATATCCTAAAAGAGTGCCGATGATTACTCCGAGCACAACAATCCATATCGCATCAGAGCCTTTCGCTTTATCTTTTCCTACCAGCCATCTGCCTACGAGCCACAGGATAGGTGAAATAATAATGACGGTGACGATCAATTGAATAAGGAATTGCGTGAAGTCGAAGGCCATTCTTTTATTTGTCCTCCTATTCACTGCGTAATGCGTTTTAGATAAAAGATTTTCGCGATTTCATTCACTTATCTCTATTCGTTCTTCATCCTCATTTCAAACAAGAATCTAAGCACATTGATCGGTCTAATAGGGAATAGTAGAACGTTTATTACAGTCAATGGTGCGCAGAAACAAAAATTCAACGGTTCAAATTACGATGGCCGCACCAAGGGGTCCACACACAAAGCTAGTACGTTCATTTCACGAATATGTTTGGGTTAGTAACTAGCTAATGAGTTTTCATGAACAGCTCCATCGGGAATGGCTGGCCGTGACCTGGGTACACGGTGTTGATTTGTAAACGCTTCAGTTTTTCGACACTAGCGTGCGCTGCAACTGAGTCATCGATAATGGACCAGATCTCTGGTTTGTCCACATTGGCCAGTAGATCACCGCAAAACACGTCGCCGCTGGCGGTCAAGATGCCTATTGAACCCTTCGAGTGCCCTGGAATATCAAGAACTTTAGCGTCGAATCCATATCCAGAGAAATCGTATCCCTCGTCGATATGTAAATCGGGTTTAAACCTGTCCGATTTACGTAACCTAAAGAACAGCTTAAAAAATATTCTGATGAGAATATTCTGTTTGTTTCGATTCCATGACATGTCTCCGCGTTCGACCATTCCGGAATCGTCCTTGTGCATGGCTATTTGCGTACCGAATTTGTTCCGAAGGTACGCTGCATTACCGCAGTGGTCAAAATCACCATGAGTTAGTACAATCAGCGTAAGATTTCCCGGCTGGCAGCCTGCGTTTTCCAGTTCTTTTTCGATCGCGTCGCGCTTGTTGGTCATCCCCGTATCGATGAGGACAAATTCGTCGCCGGTTCTGACAAGGTAGCAATTGACAGAGACATTGAAGATAAAAGGCGTAGTGAGGATGTTAATCTCCAAAGTCGTTTGAGCCTCCTGTGTTCAAGGCGGTTATAACAAGCGCGCGCATATTCCACACTCATAGAGTTTTCTAACCTTCTATAGAAATTAGCCTATCTGAAAGGAGTTCATCACTAGCGAGAGAATGGTCAGGCTCTCAGATTTGATATTTGGAGCGCGAAAAATGGGCTGGCTGAAGGACAATGTAGATGCTTTGGAGAAGCGCGGACTTATCTCGTCCAACGAGGAGCTTGAAATCATGAAAGATTTCTCGGATAGCGCTGAGGCGGCATACCTCAAGAGGGGAATAAGCATACCGATTAGGGAAACGATTCCAATCCTAGAAGATGTTCTTGACGTTCATGGTGTTCTGGAAACATGGCGGGAAGTCAGGAATAAGGTGACCCCTTTCTCTCTGTTCTTCACGCTACTGGGTAGCGCCCACGACGTATTTGTTGGTGTAAGAAAGGGTTCACCGTAGTAAGAATGGGTTATCTGACTGTGGTCAAGCCAACCACTGAGTCAGCAGGAAAGAGGAGTCGTTAGGGGATTCTTACCTTAACCCGTCGTCTTTGAGGTATTTTGTGTGTGTGTCCCTTGGTGCGAGCATCGTAATTTGAACCATGAAATTCTGTGTGTGGTTCCTCGAATCTATTTAAGGCAGTTCTTCAAACGTAATGTTCCGAGGGCCCATGGTCTAGTGGTTAGGACGCCACCCTCACAGATGCTTCAGGCGAAGTTCATTCAGAGCGTTGAGATCGGTGGAAGTCCCCGGTTCGATCCCGGGTGGGCCCACCATCCAAATTCCAAGTCTAGGTTATCTCTAAGAGGTTGTAAGCCTTCAGAATCAGATGTGCTGATGATATTTGTTTGACTCTGGAAGGCTTTCACATGCAGATGGGATCGGAGACATAGTTATCAAGTCGAGGTAATCATATATGGGCAGTTCTCTGCAGAGATTCCAGAGCGTCCTAAGGCTGGGCGGCTCAGCTCGTGATATCATGAAGACAAAACTTGTTTACGCATCTAGATGCCTACGAGAAGAATACAAGCGAACACTCTCTAGTCTATTTGACGCGTTCGGAAGCGTCAACACCTTACTTCATGATGGTTGTAGAGTCTTGGTTAAACCAAACGTAAATTTCCCGACAAGAGAGAGAGGTGTCAATACAAATCCGGCCATAATCGAAAGCTTGATTCAACTACTCATGGATTCAGGAGTAGACGAGGTCGCGGTCGGTGAAGGTTCAGGAATAGAGTCAGACACATCAAGGATCTTCAAAGCTGCGGGATACGATGAAATAGCTGAGAAGACTGGCGTGAGATTGATTGATTTCGATTCTTCAGAGAAGGTGAAGCTCGATGTGCCCAACGGGCTGGCTTTGAAAGATCTAGAGATCCCTAAGCCTCTCTTGGACTACGATGTTCTGGTCAATGTTCCTGTAGAGAAGACAAGCATCTGCACCACTGTGACTCTCTGCCTCAAGAACTTGATGGGAACACTCTCCAAGCGATACAAGGTCAAAGCTCACCTCTCAGGGCTAAGCCAAGCCATAGTTGACATCCATAAGGCTGTGAAGCCTGAATTGAACATTCTGGACGCTACTGTAGGAATGGAAGGATTCGGTCCCATCAGCGGAACACCGAAGAGAACCAACTGGATACTGATGAGCAGATCTGCTGTTGAACTCGACTCCACCGTAGCCAAACTTATGGGTATAGAACCAAGCGACATAGAGCACCTGAAACTAGCAAGCGAACAAGGATTAGGCACTATAGATGCTAGTGAGATCGGTTTGAGTGGAATAGACCTTAGCAAAGACTCTTCTAGGTTTGCTGTTCCCAGCTCAACTCCAAACGTTCCTAAAGGAGTCTATCTCAGCCTAGGAGAGACCTGTAGAAACTGCATATGTCCCTACAATGTAGCCATATTCCGCATAGATAAGGATCAAAGATTACCAGATCTGAAAGGGTTAGAGATACTCATAGGGAAAAATGCGAAACCTTCGGGGAAGAGAGCGCGAACTCTCGCGATAGGTAACTGCTGTAAGCCGATTCAAGACAAGGTGGACTGCTATGTTCCAGGGTGCCCTCCGCCCGGAATTCTGATAGGTGACTCGATCAAGGTTCTCTGCGGCATCGAGAAAGAACCTACAAGATACATGAGAATATGGTACGAGTTAATGAAGCAAATTGCCTCATGACAAAGAGAATTCTCTCTTATCCTTACGCGACTGGAGTAGAGGGTTACTCCACGATATCCCCGCAGCGGACGCAGTACTTAGCCCAATCAACTTCGTAAAAGTCTTCAGACTCTGTGATCACAAGCGTATTCCTCAACTTGTGGCCGATTCCACTGCAAACTCTCTCCAGCAAACTCATCTTCGAATACCCGCGTAGAAGACTGATTTTCCAGCTTAAAAGCGATAGGTAGAAAATCGATATAGTTGATGAGAACACGCTCGCCACATGATAGTAACTTTCCGGAGTTGTACTAGCGGTAGGTCCCTGTTGTGAAGCTATCCCAGCCCGACGAGAGCGACTTCAAGAATCCACGCTGCGAGGGCGCCAAGTACAACGGAAAGAATCATACCTAATTGAATCTCTGGAAAGCTGCCCGAAATGGCTGACTCTATCTAGATTCTAGGAGGCGACCGCCTGCCCGTCGACGAATGGAAATGACGCCTTTTTCGCGTAGTATGATTCTTTGCGTGATTTATGTTGTAGCTGTTCGCTTAAAGTCTTAAGAGCCATCTTGAATTAATCTTAGCTTATGCAGAGCCACGATGATTACATACTGAGAGTATCAAATCTGAATGTGAAACTTCAAGCACAGACGATTCTAGATAACTTAAGTTTTGAAGTCAAAAGGGGAACAACTTTGGCCATAGTTGGACCTAATGGCGCTGGCAAGACAATGCTATTCAGAACATTACTCAATCTGGCGCCTTATAGCGGGAAAATTGAGTGGGCTGGCAGAGTGAAGATAGGCTACGTGCCTCAGCGGCTCTCTGTAAGTGACATACCGATTTCTGTGAAAGAATTCTTGTCATTCAAGAGCACTTCAAACATAGGAGATTGTCTCAGCTCAGTCGGGCTTGATAGCGACGAGATGTTGAATAAAAGTCTGGGTGTTTTGTCTGGAGGACAGTTGCAGAGGGTGTTGATTGCTTGGGCTATCATTGATAACCCAAACGTTTTGTTGTTCGATGAGCCCACGACCGGCGTGGACCTAGACAGTGAGGAAGCCATTTATAAAATGTTGAGCGAGCTCAAAGAGAAAAGTGAGATAACGATACTTCTAATATCTCATGACATTCACATTGTCAGAGACTATTCAGACTACATGTTGTCTATAAACAAGTGCAAGACATTTTTCGGAGAATCTAAGGCGATAATGGACCCGGATTTACAGAGGATAATTTATGGTGAAGCGGTATGTATGGCATAAACAGGAATAGGTGACTTTCATGTCTGAACCGCTAGTATTTAGCTTCATAATAGGGATCGCCGCCGGTTTTTCAGCTGGCTATTTAGGATCGCTTATGGTGCTAGAAAAAATGGCGCTTGTCGGTGATGCTTTATCGCACGTAGCTTTACCGGGTCTCGCTTTAGGTATCTTGTTTAACTTCAACCCTTTCCTAGGCGGGTTCGCCTTCCTGTTCACGTCAGCAGTCATAATTTGGCACTTGGGAAGAGTTACACGGTTATCTTTCGAAACTATTGTGGGTGCAATGTTTACACTTGCCCTAGCAATAGGGATACTAATTATTCCGAAGCCAGATTTGCTTGAAGCTTTGTTTGGTGATATAACTAACGTGACTCTACTGGATGCCACAGTAGCTGTAATTGTCTCTGTTATAGCTGTGTTTCTAACGAAGATTATCTACGACAAAATTGTTTTGAGTATGATTTCAGAGGAGCTTGCGACCTCGAAGGGTATTAATGTTGCTAGAACAAACCTTCTCTATCTTCTACTCGTTGCTCTTATTGTATCAGTTGGCATTAAAATCACAGGAACTCTACTGGTCGGTTTCTTGGTTGTAGTTCCAGCTGCAACTGCCAAGAACATAAGTTCCAACCTCTTCCGATATTCTACATTAAGCGCTATATTTGGTGCAATCAGTTCTTCTTCGGGAATTTTATTATCAAGTCTTCTGAAACAACCGCCTGGGCCGCTGGTGGTTCTGTCAGGAATAGTGGTGTTTCTGGCAGCCGTATCAGTAAAGTGGATATCGAAACTCTAGAAAGGCGACTATGCTTTACCTTGCTTCCTGAAATATTCCTTTAGAAAACGCAATTATTTTCGATCACGCCGCAGCAAAGAAATGGATTGAACCATCGGCAGACTCCAAGTGAGATTTGTGAACTATACGAGTACGCTGGACCCTTTTTCTCTGCCTAAGGTTGAATGTATCTATTCAACTCAGCTGGAGTAGCTGAAGGTATAGGTAGATCCTTCATCGTATGCAAACCTGGTGGGGCGTTCATGACTTTCGGTATAGAGTTTATGATCATTGCTGTTGTTCCGACGTCGCCGTGAATTCCACCTTCAATCTTCACTTTCATATTGGGCAGACCCTCTATCTCGATTAGGTCGTATTCTTCCTCTACCTCTGCATGGGATATGAATTCGAGCTGCAGAATTTCTTCACCGTCTTTTACACCGTACGCAGTGCTCTTCAATCCAGCTACTCGACCTTCCTTAACCGTTGTATAACTGGTCTCTATCGTCCTTCCAGCTAGAACGGGCTTCGGAGGCAATACAACTATATCGTCAAGATCCCACCTAAGAGAGTCCGCTATCATGGCTATAGAGACATCCAAGCCAACGTGCCCTGTAATCTCTTTCTCATCTATCTTTTCTCTGAACTCCTCTTCAGTTAGGCCTGTCCCAATCTTCTTCTGGTAGGGTATCCTCCTCCTACCGGAATTCATCATCCGTGTAATCTTTATTCGCTTCACCTCCAAGCAAGGCCCAGTCATAGTTATAGGTAGAGTATCCATCAAGAAGCCGGGGTTTATCCCTGTAGCTACAACTGAGACCCCATGCTGTTTAGCGAGCTTATCCAACTCGTTCGCGATAGCTTTATTCTTTACATATGGGTAGGCCAATTCCTCACATGTTGAGATTACACTTACCCCTTCTCTAAGAGATGCACTTATCTGCGGATATACCTGTTCAAGGCTTGATGATGTGGCATGAACAACTATGTCAGGCTTCACCCGTGAGAACGCCTCTCTCACATCCTTAACTACCTTGAAACCTAGCTTGCGAGATAAGCCTACTACTTCCCCCAAATCTCTTCCGACTTTATCTTCAGCTATGTCTATTGCTGAAACTATTTCTACCCCTTTCTTCTGAAGCAGAGCTTTAGCTATTAAACCTGAAACCGCTCCTACACCGTACAAGGCTACTTTAACCGATCTATCCAATCTATCATCACCACAATGGTGCTAGGACTTATCGTAAAGCTTCTTCCCTGTACACTCTTCGAACAGCTTCATAACCTCCTTCGTTATCGGCCCCGGTTTACCTTCGCCTATCTTCACTTGATCGATGGTTACAATAGGCATAACCTCATGGCCAGACGATGTTAGGAAAGCCTCATCGAGAGATTGTATCTCAGAAAACTTCACAAACCTGTAGTCAACGGGTATTCTCCCTTTGACTAATTCGAGAACTGTTCTCCGAGTTACCCCATCTAAAACATGGCTCCCAGCCGTGATTATCCTGCTGTCTTTAACGGCGAAGAAGCTGCACACTGTGCACTCATACAAAAACCCCTTGTGAGTGTATATCGCTTCTTCAGCACCCTCCTGTCTAGCCCTCTTTAAGGCTCTGACAGCATGAACGTAGTTTAGTGTTTTGGCCTCAGGGATCTCCCTCTTTGCAGGAAACGTTACAGCCTTGACACCCTCTGTGAAAAACTCTCGAGGAAATACCGGTGCAGGTTTGACAATTATTATGAGGCTCGGTTTATGGTCAGGAGTGAAAGTATCTGAGCTCTCGCCGCCCGTGACTATGATCCTTATACTCTTCTCCCCTCTAGGATTTCTCCGCAAAGTTTCATAGATAAGCCCTGCCAGCTCCTCCTTGCTCCAAGGAAGGTCAAGCTCAATGATGCTCGCGGAATTCTGCAGCCTGTCCAGATGCTGTTTCAACCTGAAAGGCTCACGGTCATAAGTTATTGTAGAGTCGAAGACCCCATAGCCCCTGAGAAGACCTAAATCCGAGACTGCTAATGACGCTTGACTCTCAGGGACAAAACTACCATTAACGTAAAGCACCGGCTCTCCCATATGACATTCCCTACAATCGATCTTGAAGAGCATATGGGATCTATAAGGTTCTTATTGGTTATGCTGCAAACCTAATCCAATATCATCTTTTAGCACCGCTCTCACTTTCGCTCCTCTCGGTCACTTATATCATCTCACACATTACTGCATTCTCTAGGCGTCATAACCTTGGGAAGAACCATCCCATCGTATCGTCTGGCGTTAGAAGAAGAGACTAAGGCTTGGAAAGGATTTCAAGATGCGCTTAGAACTCCAGACCGCGAGATCTTTGAGAACCTGCTCGATCAATGTAGACTATATGCTTCAGCAGGCAGTATGGCAGTAAGACCGAAGATAATTGAAGCCATGTTTATGACTGTTCTATTCGCACATCACAAGACTCTCAAAGAACTCAGCAGTATCATACAGCAGATTCATGAAGAGAAGACTGCGCTGAGCAATGAGCTGAAATAAAGAGGGTGAAAACTCAAAGAATACTAGTCTTCCGCCATAAACTTTACGAATTCACTTTTTGATCTAGGCTTCAGCGTGTAGTTATGCTTCTTCTCGTAACCAAGTTTTGAATACGGTTTGTCTCCGTAGTCGTGTCCAGGATAGACTTCAAGCTCTTCATCCAGTTTGACCAGTTTACCGAAGAGGCTGTCGTAGAGTTCTTCTGAGCTTCCTCCAGGGAGATTCGTTCTTCCGCATTCGCCCACGAAAAGCGTGTCTCCTGTCAAGAGCTTGTCTTCAAGTAGTAGAGTGATTCCGTCTGGAGAGTGCCCCGGTGTATAGATCACTTTGATCTTGAGCTCTCCGACCGAGATTACGTCTCCATCCTCAACCACGAGGTGTTTCGTCACTCTGGCTTTCTTATGCATGGCTATCTTCGCGCCTGTCGCTGAGGCCAATTCTTGACTTCCCGCGATGTGATCTGAATGAGAATGCGTATTGATGATGTAGATGATCTTTAGGCCAAGATCCTCAGCTAGCTTTAGGATCCTGTCAACAGCCCCAGCGGGATCGACTACGGCAGCCAACCTCGTCTTCTCATCTCCGATGAGGTAAGCGAAGTTGCTCAAGGTCTCAACCAATACTTGGATGAATATCATAGTGCACGCGCCACAACGATGATTCTCGAAGACTTCGGGGTGAAAGGTTGCAGCGTACGAAGATTATCATACGCGCCCAGCATAGTCCAGCCTGCTTTGCTCAGTATTCTAACCAGCTCATGGAAACTATACTGCCTCACATTGTACTCGACGGTATCTATGTACTTCAGATCGTTCCCATCCTTGGAATAGAATCTCCACTTTGTAGTAACTCGTGAGGCAGAGTAATCAGGCGTAGGCTCCTCTAAAACGACGAGCTTGCCATAGTCATTGTATACTTTCAATCTGTCTAAAGAGGATGCCATAAAGGCGTCTCTGTTGACAGTATCGATGATAAGAAGCCCATTCGGCTTCGCCAGCGACTTCGCCTGTCTAAGGATTTCCACGTCCGTATCCTCGTCATAGTAGCCTATTGAGGTCCATACACTTATGATGAGGTTGAATCGGCCTTCCTCTTTCAGTGCTGATTCTATTTTTCTTACGTCCGCAACGATGAACTTCGTTCTATTCTTCACGTCAAACTCTTGGGCCTTGCTTTTGGCATCCTCGATCAGGATCTTTGAGATATCGATTCCGATGACATCGAAGCCTCTCCTCGCCAATGGTATTGCTATTCTGCCGTTTCCGCAACAGATATCCAGAACCTTTCCGGAAGCGACGCCGTTGGCCTGCGCCAATTCGACTATGCCGTCAACGATGGGCTCAGATTGATGCCACAGATGGTTCAGAATTTGAAGAAAGAGCTCTCCCCTCTGAACGAATAGATCATCTATCCATTGAGACGAATTTTCCAAACGCAGGATCCCCATTAGAGAGTATGTCACTTCATGATTTCAAGTTCATGCTTATGAAAGCCACACAATGTTTATAACCAATGTCACTCATCTTCTGCACTCCAATTCATGGAGACGAGGACGATTGTCAAAGGTCGGGTTGAGGATTTCAACTTATGCAGCTCTCTGCATCTTCCTTATTGTTTCATCAACTTTTCTATCGGTTTCTCAATACTCCCAAAAAGTCTCAGGAACCTCCGCGGTGTCAGATTTCCCAGATGTTCCGCAACCGGGCTCGCCGATTCTAAAAGATATGCCGCTACAAGTGAACATCATTTTCATGGGAATCCCTGGGAGCTCGATAGATACAAACGCAATCTCGGAAGAGCTGCCCAAGACATATGGCCAGATTCAGAGACAGAAACATTACATGCTCGATCAGTTCGTTATCTTCAATGAATTTGACATAAACTACGACTTCTCATTTTCTCCAGCCAGCTTCGCCGATAGCTACGCAGCGTTCGTTCAGAACAATCATAGAGAAGATATTGCGCCTTGGTGGCTTCAGGAGAAAGGCGTCGCTACATCTTGGTACGTTGATGTCGCAAAAGCCCAGTCTTGGGTGACGACTAATGCGCCTTTCAAATTTGACGTTGGCTACACGTTAATTATCGTCGACACGTTTCACACAAACCCGAAGATAAAGACCTACTACTTTTACAATGCTAGCCGACCGGACTTGGATGTAGGCAGGGATCCAGCGCCTGAGAGCAACATGTTCAGTATAGCCTTCGGCGGATCTAGCCGGTATCTCCTGCTTGACTTAACAGCTGGACCATCAAACTATCAGGACACTCCAAACCTCAAGCTGATCGTTGACTATACGGAGAGCGAGTTAGACCAGTTGAATAAGGACCTTGCTTTCTACATTCAATCCGCAGTCGAACTCCGGTTCACACCATCTTACCTGTACACGCCTCTTTACAGGCCCTCGTACTTCGTCAATATGACAATCTTTTCAAAGGACCCTTCTTTCAGCTACGCCAGATATTTCAGTAAGCAACGAATGCTTGACGAATTCCATGAATTCCTTCCATTCTCAACCTTCTCCGGAGAAGTAAGAGAATTTCCCGCAAAAGATGATGAGAAGCTCTTCAACGTTATTAATCAAGCTACAGACCAGCGCGGCGTAATGAACCACAGTATAGTTGTTGACTACCTACTTGGGAACAGAGGAGAATATGTTGCTTCACATGGAGACGACTACGTTATTCCAGTTCTAGTCTTCGGAGGCTACCGATCGGAGATTTTAGGCGTATCCGCTGGCGATCAGAATGGAGACTTCGCCTTCGTTGCTGAAGTCACTGACCCGACAACTCTGGGAATAGGCCCGATGAGGGTTCCAATATTGAGCGGTGAAGGCGGACTTGTACCTGATGATTGGGCGTACGCGGCAGTTCCAATGAACTACAACATGAATATGACGATCAGACTGGAGGTAAAATCCGGCGAACTCCTCGTATTCGTCGTTGACGCGTACAACCTCTGGCTCTACGATCAGACCAGAGACATTAATAGGATAAGCTTCACGATGGAACGCGAGGTCTGGAGAAAGGGATCCTACGAGAGGACTATAACTCCGTCAGCCCCTCAAGGAAGATATTATCTAGTTGTATTCAATTCTGGGAAGGAAAACGCGATATTCTCAGGCGACATCTTCACCAGTAGAACACTTGCCTACGGTTTGACTCAGACGACTATACATGAAGCAGGACACTCATTTGGACTATCTCATCCGCATGACGGTTTCAGTTGGAAATTCTACAAAGCGGGTATCCCTAAAGACTTGCCTGGGGAGTACGCCTTCTGGCTATGGGACTTCTCAGACACACCGGAGACATACGCGATAAGCAATCCGAAGTTCGACCAACTTGATAAAGATAATATGTACCGTGGAATAGCGTCAACACTTCTAAATGAAACGTTCACAATACTGAAGAATGCTAGAGAAAACCTTGAAGAACGAGGATTCGAAAATGTGCCTTCAGAGGCTACTGTCGACCTAAACTCAGCTGCACAAAGTACTGAGAGGTCTATCGAGCTTTTTGAGCAGCCCTCACCAGACTACTTGGGTGCGCTTCAAGAAGCCTTGAATGCATCCAAGTCAGCTCAGAAAGCCTTCGCCACGATACAGTCAGCTCAGTTGCCGACGAGATTCAGCGAATTCTACTGGCTGATAACGATAGCTGCGATCGCCGTGGCCGCGACAGTCGTCTTCGTCTTCTTGAGGAAGAGCCGTAGGCGAGCTGCAGCGAAAGTACCGGTTCAACCTCAAGCACCGACCTACCCGAAGAAGTACTGCACGAATTGTGGAGCGGAGCTGCCTCTTGAAGTTGAATTCTGCTTCAAGTGCGGATCAAGACAGGGATAAAACACTCTTCATTCGCGCGGCTTCAACATAACGTGTCTGTATGCTGTTCTATAACTGATGCCTGATATCGCTAGGCTCAGAACACTTGTCTCTAGAATCTAATCATGATCATG
>Ga0209725_1000149_pt1 | contig 42026 bp, 40 predicted proteins | sample I18A1metaG_FD_184145 | JGI IMG/M metagenome (GOLD analysis project Ga0209725, IMG submission 184145) | Lake sediment bacterial and archeal communities from Gulf of Boni, Indonesia to study Microbial Dark Matter (Phase II) - ​I18A1 metaG... | ecosystem: Environmental > Aquatic > Freshwater > Lake...
ACCACCTCGAGTTCGCGACCGACAAAACGCGCGGCAAACGCCACAAGTTTCTCCTCGCCGAGGCGACGCAGACGCTCGGCCCGCGATTTCTTGAGCGCCTCGGAGAGGTGGCCGGACATCGCTGCGGCCGCAGTGCCGGGACGCTTGCTGAAAGGAAAGACGTGCAGGTGGGAAACCTCCATCTCGGCAACCAGCTGCAAGGTGTTCTCGAATTCGGCCTCGGTCTCCCCGGGAAAACCGCTAATCACATCGAGGCCGATGGCCACATCGGGGATTTCCGCGACGATCCGCGCGACCAGCCTGCGGAAATCTTCGCGCCCATAAGTGCGGCGCATTCGTTTCAACACGCCATCATCACCCGCCTGCAGCGGGATATGCAGATGCGGGCAGATGATACGAGAAGCGGCGATGTGGTTTATCAGGGGTGCGTCGATCTCGGTCGGCTCGATGGAACCGAGGCGCAACCTCCGTACATGCGTCTCGCTTTCGATGCGTTGCAACAGCTGCAACAAACTCGAACGCGGCTGCAGATCGACCCCGTAGTTGCCGACATGGATGCCGGTCAGGACGATCTCCGCGACATTCTGCGCGGCCAACTGCCCGAGTTGCGCAAGCACCTGTTCGATCGGCGCAGAGCGGCTCGGCCCGCGGGCGTGGGGGATGATGCAGTAGCTGCAGAAGGCGTCGCAGCCGTTCTGGATCTGCACGAAGGCCCGCGAACGCCCGGCCATGGTCGACAGCACGGGGATCGCCGCCGCAGTTGCCTTGCGAATGTCGGCCACCGCCACCGGACGCTCGGCGGCACGCCGCAGATGGCCGAGCAGATCTCGTTTCTCTTCATTGCCGATCACCAGTTCGACCCCTGGCAGGTCGGCCAGGGTCTGCGGGTCGATCTGCGCGTAGCAGCCGGTCACCACCACCCGGCAGTGCGGGTTGAGGCGTCGGGCTCGACGCACCAGGTTGCGCGACTGGGCATCGGTAGCAGCCGTGACCGTGCAGGTATTGACGATGACCAACTCCGCCCCGTCGGCAAAAGGCACGACCCGGTAACCGGCCTCGGCCAGGGCCTGATGCATCGCCGCCGTCTCGAACTGATTGGTTTTGCAGCCGAGGGTGGCGAAGGAAACTGTGAGGCCGGGGGCTGAGGACTGGAGACTGATGCTTTTGCTCATCGCTCAGTACTCGGTACTCAGTACAGGTTTATCAATCCACCCTCCCCCCAGCACTTCCTCGCCCCGATAAAAAACCGCCGCCTGGCCCGGGGTGACACCGGTCTGCGCCGAGTTCATGTGAATCAACACCTTGTCGCTGTCAATTATCTGGATTGTCGCAGGAACTTCATTATGACGATAACGGATGCGGCAGGCGGCTTCGAGGCTGTCGAGCGGGGGCGGAATGAGCCAGTTGACGCCGGTCACGGTGAAATCGGCAACCGCCAGATGGCGCTTCTCGCCGACGATGACCCGCTTGGCCGCGGCATCGATCCCCACTACGAACAACGGCTCCGGCCAGGCAATCCCCAACCCCCTGCGCTGGCCGATGGTATAACGGTAGGTGCCGTGATGACGCCCAAGCAGTTTGCCGTCGATGTGGACGATGTCGCCGTCCATCAGCCCGGCGCCGCGCTGCTCTTCCAGGAAGCGCACATAGTCGCCGTCGGGAACGAAACAGATATCCTGGCTCTCGGCCTTCTCGGCCACGCGCAGCTGAAGACGCGCGGCATGGGCTCGGACTTCCTCCTTGGTCAGGCCCCCCAGGGGGAAGCGGACCATTGCCATCTGCGCCTGGGTCAGCGTGAAGAGAAAATAGCTCTGGTCCTTGGCGGCATCGATCCCCTTGCGCAAGGCATAGCGCGTGCCGTCGTGGGCGATTTGCGCATAGTGCCCCGTCGCCAGATAATCGGCCTCCAGCTCGATGGCACGGCGCAGCAGCAGTTCGAACTTGAGCTTCTGGTTGCAAAGAACGCAGGGGTTTGGGGTGCGCCCGGCAAAATAATCGTCGCAGAACGCGTCGATTACTGCACGGGCAAAGTCAGCTTCAAAGTTGACGACATAGAAGGGGATGTCGAGCTGTTCGGCCACGCGGCGCGCGTCGTAGACATCGTCGAGTGAGCAGCAGGTGCCGAAGTGCTGCCCGTCAGCTGCGGAGAAGTTGCGGTAATCCCAGATCTGCATGGTCAGGCCGATGACCTCGGCCCCCTGCTCCTTGAGCAGGGCTGCGGTGACCGACGAGTCTACCCCGCCGCTCATTGCCACCACCACGCGTTTTCCGGAAAAGTCTTCCATAATGCTATCCGTCAAAATGGGGACAGAATTGAATTCTGTCCCCATCCCCTCTATTGCGATTCGTAGGGGCGCGGTTAGCGCGCCCATGAACGGGGAGACCCCGTCCTTACGGATGCGTTGCCTTGTAGTTCTTGATCGCCTCGTGCAACGCATCGGCCGCAAGGTTGGAACAGTGCATCTTCTGCGCCGGCAGGCCGTCGAGCGCCTCGGCCACCGCCTGATTGGAGAGCTCCAGCGCCTCATCGATCGTCTTGCCGATCGCCATTTCGGTGACCATCGACGAGGTGGCAATGGCCGCACCGCAACCGAAGGTCTTGAACTTGACGTCGGTGATCACGTTGTTCTCGACCTTGAGGAAGATTTTCATGATGTCGCCGCAGGAAGCGTTCCCCACCTCCCCCACACCATCCGGGTTCTCGATTTCGCCGACGTTGCGCGGGTTACTGAAGTGATCCATGACTTTTTCGGAATACATGCTCGGCTCCTTGATGGATATATCGGTCGCAGGGGCGCGATTCAGCACGCCCTGGGCGCCATGAATGGCGACCCTACAATTTCTTCACTGTATCGCACGTCTCACACGCATCGACCTTGCCGCAATTGTAAAGGGGGCTCATATCGCGCAACCGCTGCACGATCGGCGGCAAGACCTCAAGGACGTAGTCGATATCTTCGGCGGTGGTATCCGAACCGAGACTGAAGCGGGTGCTGGAGTGAGCCAGCGTCACCTCGACGCACATGGCGCCAAGAACATGCGACGGCTCCAGCGATCCTGAGGTACAGGCCGACCCCGAAGATGCGGCGATCCCCTTCATGTCGAGATTAAGGAGCAGCGACTCCCCCTCGATCCAGGCGAAGCTGACGTTCAGGGTGTTCGGCAGGCGCTCGGTCGGATGGCCGTTCAGCTTGATGTTCGGGATCGCGGCGAAAAGTCCCCGCTCCAAGCGATCCCGCAGCACCTTGATCCGGGCGTGGTTGGGCTCTCGCTCGGCCGTGGCCAACTCGCAGGCCTTCCCCAGGCCGACGATACCTGCAACATTAAGAGTACCGGCGCGGCGGTTGCGTTCCTGGTGGCCACCATGCATGAATTGAGTCAGGCGGGTACCTCGACGGACGTAGAGGACGCCAACCCCCTTCGGCGCTCCTAGCTTGTGCCCGGACAGCGCCAGCAGATCGACGTTGTGCTTCTGGACATCGACATCCAGTTTGCCAACCGCCTGCACGGCATCGGTATGAAAGCGCACACCGTGCCGCCTGGCAATGGCGCCGATCTGCTCGATCGGAAAGATGGTGCCGGTCTCGTTGTTGGCCCACATCACCGAAATCAGAATGGTTTCGGGCGTAATCGCCCGCTCCAGTTCCTGCAGATCGAGCATGCCATCCTTGTCGACCGGCAAATACGTCACCCTGCAACCGGTCTTCTCCAGGTAACGGCAGGTTTCCAGCACCGCCGGATGCTCGACAGCCGTCGTGATGATGTGATTGCCCTTCTCCTTCAGGGCGTCAACCGTCCCCTTGAGTGCCATGTTGTCGGCCTCGGTACCGCAGGAGAGAAAAACCACTTCGGCAGGGGAACAGTTGAGCAGGGCCGCCACCTGCTCGCGGGCCTTTTCTACAGCCCCGGACACCTGACGGCCAGCCCAATGCACGCTGGACGGGTTGCCAAATTGTTCACGATAAAACGGCAGCAGGGTTTCCAGAACCTCAGGCCTTACTGGCGTCGTGGCGTTGTAATCGAGATAAATGCGCTTCACAGGTGAACTCCTTGAGTAATAACAGTTGTGGTCTCAACCACATTTCCTGGCATCCCTGACCAGATCCGCAAGGGTGATCGAAGAGAGGAACTGGCGTACCCGTGCACCCAGACCCTGCCAGATTCCCTGCGAAAGGCAATTGTCCGTGCACACACAGCGACCCTCGGCATCCATGCACGATACCGGCACCAGCGACTCCTCAACGCTGTCGATAATTTCATCCACACGGATTTCCTCGGCCGGCCTGGCCAGAACGTAGCCGCCGCCGGGACCGCGCACGCTTCGCACAATCCTGCCGCGACGCAGTTTGACGAACAATTGTTCAAGATAGGCCAGAGAAATTCCTTCCCGGCCGGCAATGTCGTGGAGCGCCAACGGTCGTCCCTCACCGTAGAGGCTCAGGCTGATCATGGCACGCACTGCATACTGGGCCTTGGTGGAAATGCGCATATCAGGAACTCTGGCGGGTTTGTGACGATTGTTCGACCTGGGTTGCGTTCGTTCGATCGCGTTCCTCCAGACGAGAGGTCAATTCCTGGACTTTCTTTTCCAGGGCACGTATCTGATCAAACAGGCAGGCGATCGCCTTGGCTTCCGGATCAGGCAACTTGCCATGCTCAAGGTCGGGGCGCACCGATTCTTCCTGTTTTTCCTCCTGCATCACCACGCGTCCCGGGATGCCGACGACCGTGGCACTGGGAGGCACCTCCTTGACCACCACGGAATTGGAACCAACCTTGGCCCCCTTGCCGACGGTAAAAGGACCGAGAATCTTGGCTCCGGAGCCGATGACCACATTGTCATCCAGCGTCGGGTGGCGCTTGACCTTGTCCCAAGTGACCCCGCCGAGCGTCACACCGTGGTAGAGAGTGACGTTATCGCCGATCTCGGCGGTTTCGCCGATGACCACCCCCATACCGTGATCGATGAAGAACTTGTTGCCGATCCTTGCCCCGGGATGGATTTCAACTCCGGTGAAGAAACGGCCAAGATGCGAGATAAAGCGGCCGATGAAAAAGCAGTTATGTTTCCAGAACCAGTGGGCGATGCGATAAAACCACACCGCGTGCAAACCCGGATAGCAGAAAATGATCTCGAGAACGCTGCGGGCGGCAGGGTCTCGGTCAAAAACCGAGTAGATATCATCGCGAATCGTTTTAAACACGGTAGACCTCCACACACACTGATATCCTTCACTAGTGAATGGATAGCATACCCGAGTAAAACTGTCAATTAATTTAAAGGGAGGGGAAAGGGCCAGGCTGACAGGCCGTTGAATTAGCACCTCTGGTGCCGATGAATTGCCCTGCGCGCGTTGAATTAGGCGTTACACGAATCAACGGTTCAGCAACTATACGAAGCAACCAAAATCTACAAAAAAAGCCCGTAGGCCGGATTCTGGCTCTCCTCGACATAGCGGTAACCAAGGCTATCGAGAAAGCCTTTCAACGCACGCTCTTGATCGGACGGCAATTCCAGGCCGATGAGAACCCGGCCGAAATCACCGCCATGCATCCGGTAGTGGAACAAGGAAATGTTCCAATCCGCCCCCATTGTCGAGAGAAAGCGTGACAGGGCACCGGGGCGCTCGGGAAACCAGAAGCGCAGCAACCGTTCGTTGCTGACAACCGGCGACCGTCCGCCGACCATGTAACGGACATGATCCTTGGCCAGTTCGTTGTCCGTGAGATCGACTGCGGGGAAACCACAGGTTTTGAGGCGTTCGGCAAAAAGCAGGCGCTCGGCATCGCCACGGATGGCGATCCCAACAAAAATATGGGCAGCGTCACGCCCGGCCAGGCGATAGTTGAACTCGGTGATATTGCGATCGCCGATAACCTCGTTACAGAAGCGCCGCAGCGAGCCAGGCTGTTCGGGGATGGTCACAGCGAACAGAGCTTCCTGTCGTTCGCCGACCAGCGTGCGCTCGGCCACGTAGCGCAATCGATCGAAATTCATGTTGGCCCCGGAATTGATCGCCACCAGCGTCTGCCCGCTCACCGCTTGTTCGCGCACATAGCGCTTGAGCCCAGCCAGAGCCAGCGCTCCTGCAGGTTCGGCAATGGAACGCGTTGCCTGGTAGATATTCTTTATCGCACTGCAGATTTCGTCGGTATCGACCCGTACCATGGCGTCGACGCACTGCCGGCAGATTTCGAAGGTCAGCTTCCCCACCTGGCGAACCGCCACCCCGTCGGCGAAAATCCCCACGGATTCGAGCACCACGCGCCGATGTTCTTCGAGTGAGTGTGCCATGGCATCACTCTCCACCGGTTCGACCCCGATCACCTTGATCTCCGGACGCAGCGCCTTGAGATAGGCTCCGACACCGGCGATCAGGCCGCCGCCACCGACAGGGACGAAGACGGCGTCGATCTTCCCGGCACTCTGGCGCAACAGTTCATCGGCAACCGTCCCCTGACCGGCAATGACCAGTTCGTCGTCGAAGGGGTGGACGAAAACCATGCCGGTTTCCGCTGTCAGACGGTCGCAATGCTCGGCAGCCTCGGAATAGTTGTCGCCGAACAGCACCACCCGAGCGCCGAGGGCTTCGACTGCAGAGACCTTGATCGCCGGAGTGGTCACCGGCATGACGATGGTTGCCGAAATACCCAGGGAGCGGGCGGAAAAAGCCACCCCTTGCGCATGATTACCGGCCGAGGCAGCTATCACTCCACGGGCACGCTCCTCATCGGTAAGGTGAGCGATTTTGTTGTAGGCCCCGCGAATTTTAAAAGAGAAAACCGGCTGCAGATCCTCGCGTTTGAGCAGCACCCGATTGTCAAAGGCCGCCGAAAGCACCGGCGCCTCCTCCAGAGGGGTTTCCACCGCCGCCTCGTAGACCCTGGAAGTCAGAACCTGCTTCAGCAGTTTATGCAAAGGCATTGGCAGCCTCCAAGCGGCGAGGATTCGAAAAAACAAGAGTCATGAAAGATTTGCCAGGATCAGATTGCATCATCCGCCCCCCCCGCTCCGTTCATCGGTTACGGTTTGCAGATCGGCTTCTGCCAATGCACGCGCAAGTTTAAAGCAATGATCGCCGATCTTTTCCAGATTATGCAGCAAATCAATGAAAATCAAACCGGAGACCACGTTGCATTCACCGGTATTCAACCGATGGATATGATTATTCCGCAGCTGCTCCTCGGTGCGGTCGATGGCATCCTCGAGTTGACGGGCCGCTGCAAGGGAAAGCTCGCCGCTCTGTTGCAGCGCAACTGCGATCAACTGATAAAAATCCCCGACCAGCCGGCACATCTCGGATAACTCCCGTTTGGCGACAGCGGAGAATTCGACACGCTGATCGAGCTTGCGCTCCACCAGAAAACCGGTCGCCACGCAATAATCACTGATCCTCTCAAGGTCGTTGACCGCGTGCATCAAGGCGACGACCTCGCGGGACGTTTCCGTCGTAACCGCCTGTTGCGTAAGGATCACGAGGAAATCGGTCAGTTCACGCTGCAGACGATCGACGATAACTTCTCGACGCCGGATTCTGCCCACCCGCTCTCGCCGCTGATCCTCCAGCAGCTTAACGGTTTCTGCCACCACCTCGCCGGTCAAAGCGGCCATGCGCCGCAACTCGGAACGAGCCTGTGCCAAGGCGATCGGGGGGGTATTCATGACCCGCGGGTCAAGATAATTAAGATGGAACTCCAGCGCCGCTTCGTCCTGTCCTGGAATCAACCGTGCCGTCAGCCGCGCCAGTTGCCCGGCCAGCGGCAGGAAGACGAGGACGATGCTCAGCTGCAACAGGGTGTGGGCCGTGGCTATATGCCGGGCGAGAAAGGGCCTGTCGCCAAGCGCCCCGCCAAAAATCTCCAGCTGACCGGCTGACTGGATGACATAATCCGGCTCGCCGGGGACCAGTACATCGGCCGTGGCGACGAACCAGGGGAAGATCATGAGCATGACGGAAACACCGGCGACACTGAACAGCAGGTGAGCCAGGGCCGTACGCCGGGCGGCGAGAGACGCTCCGAAGGACGAGAGATTGACCGCCAGGGTCGTTCCCAGGCACTCCCCGAGGACCAGGGCGGCTCCGGCCTCAAAGCCGAGCAGACCGCTGCCGGCCAGAGTCATGACCAGGGCGACAAAAACGCTGCCGCTTTGCACCACAAGAGCAAGCAAGGCACCGATGGCGATACCGAGCAGCGGCCGTTCGGCGACCTGGCCCAGAAGCTGCTGCAGCGCGACATTGCTGCGTAGCGGCTCACTGGCCCCTTTGAGCAGCAACAGGGCAAAAAACACCAGGCCGACCCCAAAAACCACCGCACCCAGATCATTGAGTCGCCTGTCGCGGCTGAACAAACGCAAAAAGGCGCCGACAGCGATGAGCGGCAGACCAAAATGCCAGAACTGGAAAGCCAGCAGTTGCACGGTCAGGGTGGTGCCGAGGCCGGTGCCGAGTGTGACGCCGATCGCCTGCAGCAGAGAGATCATCCCGGAATTGACGAATCCGACCACCAGCACCGTTGTCACAGTGGAGGATTGCACCAGGACCGTCATGCCGGCCCCAACCAGCAGACCGAGCAGACGATTGCCGGTCAGCGCATCGAGGATTCGTCGGAACCCCGCACCAGCGATCCGTTGCAACGCATCGGCAGTGAACTTCATGCCGAACAGGAATAATCCGAGACCGCCCATCAGCACCAGGACGGGCGGCGTATTCATCAACATGACAGGCATGGGAGGGAAACGGAGTCTAAAAACACCGGCATGAAGAACATGAATGTGCAGTGCCGGGACGATCCCGACACTGCACACGGAGAGTGTCCTAGATTACTTTTCAACCGCAAAGGGGAATCGATAAAGCGGCGCGCCCTGGGTTTTCTCGTCGGCGAACAGCTGCAGTTCGAACCCCGGCATCCTGGTGAGATCAGCCACAAAATAGATGACCCCGGAAATTTTCGACTTAGGCAACACCGCGCTGACCGGCAAAGCCCTCGTAAAAATCTCCTGCGGGTGGTATTCGGCGTAATAAGGGAGCGAACTGGTCATGGTGTTTTCATGCGCAAAACGCTCCTGATCCTGCAGGTAGTAATAACCGACGTAAGGATGCGGGATCAGGTAGACCGTATCCTTGCTGACGATTTCGCGGACCCGTTCCGGGGTGATCGGCCGGAATTGCTGGCCATCGCCGGCCCGCAGTACAAAAGCGGACGACGGAAACGTCACCTGACGATCGGTGCGGTTATCGATGGTAATCTGAAAAGACGTCAGATTATCGGTCAACTGGTAGGGTTGAACCGATTGCTGATCGATACGGGCGCTGACCGCAATGCCGTCGCGGGTTTCCGTCAGAGACTGGTCCGCAGGATTTAACAGAGCGGTGGCCGTCGGCACCGGCACGATCTTCGGTGAACACGCAAGCGCGCCGAACAGCACACTCAAAAGGCAAAAACAACGAAGGAGCATCATCATCGGTTCCTCCTTCCGACAAACGCGATCAGTTACCACCCTGCAGCGACCAGACCAGCATATCCCGGTATTCGTCACCGGCCTCGCGGGTGCGCATGCTGAAGTTGCGCACCAGATTGAGGACCAGCTTAAGGGCCAGGGCCGGTTCACCCTGACAAAGCCCTTCGAAATCCTTTTTGCGCAGACTGATCAGTTCAACCGCTTCGGCAACCCTTGCCGTCGCACCCCGCGGCATCCCGTCGATGATGGCCATCTCGCCGAAGACGTCGCCGGGGCCAAGGGTTACGAGAGCCTTCTCGTCCCCTTCGGCGAACATGCGCGAGATGCGCACGGAACCCTTGCGTATCATAAAGAGAGCTTCACCAGGCATGTTCTCGATGAACACCGTGGTCCCTTGAGCCATCTGACGCTCGTCGCAGACTTCAGCCAAACGGGCGACCTCGCCGTCATTCAGCCCCTGCAGCATCAAATGACCGCGGACCGCGGCAAAAGCTTCAGCCTTGATCATCAAACCACTCCGAAAACGCTAGTTACGCACAGTTGAGGCAGGAGCCGTTTCCGTCTGCAGTTCATCCGGCAGAGGCATCAGCACCAGAAGTTCCACGCGACGATTCTTCGCTCTTCCTTCTTCGGTCTCATTATCGGCCAGAGGCTGATTTTCGCCGTAGCCCTTGACAAAGGTCCGGTTGGGATCAAGGCCGTTCTTCAGGACCAGAACAGTCGCCGCCGTAATCGCGCGCTGCAGGGAAAGCTGCTGATTGTACTGCTCGGAACCGACGTTGTCGGTAAAGCCTTCGACGCGGATCAGGTAGCGGTTGCGGTCCTGGCGCAGCTGCTCGGCAATGAAGGACAGATACTCCTGCCCTTCCGCAGAAAGATCATACTGGTTGGGAGCGAACGCCTGCTCGGGCAGACGGAACTTGCGCAGCATGGTCGCCTTGAAGGGCGACATGAACATCGGCCCCTCCGTATTGGGCGGAGGCAGAACCAGCGGCGAAACCGCAGCATCCTGACGGGAAAGATCGATCGGGGGAAGTTTCTCGTCCGGCTTGATGAGCACCTGCTCTTTCGGCTCGGGAAGCGGCAATTCCAACTGCCCGGTCGGCGAGGAATCACCTTCCATCTTGGAGAGCGGCGTCAGGGTCTTGATCTTGATCTTCTTGGGTGCTTCCTTCGGTGTAGCCGCCTCGGCCTTCTCGGCTGTCAGCAGCTTAGGAACCGGCCGATTGAAGGTACCGACCCCCTGGCAGGTGGAAAAACCGAAGAGAAATCGCCAATCGGGAGCGGTATCGGACAAGCCGAAGCCGGTGCCGACATTCAGCGTGAGATGTGGAGTCATGAAGTACTGGAAGCCGACCGTGACTTCAGTCACCCCTTCAAGTTCATCGCTTTTATCGGTCTCGTAAATGAATTCGGCCAGGCCGCGCAGTCGGTTGACAGGGTAGTACTCGAAGCCGCCGCCGAACGTCAGCTGGTTGTCGTAATCTTCGAAATCCGGTGATTCGTTGGAGAGATACCCGGCCATGGCGTGCACGCCGAAATTCTCCCTGTTGTAGCTGCCCACCACCATCGAGGCGTAATCGATCAAGCCTTCACGGTCGGGGTTGTCGGAAACCGTGCGCCGGACCTGGAAATCCAGGCCGATGCGCAGCGGATCTGAACGCTTGCCGTAGGCGCGAAACTTGAAGCCCAGATTGGCAAAGCCACGGCCGCTGACATCTTCGTCGTTGTTGAAGAGCAGGTTCGGATAGGAACCGTAGGCTTCCATGAAGGTACCAAGCCCCAGAGTGATGGTGGCTGGCACGATGAAGCCATCACTTTCCCCTCCGAAACTGCAGTTGGTCCACAAGCCGACGCAGATATTCCCCTCGTTCAGGGTCTGTGCATCAGGCATCGACAGCAACCCGGAATTCCCATACTGGGAGGGGGTTGCCAACGCGGCCGTGACGGAAGCAAACCAAAAAACCGCCACACACAACCATGTCAAACGGGGGAAACGCATAGGGTCCGGAAGCCGTATCCTGCCTGTGTGAAATTTTCTCAGAAATCTATTAAATCTACCATCAATGACACACACTTGACAACTTCTAGTTGCAAGACAAATTACAGATAATCGAGCCGATAGTCGACGTAACGCGCGGCCAGTTCGGCGAATCCGGCCACTTCCTCATCACGCAGGGGACGCTTGATCTTCGCCGGGTTACCGAGCACCAGAGAACGCGGCGGGATCACGGTCCCCGGTGCAACAAGGCTCCCCGCGGCCACCAGGGACCCTTCACCGATCTGCACCCCGTCAAGAACGATCGCCCCAATCCCGACCAAGCTGCCATCGCCGATCACACAGCCATGCAGTTTGACACCGTGCCCGATGGTGACGTTGCTGCCGACGATGGTCGGATGCAAAGCCCTGGTCACATGCACGATCGTCCCGTCCTGCAGGTTGGTGCGAGCGCCGATGCGGATCCGGTTGACATCGCCACGCAGGATGACGCCGAACCAGACGCCGCACTCAGCGCCGATTTCCACATCTCCGATGATCGTCGCCGTGGGCGCGACAAACGCGTCGGCGGCAATCTGCGGGGCAATCCCGCGATAATCAAGGATCAAACAAGCCTCCGTAGCGAAAAGCTAACACACTGAAAGTACAATAATCATGCCAGTCCAAAGACAAACCCGTCACAAAAGGGTAAGAAGGCTTTTCCCTATCTAAATCATGCCGTTACCAGAAAAAAACCACGGATCTTCTGATCCCCCGACCACTCGCGAGTAAAAAAACTCCGGGAAAAGCCAAGGCTCCCCCGGAGTTTGCCGCCTGCCCACGAATCGCGTGGCACTAACGCGAATTGTTTACGCGCTCGCGCAATTCCTTGCCAACCTTGAAAAACGGAAGCCGCTTGGGGCGGACCTTGATGATCTCCCCGGTTTTGGGATTGCGCCCCGTATAGGATTTATAATCCTTGACCACAAAACTGCCGAATCCGCGAATCTCAATGCGCCCTCCCGACGACAGTTCATCGGCCATGGCATCAAAAATCAGGTTGACGATCTCTTCGGACTTTTTGTAGGTCAACCCGTTTTCATTAGCCAAGGCTTCGACCAGCTCCGACTTGTTCATCTCTTCCTCCCTTGATCCCCGCGAGCGATCCGGACTTGAAACCTATAGCTCAATGATAGTGCAGCGTTACAGCCTGTCAAGTCAACGACCAGTCAAGGGGCAATTCCGCCGGGGAAATCTCAGATGATCGTAAATGGCGAGAGCGTCCAGATGACCAGGGCGGCGTCGGGACCGACGTTATCCCAGCGATGCGGCAGGTGCGATTTAAATGACAGGCTATCACCAGGACCCAGACGATAAACCTCGCCGGCGATCGTTATCTGCAAGCGGCCTTCGAGCATGACTATCAGTTCGTCGCCAGGGTGAACCATCTGCTGACGGCCGCTGCTCCCACCCCTCGGGACCGTGCAGAGAAACGACGAAAACTGCGGATCGCGCAGCCCCGAGGTATAAGACTCGGTATGCATGTTGTCTTCATCGTCATAAACCGTGGAGTCGCGCTTGCCGGCCGCAGTGAAAACCACTTCGTGTGTCGTGGACACCTCTTCGACAAAATAGTTGACGCTTTTGTCGAAGACATCGGCCAGTTTCATCAATATCTGTACGGAGGGAATGGTCAAGCCCCGTTCGATGCGCGAAATCATATTCGGCGAAACCTTCGAACTGGCGGCCAATTCCTGAATGGTGATGTCGTTTTTAAGACGAATTGCCTTGAGTTTGCGACCGATGATTTTCTTCAGTTTCATCGCTGCACTCACTTAAAATTTGGGGATGGGGAGATCACCCACAGGACCCGGGTTTCGCCGTCATGAAGATTACTCCAGCAGTGAGGATGCGACGCCTTGAAGGCCATCGAATCACCAGCATTGAGCACATAACTCTCCTGATCAATACAGACTTCCAGCACGCCTTCGAGCACCCAGACGAACTCTTCGCCGGATTGCACCATTTTCCCGTCGCCGCTCCTGCACCCCCTCTGCAGGGTATCGACGTACACGCTGAAGCCCGGATCGCGAATCCCGTCGGTCAGGCTGACGATCCGGTGTTTGTCCTCGAAAAAAAAGATCTCCCGGCCGGCGCCACCCCTGGTGACGACGACGGTTGCGCTGGTGGAGGCCTCTTCAACGAAATAGCTGAGACTTAAGCCGAACGTTGTCGCCAATTTCATCATGGTATCGACCGAGGGTGTCGTGAGACCACGTTCTATCCTCGATATCATGTTTGCCGAGACCCGTGACGAAACCGCCAACTCCTGAATCGTCATGTCGTGTTTTATCCTGGTATTCTTGAGCTTTTCACCAAGCATCTTTTTGATCATGTCCGCACTATTAAATGAGATATCGTTTTACTAGTTTTCTTTCTATACGCAGAAGACGACGACAATGTCAATCGCAGCCGAGACTTTCCCCACGCTGCGCAAGCCCGTCACCCATCGCTGCGTATTTGGTTGACAATCTTCGGACAAAGACCAATAATCCGCAGACTTTCGCATGACGAGGCAGACATGTACGAAGCCATTCAACAGTTGATCGACCAGGTCTTGATTGGCGAAGCGCCAAACCAGGAGCAAGGGCTCGCCATTCTCCGTGCCCGGGGGGCAAAACTGACCGCCTATCTGGCCGGTGCACACAGCCTTAAGGAGCGCGCCTTCGGCAACCGGGTTTCCCTATGCGCGATCATCAACGCCAAATCCGGACGTTGCCCGGAGAACTGCGCTTTCTGCGCCCAATCCGGCCATTTTCAAACCAATGCACCGGTCTACCCTCTTAAAAGCGGTGCCGAGATCGTCGCTGGCGCCAGGCAAGCGGAACGCGAGGGATCACACTGTTACGGAATCGTGACCAGCGGCTCGCGGATTAGCCCCGGACAGGAGTGGAACGAGATTCTGGCGGCAATCCGTGAAATTCGCGCAACCTGCCGGATCGAACCCTCCGCTTCACTCGGTCTGCTCGACGCAACGCTGGCCGGTCAGCTGGCAGAAGCCGGTTGCGTCACCTATCACCACAATCTTGAAACCGCCCGTTCCTTCTTCCCGCAGATCTGCACCACCCACGATTACGAAGAGGATGTCGCCACCGTGCGCCTGGCCAAGCAAAGCGGAATGAAGGTCTGCTGCGGAGGGATTCTCGGCCTGGGCGAATCACTGGCGCAGCGCATTGAACTGGCCGCGACCTTGCGGGAGTTGGCCGTCGACTCAGTTCCGCTGAACTTCCTCAACCCGATCCCGGGCACCCCCCTGGAAGGTCGCCGCGAGCTGACTCCGCTTGACTGCCTGCGCGCCATTGCCCTGTTCCGCTACTTCCTGCCCACAACGCCCATCCGGGTTTGTGGCGGTCGCGAAGCCAATCTGGGGGAATTCCAGTCGTGGATGTTCATGGCCGGGGCAAGCGGTACGATGGTTGGCAACTACCTGACCACCACCGGGCGCGACCGGGAAACCGACCTCAAGATGCTGAGCGATGCCGAGGTTGAAATCGATGTCTGCTGAACGTTGCCCGGCCCTGTTCGTCACCGGCACCGATACCGGCGTCGGCAAAACCCTGGTCGCCGCTGCACTGGCCCGCTATGCCCGCCGCTGCGGCCTGCGCGTCGCGGTCATGAAGCCGTGCGAGACCGGAGTGGCCGACCCGACCGGTCTCGGTGCCGACGGGGCGCTCCTGCGCTGGGCGGCACAGAGCGATGCCGATAGCGAATTGATCTCTCCATACCGGCTTGTCGATCCTCTGTCGCCGGCACAAGCCGCCACACAGGCTGGTACGGCTATCGATCCCCACGTCATGCTCTCCGCCTGCCAGGAACTGGCAAAAGACAAAGACCTGCTGATTGTCGAGGGGGCCGGAGGGCTGATGGTACCGATCCGTGGCGGTTACCTGATGGCCGACCTTGCCAGGGAAATGAGGCTGCCGCTATTGATCGTCAGCCGCCCGGGTCTCGGCACCATCAATCACACCCTGCTGACCGTCTACGCGGCCCGATGCATGGAGCTGCAACTGGCCGGCTTCTTGATCAACCGCATGCCTGCCAAGCCTGGCCCGGCCGAACGCGAAGCTCCGCACCTGCTGGCAGCACTTGCCTCGGCCGATCTGCTGGGGGTCCTCCCTGAAGTCGACGGAACGCGCGAAGAGCAAGTCGATCAACTGGCCGACGCCATCACGAACCTTCCCTCACGCTCCTGGCTGCTGCAGGCGCTCGGAATGCCGGCAACCGCCCGCCCCCTCTAACGAAAAAAGGCCGCCCTGACGGGCGGCCTTTTCCGCAAACAACAGCTATTACTTTATTGCGGGGCGGTCGACGTTGCAGACCCGTTACGCGCAACGCTGTGCGAGGAAACATCACCGGCCAGCATGTCGGTGACAATGGCCCGGGCCTCCTGCACATAAGGATCTTCACGCAGCAGGCGCAGCAGCCGAGCCTGCTCCGTTTCCCCCTTGCGCTGCTCCTTCTGGGCAGGATCGTCGTCACCCGGTTCGTGCAGGGAATCCTTGCCGAGACTCTGCCTTTCCTTGAAAACGGTCGAAATCTGCAATGACTGCCGGGTGTTCGCCATTCGTTCGGCCAGGGTCTGGGCAACCTGACGGATCTTGTTGAACTCCTGGCTTTCCTTGACCCGCGCAGAGCTGCGGTTTTTCAACCAGGTCAGATCGGATGCCCCATCACTCCAGACCTTATAATTTGCCGCAGGGATGGCGTCCCATGGAAGGCTGTAATCGAGATACCTCTCGCCAAATTTGTTGCTCTGCTGGCGATCGGGAAGAATGATGTCCGGGACAACACCGCGGAACTGCGTCGAATCACCACTGATCCGGTAGAATTTCTGCGTGGTCAGCCGCAAGGCCCCCAGCGGCTGGTATTTGCTCATGTTGCGCAAAGTCAGGGCATCGTCAAGATTCATGATGACCTGAACCGTCCCCTTGCCGTGCGTATGATCACTGCCGACAATCACCGCCCGCCGGTAGTCTTGCAAAGCACCGGCGACGATCTCCGAGGCGGAAGCACTGAACTGGTTGACCAGCACCACCATCGGCCCGCGGTATTCGATATCCTGGTTGTCGTCCTCGAGCACCTTGGTGCCGCCGCCCGACGAACGCACCTGCACAACCGGGCCCTTTTCCAGGAACAGGCCGGCCACGCCGACCGCATCGGTGAGGGCTCCCCCACCGTTGTTACGCAGGTCAAGAATCAGTGCCGAAATACGCTGACGCTTGAGCAGATTCAATGCCGCCTTGACATCATCGGTAGAATTGCGTCCTGTCTTGCCGTCGCGCATTTCCTCGAAGTCCCTGTAAAAACTCGGGATCTTGATGTAACCGTAACGCTGGTTGGCGGCCGGGTCATCGATGACCGCCGACTTGACGAACGACTCCTCGATCATCACGACATCGCGAATGATCGCCACCACAAAGGGCTTGTGCCCGGCACGCTTGACGGTAAGACGGACTTCGCTCCCCTTCTTGCCGCGAATCAGGTCTACCGCGTCACGCAGCCGCATGTCGGAGATATCGACCGGCTCTCCGGCCCCTTGCGCCACAGCCACAATGATGTCGTCAGCCTGAAGTTGCCCCTGGCGATCAGCGGCGCTACCGGGAATCACCTTGACAACCTTGATCACCCCTTCGTCATCGCGCAGGGTCGCACCGATCCCTTCGAGGGAGCCGCGCATACTGATATCGAAATCCTCTTTCGACTGTGGCGGCATATAACCGGTATGCGGATCAAAGGCCCGGGCGAAAGCGTTCAGGTAGCGGTCATACTGGTCCTGCGACGTCTCGTGGTTCATGCGGTTGAAGTAATCGCCGTGTTGCTTGGTGATCTTCTCGCGGGCCTGTTGCTCGAACTCGATCTGTTTTGCCTTGGGCACTTCGCCGAGAGACGCGATGCCGGCGTCCTCCATGAGTGTCAGGTAGCGACTCAGCACCCGGTATTTCAATTCCTTGCGCCAGCGTTCCTTCAATTCCCCTTCGGTGCGGCAAAATGACAGTTTGTCCGGGTCGGTCTCGTAGTCTTCGACAACGTTGAAATCGAACGGTTTGGCCAGAATTTCCTTGACCAGCCGTTCAGCGCGGCCGATGCCCTTGCGCATCAGGGCTTCGGCCAACGGCACCAGTTCGATGCGCCCGGCGCGAATTTCGTCATCGATCGCCAGTTCGTAGTCACGCAACTGGGCGACCTCGTGCTCAAGGAGGAAGCGCTTCTGGTAGTCGAGTTGTTTTACGTAGAGGTTGAATGCGGCCCGTGACAGGGAGTCGTCGATCGCCTTGCCACTGTAGTGGCGCTCGATCTGCTGCCGCAAAACATAGGAAATCAGCCGGGTGCGGTTCTGATCGGCGCTCTTGGCCGTGCTCGCCGCCGGCAGGGCCCCAAGCAGCCACGGGCCCAGCAGCGCGACCAGCGACAGCAGGCAGAGACAGCGCCAGCGCAGGAATTTACTGAATGACATCGCTCTCTACGGGGGCAAGGAGTACAGGCATAAGCAACACGTTATACATAGTTGAAATATAAACTATTTGCCCGAGAGATAGCAACCTGGCCGCCATTCGGGATGCCCTGCGCGGGCAGGTGCGTCTAAGAGGCAACCGGAGGTGGAGAGTCTCCGCGGCGGGCCCCAGGCATGAAACGCTGGATTATTGCACCTATCGGCCCGGATGACACAAAAATGCAGGCTAGCGCGAAGATCATGATCTCCGGCTCGGCGACGATAACGATAATGAAGATAATCGCCAGAACCAGGAAGCCGAACGGCTGGCGCCGGAACAGTTCCGGATCCTTGAAGGCATAATAGCGCACATTGCTGACCATCAATGCAGCCAGCACATAGATGAGGACAAGAACCGAAACCTTCTTGATCGTCCCTTCCCCACCCATGTGATGGAAGATGATCACCAGCGAAGACGCCATCCAGGCCGCCCCCGGAATCGGCAGCCCGACAAAGCGCTTCGACTCGACCGTGGTAATCTGGACGTTGAATCGCGCCAGCCTGAGTGCGCCGCAAACGACGTACAGAAAAGCGGCCAGCCACCCCATTTTGCCGAACGGCTTGAGTGCCCAGGCATACATCAGCAGCGCCGGGGCAACTCCGAAAGCCACCAGATCGGAGAGCGAATCATATTCGACCCCGAACTTGCTGGTGGTATTGGTCAGCCGGGCGACCTTGCCATCGAGACCGTCGAAAATCGCGGCGATCAACACGAACCAAGCCGCCAGCAGGTAACTGCCGTTCATGGTAGCGACAATGCTGTAAAATCCCGAAAAAAGCCCGCCGGTCGTGAGCAGGTTGGGGAGAAGAAAGACGCCCCGACGCAGATTTTCATTCTGCTCTGCACGATTGACCAGCCGCTTCATCATGGCAGTTCACCAAGAACCGTTTCGCCGGCCACGGTCAACTGGCCGAGACTCACATCGATACGCGTCCCCTGCGGCAGATAGATATCGACCCGCGAACCGAAACGGATCAGTCCATACCGCTGGCCGCGTTCGATACGATCGCCGACGACCGGGTAGGTAACGATACGACGGGCGATTAACCCGGCGATCTGCACGAACAGCACTTTTTCCCCGCTGTCGGTCTGTACCACCAGCCCCGCCTGCTCGTTTTCCATGGACGCCTTGTCAAGAGCGGCATTGAGGAAGCGGCCTGCATTGTAGAAACGGTCTATCACCGTGCCGCCGACCGGAACCCGGTTGACATGCACGTTGAACACATTCATGAAAATGCTGATTTTGGTGACCGGTTCGCTGCCACAACGCGGCTCATCGACCGGGCCGACGAAGATGATTTTGCCATCGGCCGGCGCCACGACCTTCTTCTCCCCTGCCGGCGGAAGCCGCTCGGGATTGCGGAAGAACCAGGCGGTAAAAATGGTCAGCGCCGTGGCAATGGTGGTCAGGCACCACCAGTTCAAGCCGGCGAAGACCACCGCAGCCAAGGCCATTCCGGCAATGAACGGGTAGCCTTCGCGGGCAAAGAGCGTCTGCTGGTTGCGCATCTAGTTTTTGCTCTTGTCGACGATCTTCTGAATCCAGGGCATCATCGCGCGGAGGCGCTCGCCGACCTGCTCGATCGGATGGGCAGCGTTCAGACGGCGCCGGGCAGTCATCTCGGGGTAGTTGGACATCCCCTCGAGAATGAAGCGCTTGGCGTATTCACCGCTCTGGATATTGGCGAGGCATTCGCGCATCGCCTGGCGGCTCTGTTCATTGATCACCTTGGGACCGGTCACGTACTCGCCGTACTCGGCGTTGTTGGAGATCGAGTAGTTCATGTTGGCGATCCCGCCCTCATACATGAGGTCGACGATCAGCTTGAGTTCGTGCAGGCACTCGAAGTAGGCCATCTCCGGAGCATAGCCGGCTTCGACCAGCGTCTCGAACCCGGCCTTGACCAGTTCCACAGCGCCACCGCAAAGCACGGCCTGCTCACCAAAAAGATCGGTCTCGGTCTCGTCCTTGAAAGTCGTCTCGATGATCCCGGTGCGCCCGCCGCCGATCGCACTGGCATAGGAGAGCGCCACATTTCTGGCATTACCAGAGGCGTCCTGGAAGATCGCGATCAGGTCGGGAATGCCGCCGCCCTTGACGAACTCGGAACGCACGGTGTGACCGGGAGCCTTGGGAGCGATCATGATCACATCGAGGTCCTTGCGCGGGACGATCTGGTTGTAGTGAATGGAGAAGCCGTGTGCGAAAGCCAGCGTTGCGCCGGTCTTCAACTTTGGCTCAATCTCTTCGCGGTAGAGGCGTGACTGGAACTCGTCGGGGGTCAGAATCATCACCAGATCGGCCGCAGCCACCGCTTCGGCCACGGTCGCAACCTTCAGCCCGGCATTCCTGGCCTTGGTGACCGAGGGTGAATCAGCGCGCAGGGCGACGGTTACATCGACCCCGGAATCCTTGAGATTACAGGCGTGAGCGTGGCCCTGGCTGCCGTAACCAACGATGGCAACCTTCTTGCTTTTAATAATGGAAAGATCCGCGTCCTTATCGTAATAAATCTTCATCCTGTCCTCCCGGAGACAAATTGTTTTCTAATACCTGAAATAGTCGCGGAATATATCACAAATACCCGGAGAAGGCCAAACGCTTTTTAACGCCCGGCAGACAGCCGGGCACTTTTGCCGATGGCAAATGCCTGCCACATGGCGTTAACTTTTCCACGCCCAAGCTCTTGACAGATTTCATGATCGGACCGATATTCGCAAAAAATCTCCGGAGGCCATTGCATGCGCCTTTTGACCCGTTCCGACTTCGACGGCATCTGCTGCGCCGTGCTGCTCAAGGAGCTCGGCCTGATGGATGAGATGGTCTATGCCCACCCCAAGGATCTCCAGGACGGCAAGATCGCCGTCACTGGAAACGACATTCTTGCCAATGTCCCGTATGTCCCCGGGTGCGGGCTGTGGTTCGACCATCACTCCAGCGAGCAGGAGCGACTCCGCCTCGAAGGTCGCTTCAAGGGACGCAGCACCGTCGCGCCAAGCGCCGCACGTGTTATCTACGATTACTACGGCCCTGAAAAACTCGGCCGTTTTGAAGAGATGCTCACCTATGTCGACAAGGTGGACTCTGCGCAACTGACTGAACAGGAGATCCTCAACCCTTCCGGCTGGATACTGCTCGGCTTTCTCTGTGACCCGCGCACCGGCCTGGGTTATCATCGAAAATTCAGCATCAGCAACCTGCAGTTTGTCTACAACCTGCTTGAAATGATCCGCACCAAAAGTATCGACGAAATTCTCACGCACCCCGACACACGGGAACGCATCGAGCTGTATTTCGAACATGCCGACACTGCCAAACCTTTCTACCGCAAGCATTCACGGGTGGAAGGCGAAGCATTGATCACCGATTTGCGCGGCGTCGACGGAATCCCCCCCTCCAACCGGTTCCTGGTTTACTCCCTTTTTCCCGAAACCAACATCTCCATTCGCCTGATCGACGGGAAAGGCGGGGATTTCGTGGCTTTTTCCGTCGGATACAGCATTCTCAACCGCACGGCCACGGTTGATGTCGGCTCACTCATGCTCCGCTACGGCGGCGGCGGTCACAAAACGGTCGGCACCTGCCAGGTCCCCATCAATCTGGCCGACCAGGTCCTCAAAGAATTGATTCAAGCCTGCTCTCACTAAAATTTGCCCATCAAAGAGAACAGGCACCCGGCATAAGCCAGGTGCCTGTGTTTTCTGGTGGGCGATACTGGGATTGAACCAGTGGCATCTCGCGTGTGAGGCGAGCGCTCTCCCGCTGAGCTAATCGCCCTAAAGGGATGTTCTATATAGCAACAACCGTCCTGGCTGTCAATCCGGGAAATTGGCCAGCACCCCTTTCCTTGCGGACTACTTGATCGTCGTTTTAAACTCGTACTGCCGCGTCTCGCCGTCGACCAGCTTGCTGCCGACCTGGAATTTGTATTCGCCCTGCTTGTCGAGGATGACGTCGGCGCCAAAGTGACCGGACATCCCCATCAGCGCCATCGGGCCGGTCACCGTGCCGGCCGGGTCGGTGATTTTCACTGCCACCGTGCCGGAATCGATGGCTTTGCCGGACTTCTCGTCGGTGAACGCAACCATGAAGTGATGGGTGGTCTTCATCCCCATTTTGGCCATGGCGGCACGCACGTCCTTCATGCTGGCCGCGGCTTTGATGCCTTTTTCGCTCTTGCCGCCAAGATCGAGCAGACCGCCGGCGGCAGCCGCCATACCGGAATGATCCATGCCGCCATGTCCTCCGTGCATTGCCGCCTGCTTTTGCCCGGAGTCCGCCTTGTGATCAACCGAGCAACTGCCGCAGCCAGCCGTGGCCAGGGCAGGAATGGCGGCAAGAGTCACGGCAGCGATAAGAACGATAGTGAGGTGTTTCATGATAACGACCCTTTCTTATTGTGGTTTGTGATTGATGTAGGGGCGGGTTTCAAACCCGCCCGGGGCAGGGCACTGCCCTGCCCCTACGATATTCCGTTTGTCGATGTTTCTTCGATCTCCCCTTCCGCCGTCGGCGTCAGTGACGGATCGAGCTTGCGCCCGCGCCAGAGGTAGAAAATCACCGGGTAGACCAGCAACTCCATTATACCCGAAGTCACCACCCCGCCGACCATCGGCGCGGCGATGCGTTTCATGACATCCGCCCCGGCGCCGTGGCTCCACATGATCGGCAACAGGCCGGCGATGATCACGGCGATGGTCATGATCTTCGGGCGGATGCGCTTGACCGCGCCGTGGTGAATCGCCTGCACCAGGTCGCCGCGGGTCAGCATCCGGCCATTGTCGCTCCACTGCTTGTAGGCCAGGTCGAGGTAGAGGAGCATGACCACGCCGGTCTCGGCGTCGAGCCCGGCCAGGGCGATGACCCCGACCCACACGGCGATGGAGGTGTGATAGTCGAGCAGGTACATGTACCAGAATGCCCCGACCAGCGAGAATGGTACGGCCAGAAAGACGATGCCGGTCTTCACCAGGCTCTTGGTGTTGATGTAGATGATGACGAAGATGATCAGGACGGTCAGCGGGATGATCACCAGCAGCCGCTCCTTGGCCTTCTGCATGTACTCGAACTGACCGCTCCAGACGATGTTGTAGCCGGCCGGCAGCTTGACCTGCTCCTCGACGGCCTGGCGGGCATGATCCACGTAAGTGCCGACGTCGATCCCCTTGATGTCGACATAGACCCAGGCGGTGCGTCGAGAGTTCTCGCTCTTGATACTGTCCGGATCGTTGCGGACAGTGATGGTGCCAAGCTGGTTCAGCGGGATCTGCCGTCCCATGGGACCGGCGACCAGCACCCGGCCGAGGGCATCGAGGTCGCTGCGGAAGTCGCGGTCGTAGCGGACGCTGATCGAGTAGCGCTCCAGCCCCTCGACCGTCTCGCTAATGCTCATCCCGCCGACCGCGGTCTGGAAGACGTCCTGGATGTCGGCGACGTTGATGCCGTAGCGCGCTGCCGCGACCCGGTCAATCTGGTAGTCGAGGTAGAAACCGCCGGCGGCCCGTTCGGCAATGGCCGACAGGGTGCCGGGGACGGTGCGCACCACCGCCTCGACCTCGGCGCCGATGCGGCTGAGCGTATTGAAATCCTCCCCCATGATCTTGATGCCGACCGGCGTCTTGATCCCGGTGGAAAGCATGTCAGTGCGGGTCTTGATCGGCATGGTCCAGGCGTTGGTCAGCCCAGGGAACATGATGGCGCGATTCAGTTCGGTGGTCAGCTCCTCGACCGAAATGGTCTTCTGGTCCGGCCAAACCAGGCGCAGCGGCTTCTTCGCCAGTTCCAGCCAATCGGGCCACCCCGAGTAGAAGCGCGCCACCGGCACCTTGCGCCACTCACTCTCGTCCTTGAGCATGATGGTGGTCTCGATCATCATCATCGGCGCGGGGTCGGTGGCGGTCTCGGCGCGGCCGACCTTGCCGAACACCCGCTCAACTTCGGGGAACTGGCGGATGATCCGGTCGGTCTGCTGCAAAAGCTCCTTGGCCTTGGTCACCGACAATCCTGGCAAAGTGGTCGGCATGTAGAGCAGGTCGCCTTCGTACAAAGGGGGCATGAACTCCGAGCCCATCTTCGAGAGGGGCCAGGCGATCGACAGCACCGCGACCAGGGCAAGCGTCAGGGTCGCCACACGCCACTTCAAGACCAGATCGACCATCGGATGATAGATGCGGATCAGGAAGCGGTTGATGGGATTGGCGTGCTCGGGCTTGATCTTGCCGCGAATGAACCAGCCCATCAGCACCGGCACGATGGTGATGGAGAGCAGCGCCGCCGCCCCCATGGCGTAGGTCTTGGTATAGGCCAGCGGCTTGAAGAGGCGGCCGGATTGTTCCTGCAAGGTGAAGACCGGGACGAAGGAGACGGTGATCACCAACAGCGAGTAGAACAGGGTCGGCCCGACCTCCACCGCGGCATCCCGGATAATCTCCCAGTGCGGCTTTTTGCCGCGATCGCGCTCCAGGTGCTTGTGGGCGTTCTCGATCATGATGATCGCCGCGTCGATCATGGCGCCGATGGCGATGGCGATTCCGCCGAGACTCATGATGTTGGCGTTGATCCCCTGGGCATGCATGATCATGAACGCCATCAGGATCGCCACCGGCAGGGTGAAGATGGCGACAAAGGCGCTCGGCAGATGGAAGAGGAAGAGGATCGTCACCAGGGCGACGACGATGCTCTCCTCCAGCAGCTTCTCCTTGAGGGTCGCCACCGCCCGCTCGATCAACCCGGAGCGGTCGTAGACGGTCTTGATCTCGACCCCCTCGGGGAGCCCGGCCTCCAACTCCTTGAGCTTGGCCTTGACATTGTCGATGGTCGCCAGGGCGTTCTCGCCGAAGCGCATGACGATGATGCCGCCGACCGTCTCCCCCTTGCCGTCCAGTTCGGCCACGCCCCGGCGCATCTCCGGCCCGAGGCGCACCTCGGCCAGGTCGCGCACCAGGATCGGTGTCCCCTGCGCCGTGGTCATCACCACGATGTTGCGGATGTCCTCCACCGACTTGATGTAGCCGTGGCTGCGGATGACGTACTCGGTCTCGGCGTTTTCGATCGCCCCGCCGCCGACGTCCAGGTTGTTACGCTGGATCGCCATCATCAGCTCGGTGATCGGAATGTTGTAGGCGCGCAGCCGGTTCGGGTCGACCGCCACCTGGTACTGCTTGACGAAGCCGCCCAGGCTGGCCACCTCCGCGACCCCCTCGACGGAGGTCAGCTCGTAGCGCAGGTACCAGTCCTGGATCGAACGCAGTTCCTGCAGGTTGTGGCGGTCGCTCACAAGGGCGTATTCATAGACCCAGCCGACCCCGGTGGCATCCGGGCCGAGCACCGGCGTCACCCCCTTGGGCAGCCGCCCGGAGACATAGTTGAGGTACTCCAGCACCCGTGAGCGCGCCCAGTAGATATCGGTGCCGTCCTCGAAGATGATGTAGACGAAGGAGTAGCCGAAGAACGAGTAGCCGCGCACCGTCTTGGCCCCGGGCACCGAAAGCATCTTGGTAGTCAGCGGATAGGTGACCTGGTCCTCGACCACCTGCGGTGCCTGCCCCGGGTACTGGGTGAAGATGATCACCTGCACGTCGGAGAGGTCGGGGATGGCGTCGACCGGCGTGTTCTTCAGCGAATAGATCCCGCCGACCACGATGAACGTCGTCACCAGCACGACCATGAACTTGTTGCGGATCGACCAGTCGATAATGCGATCTAGCATTCGGGTTTCCTTGTAGGGGCGGTTCGCGAACCGCCCCTACGAAATCATTTGAACAATTCTTCCAACTTCTTCTTGTCGGCCGGTGCGGAGGCCCCCGCCGCCGGGGCGACAGGCGGCGCGACCGGTGCTGCCTGCGGCTCCGTCATCTTCTGGATCGCCTCGCGCAGCTTGCTCTCCGAGTCGAGCATGAACTGGGCGCTGGTCACGACCTGCTCCCCGGCCACCAGTCCCGAGCGGACCTGCACCGTGCCGTCGTCACCGCTCGCCCCGGTCTCGACCGGGCGCGGGTCAAATTTGCCATCGCCCTTGGCGACGAAAACCACCGACCCCTGGCCGCTGCGCAGCACGGCATCGGCGGGAATGGTCAGCGCCCCTTTGAGCGATTCCGTGGCGATCTGCACGTTGGCATACATGTCGGGTTTGAGCTCCAGCCCCGGATTGTCAAAGACAATGCGGGCCTTGGCGGTACGCGTCTCGCCGGCCAGGTACGGGTAGATGTAGTCGACCTTCCCTTCCAGCACCTTGCCGGCATAGGGGAGTTCGACGCGGGCACTCTGGCCGACCTTGACCCACGGCAGGTCCTGCTCGTAGATCTCGGCGTTGACCCAGACCCGGGACAGGTTGGCGATCTGCAACAGTTCTTCGCCGGCCATCACCCGCATCCCTTGCAGCGCCGTCTTCATGGTGACGATACCGGCGTAGGGGCTGTGAAGCGTCAATGTCTTGCGCACCTGGCGGGTCCGTTCGAGTTGGTCGATCTGCGCATCCGAGATATCCCAGTTGCGCAGACGGGCCATCGCGGCTTCGAGCAGGCGCTTGCCCCCTTCGGCCACCTCCGGGAAGGGACTCGTCGCCAGACGCTTGCTGCTGTCCATGGCCAGCAGGTACTCCTGCTGGGCCGCTAGCAGGTCGGGGCTGTAGATCTCCAGTAGCGGCTGCCCCTTGCGTACCGGCTGCCCGGACTGATTGACATACAGCTTTTCGATCCACCCTTCGATCTTGCTGTTCACCGCATACTGGGTCGTCTCGTCGAAGGTGACCAGGCCCACGGCCCGCAGGGACCGGTGCAGATCGCGCACTTCAACGGGGGCGGTGCGCACGCCCATGCTCTGCTGGGTCACCGGATCGACGGCAATGCCACCGGCGCCGCCGCCATCTTCATAGACCGGCACCAGATCCATCCCCATGGTGTCTTTCCCCGGCTCGTTGCGCACATAGTTGGGATCCATGGACGACTTCCAGAACCTGACCTTGCGCTCGACTGGAGCCTGCTGGCCGCCGGTTCCCGGCTTGAGCGGCGTCAGCTGCATGCCGCAGATCGGGCAAAGACCGGGCTCATCCTGGATGATGAACGGATGCATGCCGCAGGTCCATTTGCTCTTCTCGGCACTGACCGAAGCCTTGCCGCTCTCCTCGGCGCCATGATAATGGCGGGCTGATCCCGCCCAGTAGCCGCCGGTTAGAGCCAGGATCAACCCGGCGACGATCAACAGCGACTTGCCTTTTCCCGAAAGGTTCATAAGTTCCTCGTCATTTGATCGGCAAGGGGGCGCCGATGGTCGCTTCGAGTTGGGCGAGTTCCATCTGGTGCTCGGCCACCGCCTTATAGTAGTCGCGTTCGACATTCAGAAAGGTCATCCGGCTGTCAAGCACCTGCATGAACTCACCCTTCCCCGCCCGATAGGCCGACAGGGCCGATTCCGCGGCGGCCGCAGCCTGCGGCAGAATCCCTTCGCGATAGAGACTGGCCATCTTCCGGTCGCGCTCCAGTTGGGCCTGCAGATCAGCGATGGTCTGGCGGATCCGGTTGCGGGTCATGTTCAGCTCCTCTTGCCCCATCCTTCTTCCCGCCTCGCTTTCCGCGACCATGGCATGGCGCCGCTCGCGCTGGATCGGCAGGTTGAAGCTGATGCTGGCGTTGTACATGTCGTAGCCGGGATCCTCCATGACCGAGTCCCTCTGCATGTACTCGAAGGCGAGAGTGAAATCCGGGTAAAATTCCTTGTCAGCCAACATATGCTCGGCCTTGTACTTGCCCATGCGCGCCGCCAGAGCTTTCAGCACCGGGCGATGTTCCTCGGCCAATCTTTCCAATTCGGCGGCATCGAGAGTTACGGCGGTAATTTCGACCCCATCGACAGGCGGCACCACCGTGTCGACCGGGCGATTGAGAAGCGAATTGAGGCCGGCCTCCAGGGAGCGCCGCTGTTGCCTGAGGGTCAGGCGCATCTCCTCCATCTTCGAGCGCTCCACCTGGGTGCGCAACACATCGGCTTGCCGCGCCTGGCCAACCCCGTACATGGATTCAACGAAACGCACCAGGTCGTCGAGGTTGGCAATGGAGCGGTCCAGCACCGCCCCGGCTCGATCGACTGCGTAGAGCCGATACCAGCTCTCCCGGACCATCGCCGCCAGTTCCAGCTTGCGCTCCTCGACCTCCCAGCGGGCAGCCTCGGCTTCATGACCGGCCGCCTCTCGCTCTAAGGCACGCTTGCCGAAAAACGGCACCATCTGACTGATGCCGATCACCTTGGACGTCTGCATGTCGCGATCGAGATTGAACGGATCGCGGACTAGGCCGCTGTCGATCCCCAGCATGATCATTGGATCATCGAATGACCCGGCCACCCTGGACTTGGCAGTGAACATCTGCCAGCGAGCCTCCGAAGCCTTCAGCTCGGGATTGACCGCCAGCGCCTCCCGGACCAGATCATCGACGGTTGCCGCGGCGACCGGTGAAACAGAAATTCCGACCAGGCACAGGACAATAAGCAAGCAAGTCTGGTAAAATTTCATTGTGCACTCCTATCACTAGTCCTGTTTGTATCACAAGGCATGCCAGTTTTCAGGTAGCTGTTTTTATGAGCTTTTTCAATTTCAACCGGTTATCCTCTGCCAGAATAGCAGAATATTCTGCAGCAGAAAGTAGAATATTCTGCATCTTTGTCGGCTTGATTCTATTCTTGTTTACTTCCGCCGCTACAGCCCGGTCCGCTGTCCTCTCCAATTTGAATGTGCATATCGACCCTGCCGGACAAAGTCTGGAAGGAACCGCTACCCTGCTCTTCACGCAGGATATTTTACCAGCAAATCTTCGCCTTGCCCCGCAGGCCGTGATCCTGAGCATCGAAAGCGCCGGCAAGCCGCTGCGCTACACCTTTCGGAACGGTCTCCTGAACATCGACTGGCTCAAAGATAACACGCCGCAAGAGGTAACAATCCGTTACCGGGCGACGTTTGCCGATTCGTTGCCGAGCGAAACCACCGGCATCGAAGATCCCTCCTTTGGCGTCCGCGCGACGATCAGCCCGGCAGGAACCTACCTGGCGGCAGGGGTTGCCTGGTTCCCGCAGATCGAGGGAGAAGCAAGCCTTCACCAGGTCACGGTCAACGCACCGCCGGGGATCATCGCTGTCACGGCCGGAAGCTTTCGCGGCACCCGCAATAATGACCAGTCAACCATCAGCGAATGGCACAACGACTATCCGCTCGAAGGATTGGCCCTTGCCGCCGGCCGCTTTGTGATCGCCAGCGAAGAACTCGACGACATTCAGTTGCTGACCTTCCTGACCAGGGACAACGCCGACCTGGCACCCGGTTACCTGTCGGCCATGCGCCGTCATCTGGCCTACTATCGTGAACGTCTTGGCCCCTACCCGTTCAGCAAGTTCGCCGTCGTCGAAAACTTCCTGCCGACCGGCTACGGCATGCCCTCCTGGACCCTGCTCGGGAAAAGCGTGGTGCGCCTGCCCTTCCTGCTCGACACCAGCCTCCCGCACGAAATCGTCCACTCCTGGTGGGGCAACGCCGTTGAGGTTGACCATGACCGGGGCAACTGGGCCGAGGGTTTGGCAACCTACCTGGCCGACTATCTACTCAAGGAACGCGACAACCCTCAGGAGGCCCTGGAATATCGGCGCAAATTACTGCGTGACTACGCGGCCCTGGTCACACCGGACCATGATTTTCCCCTGACCGCCTTCACCGGCCGGATGTCGAAAATTGATCAGGCGATCGGCTACGGCAAGGGGGCGATGGTGTTTCACCAATTGCGCCGGGAGGTGGGGGATGACAGGTTCTGGCAGGCATTGCACATCATGGCGACCGAAGGCAAGGGACGGACGCTGGATTGGCAAGGGATCGAAACCGTCTTCAGCAAAGTTGCCGGCCGGGAACTGCGCTGGTTCTTCAGGCAGTGGCTGGAGCGCAGGGGTGCTCCGCGACTGACCATCGATGCGGTGCAGGCAACCCGATCATCTCGCGGCTGGAACATCAGTGGCATCATCCGTCAGGAAGGCGAGCCGTACCGACTTGACCTGCCGATAGAGCTGAGCCTGGCTACGGGCGAGCAGATCAACACAAATGTAAGGCTTAGCGGCTCGCGCACCCCCTTCACATTGCAGGCCTCCGGCCAACCGCTGCGCCTTGAAGCCGACCCGCAAAGCCATGTGTTTCGATATCTGCATCCCAGGGAGGTGCCGGCAACGATCAACGACCTGCTCTACGCCTCCCGGCCGCTGGTGATCGTCGCTGACGGGCAGAGCCACCTGATTGCCGCACTGGACGGGCTCATCAAGGGGCTCCAGTGGCGTGCCCCGGACTTCGTCAATGAAGCCGAAGTCACGGCAGAAATTCTGAAAAACCGCGATCTGCTGCTGCTCGGCTGGCCGAAGCGCAGCGATCTGCGCCCTACCCTGCCACCGGGGATCGAAATCGGTGCGTCAACCTCCCCCTCCTGGCAGATCACCCCAGCCGGGCAATCCGGAGATGTCCTCTTCATTATCCTCTCCCGACGCGGCTCGGGGACGTGGGCCAAAGCCCTGCTCTTGGCCAAAGGCGACCGGGAACTGGGCAGTGTCGCCAGCAAAATTTCCCATTACGGCCGCTATAGCCAGTTGACCTTCGAGAGCGGCCGGAACCTTTCAAAAACCACCCGGGAACCCGCGGCATCCCCGCTGCGCATCTCCCTGGGCAGGGAGTCAGAACCATGACCATGCTGACCCGTATGATTTGCCTGTTCATAGGCACATTGCTGCTGTCGGCAGCTTCTTCCGCTGTTGCCCTTGCCCATCCGCATATTCTCAAGGCCGGCGACCGCACGGAAGTCACCCCTGCCGAGTTGATCAGCGACTTGAAATCGGTACAAGTCATCTTCATCGGCGAATTGCACGATCATTTAGGCCATCATCAAGCCCAGATCAGCATTATCCGCGCCCTTCGCGCCGACAAGCAACCGCTGGCCATCGGCCTTGAAATGTTTCGCAAGGACAGTCAGGACGCTCTTGACCGTTGGATCGGCGGCAATTATCCGATCGGCAGCTTCTTGAAGATTTACGAGGACAACTGGAGCAACTGGCCGGCATACCAGGACATTTTCCACTACGCACGGAGCGAGAAAATCCGCATGGTCGGCCTCAATATTCCGCAAGGACTGAGCAGCAAAGTGGCACGCAACGGCTTTGCCGCTCTCCCCGATGCCGAACGCCAAGCCCTGGGCAACGTGAAGTGCGTGGTTTCTCCCGAGTATGGTGATTATATCCGCAGGGCCATGGGCGGCTATGGCGGGCATGGCGAACAGTTTCTCTTTTTCTGCGAGGCGCAGATTCTATGGGACACCATGATGGCCCGACATCTGGCCGAGTTTCTCAGGGCCAACCCTGCCTACCGGGTCGTGGTGCTGACCGGCAACGCCCACGCGTGGAAATACGGCATGCCACGCCAGCTCATGGACCAGATGGAGGTCAGCTATCGGGTTATCCTGCCGGAAGTCGGCGGGCGCATCGATCGTAACCAGTTGGAAGCAGAGTTTACCGATTACCTGTGGCTGGATTTCGGCACGGAAGGATGGTCGTTTTAGCGGTTTTTTTGCAGCGGAACCGTGACACGTTTGCCGCCGATGGCAAACAGCACACGGTCGTCATGAATCTCCTCGACCAGTGCTTCCTCGACCATGGTCCCGGCCATGACGGGCAGACCATTGACGATCGCCATGCGCTCCCCGCCTGCCGGCGGGAAGATTTCACTGACCACCAGTTGTGGCGGTGCAACCCACTCCTGACCGGGGGAAGGGATATCGAAGCGGTTGACCTTGACCTGCGTCACGGCGATATCCGCCGCCACTTCCGGAGCGCTCCTGCTTGCGAGCGGTGTGACAGGTTTGGTGACTGCCGGTGGATTGGCAACGACGGGTACGGCAGAAGAGACCGGATCGTGTGCAACCGGCCTGGACAATGACTGGGGTTGACTAGCGGCTGCCGGCAACGAACTGATGGCAGCCGGTTGCACCGGGCTGGCTTTTGCCGCAACGGGGCCGCCCGGTTCCTGCGCTTTCGTCGGCGGCGCAGGGATGGACGGCGACGGTGCCGGTCGCTCCGGCAAGGGCGGGGCTGTAGCCACCCCATCAGGTTTGCGCGTCGACCACAGCAGGACCAGCAACAGCAGCAGGCCGATCGCCAGACCGCTGCCAGCCAGCAGCCACGGTCGGCGACACGGCTGAGGCTGTCCTCCTGAAGCCCACCGCTGGCACGACGGAGCCGGGGCCACTCCGTCCCGCTTCTCTTCCTCGAGTTTTTTCAGCGCCTTGAGTACCGAACTCATTTGCTATCCGTCAGATATTGGTCTGCAGAAACCAGATCAGCAACAGAACCTCGACAACCACGATCCCGCCAAGCACCCAGTAAACCCCGACACCATCGAGCACCGGACGCACGCCGGCAATCTGCAACGCCAAACGGCGCCAGAGACCGGCCTTTCCCGAGGCAATTTCGCCGGCCGCGCCGCGCACCGTGGCGCGTGAGACGTGTGGCAGGCCTTGCGCAAACGCAGCCAGCAGCGCCCGGTCACAGAGAATATTGATCAGCCGTGGGAAACCGTCGGTCTGACGATAGACCTCAGCCAGCGCCGCGGCGTCGAACAGCGGCCGCTGGGCCCCGGCCACCCGCAGTCGCGACTCGACGTAGGCTTCGGTCTCCGCGCGGTCGAGCGCCTGCAAGCTCGTCCTGACGACGATGCGCTGGGCCAGTTGGCGCAGTTCATGGCGTTCGAGCAGATGGTCGAGCTCCGGCTGGCCGACCAGAACGATCTGGATCAGCTTGTCACGCTCGGTTTCCAGGTTGGAGAGCAGCCGCACCTGCTCGAGGACATCGGCGGCAAGGGTCTGGGCTTCGTCGATCACCAGCACCGGCGTGCGACCGGCCCGGTTCTCGTCGAGCAGGAAACCATTGAGCTCCTCGATCAGCGCGGGGACGGTGCGGCGCCTGGTCCGCAGGCCGAATTCCTTGACAATGACCTGCAACAGGCCGACAGGCGTCAGACAGGGGTTGAAAACCAGCGCCAGGCGAAAGCGCTGATCGTCGAGATCGTTGAACAAAGTCCGCAGCAGCGTGGTCTTGCCGGTTCCGACCTCGCCGGTAATGGCAATGAAGCCGACCCGTTGCTCGAGCCCGTAACGAAGATGGGCCAAGGCCTCCTCATGAGTCCTGCTGAGGAAGAGAAAGCGCGGGTCCGGCGTCATGGCGAACGGCTTTTCCCGCAGATCGAAGTGTGCTTCGTACATGGCTAGAGTTTTTCCACAGAACCGCAGATTTTGCAACCCTACTCGCGTCCGCAACCTGCCCTCTGCATTTGAGCAACGGGCATGCATTCCCGCCAACTTGTGCTATGCTTGCAGGCACTTCCGTCACGGAATGAATCCATCGACACGGGATCCGAACATGACCGACTGGAGACGTCTTACCGATCAGCCGCGCTATGCCTATTTCTCCATGGAAATCGGCCTCACCAATGAGATCCCCACCTACAGCGGGGGGTTGGGCGTACTGGCCGGCGATACCATCAAAAGTGCCGCCGACCTGCGCCTGCCGCTGGTGGCGATCACCCTTCTCAGCCGCAAGGGGTATTTCCAGCAGAGCTTCCGGCCGGACGGCTGGCAGCTCGAGTCGCCGGTGACGTGGAAGCCCGAGGACTACATGGAGCTTCTCCCCGGCAAGACACTGGTCACCATCGAGGGACGCGACGTCAAGATCCAGGCCTGGCTGTTTCGCGTCAAGAGCCCGACCGGCGGCGAAATCCCGGTCCTTTTCCTCGACACCGACATCCCCGGCAATCTGCCGGAAGACCGGGCCATCACCGACCACCTCTACGGCGGCGACCTGAGCTACCGCCTCAAGCAGGAGATTGTGCTGGGAATCGGTGGCGCCCGACTGCTGCAGGTGCTTGGCTTCCAGGTACGCAAATACCATCTTAACGAGGGGCACGCCAGCCTGCTGACGCTGGAACTCCTCAATCACCACCGCCGCCCGGTCGAGGACACCTGGGACGAGCGCGACTCCTGGAATAGCCACAAAGTCCAGCAACTGTGCGTCTTCACCACCCACACCCCGGTGGAGGCCGGCCACGACCGGTTTCCCTACGACCTGGTCATGCAGACCATGGGTGAGGTTGTGCCGCTGACACTGCTGCGCGAACTGGGCGGCCAGAACGAATTGAACATGACGCTCCTGGCCCTGAACCTGTCGCATTTCGTCAACGGCGTCGCCAAGAAACACGGGGAAGTTTCCAAGGCGCTCTTCCCCGGCTTCGAGATCCACGCCATCACCAATGGCGTACACCCCTTCACCTGGGCTTCGCCCTACATGATGTCGCTGTTCGACAAGTACCTGCCGAGTTGGGCCAACGAGCCGGAACTGCTGGTGCGGGTCGACAATATCCCTGACGCCGAGGTTTGGGATGCTCACTGCGGAGCCAAGGCCTACCTGTTCCAGTATATCGAGGAAGTCACCGGCACACGGCTCGACCCGGATGTACTGACCATCGGCTTTGCACGGCGTGCCGCCACCTACAAGCGCGCCAACATGATCTTCACCGACCCCGAACGGCTGCTCAAGATCAGCAATGGCAGACTGCAACTGGTTTTCGGCGGCAAGGCTCACCCGCGCGACGAGCAGGGGAAGAAGCTGATCCAGGAGATTCGTGGCTATATCGACCGTTTCGGCGACCAGTTGCGGGTCGTCTATCTACCCAACTACAACATGGATGTTGCCAGCCTGTTGATCCCCGGAGTTGACCTTTGGCTGAACAATCCGTTGCGCCCCCTGGAGGCCTCCGGGACCAGCGGCATGAAGGCAGCACTTAACGGCGTGCCAAACTTCAGCGTCCTCGACGGCTGGTGGATCGAGGGGCACATCGAGGGGGTAACCGGATGGGCCATCGGGCCGCCACCGACCGAAACCTCCACCGAGGTCAATCACTCGGACGAGGACGTCCAGGACCTCTACGCCAAACTGGAAGAGGTCATCCTCCCCCTGTTTTACAATGACCGCGCCGGTTGGATTCGCGTCATGAAGAATGCCATCGGCAAAAACGCCTACTACTTCAACACGCACGTCATGATGCGCCGCTACGTGACCGAAGCCTACCTGCGCTGAGCGAAGGATTCGCTCACAGGCCTTTCAGCTCAGCTGGTACGCCACCTTGAGGACCACCTGGTATTCGGAGATCCGGCCGTTCTCGTTGATATGGCCGCGAATCTCCTGTACTTCGAACCACGAGATCTTCTCCAGCATTTCGTGGGCCCGGCTGATCGCCGCCTGAATGGCACCCTCGACGCTTGCCGGCGAGACCCCGATCACCTCTATTTTCTTGTAAACCCGCTCGTCACCGTAGGACATGGCACCCTCCCCGGAAGATGGACTGCATCTTCCAGAGTTTAGCAGGGAGAGAGGGTTTTACTAGGTCTACTCAGACGGGAGAATAGCGTTCGCGGTGAATCTTGTTGAAAGGCAGGGATGAACGGGGGTGGCCGGCTTTGTCTTCGGCGGGATAACCGATGCCAATGATGCAGTCCACAACGAAATCTTCGGGAAAACCGAGCAACTCGCGCACATGCACCTCGGCGTCACGTCCATCGGCATGGCGGCGCAGCCGCAGCTGGACCCAGCAACTGGCCAGCCCTAAAGAAGTGGCGGCAAGCTGAATGCACAAGGCGGCGATGGCGCAATCCTCGACCCAGACATCGCAGCGTTTGGGGTCGGCGGCGACCACGATGGCCAGAGCCGCCCCGGCGAGGAATTCGGCACCGTGCTGTTTGGCATGAGCCAGCACCTGGAGTGTGGCAGGGTCGGTTACCACCACGAACTCCCAAGGATTCAGCCCACGCGACGAGGGGGCGCGCAGGGCGGCCTCCAGCAGGGCGTCGATTTTCTCCACTTCCACCGGCCGGGCGGTAAACTTGCGGATACTGCGGCGCCGGCGCAGGGTGTCCAGAACAGTCACCGAATCCATGTCAGTTGCGCTCGATGAACTTCTTGATGATATCGACCGACTCCATATCGATCGCGTGAATCTCGATGCCGAACCCCTGCGGGATGCTCAGATTCTTGCGCGGAAAGCCCTGATTGACCCAGGCCACCTTCCCCTTGGCTTGAATCCGGTAAGGACTCACGGTCGGCAAGGTGAAACTCACCTCGATTAACTTCTGCGGGGGGATTTCTTCGCGGAATTCCACGTAAAGACCGTGCAGGCTGAGATCGACCGAGCGACTCTGGTAGGATTTTCCGGAGATGGTGAAACTCACCGGGACCTGGCAGGGAACGCGCCGCTCGCGCCGCTCGATGTGATACAGGTAACGGTGCCCGAGATTGAGGAAATCCTCGCGACCGAACGGCTTCTTCAGGTAGGCGTCGCAGCCGGAAGCCTTCACGTCCTCCTCGCTGGCATCGCGGTCTGGAGTAAAAATGAGGATGACCGGAATTTTAGCCAGATGCGAGTTGGCCTTAAGCTTGCGGCAGGCCTCGATGCCGTTCATCACCGGCATCGCCACGTCCATGAAAATCAGGTCCGGCCAATCGTGTAGAGCCGTATCGAGCGCCTCCTGGCCATTGGAAGCGAACATCAGCCTGACGGGCGAACTGCGAAAATAATCGCGCATCACATCGCGAAAAAAAGCGACATCATCGACCAGAAGAACTTTCATCTGGGCGCCGCAACCCTCAACCATGCACCAGTCTCCCTGTTGAAATGTGATTTTGTCTCGGGACAAAGGTCCCGCTCCGAAAATCAGGGTTCGGACAGATGCGTTTGCAGGCGCTGCAACTTGCGCTCCACGGCCGCCATGACCTGTTCCTCACCCAACATGTACATTAACTGCCCGGCCATCAGCAGGACGTCGGCCAGTTCCTCGGCGACTGTAGTCTCATCGACGCGCCCGCGCTTGAAGTGCTTGAGCGTGGCTATTAATTCGGCACACTCTTCAACAGCCTGATCGTACTGAGCTGACTCGCCCCACTTGGCCAGGGACGCTTCGTAAATTTCCCGGTAGTCCAGCAACGATCGCATGCCACCCCCTGACAAATAAACAGCGCTGTGATAATGCTTCAATTAAACACTGCCCGGCAAGGGCAAAAACAGCTTGCTCCCGACGTCGTGCTGTGGTGAGAATTGGCCTTGCCGGGAATTGCTGCTAAAATTACAAAAGAACATCAGGAGGATGTTTACCATGGCGAACATGTGGCCGCCGCTTTTCCTGCTGGTCCTGACCGTTGCAGGTTGCACCCCCACACCGTTCAGCTGGCAGGACACCCGCGTGCCGGCCCGTTTCGATGCCAGAGCCGATCTCGATGTCTGTCGCAGCCACGCAGCCGCGCAATATTCCCCTGGCGTCCCGAAGGGCGATCCCTACCGGCAAAGCCAGGTGAATTATCCCGACCCGGCACCCCTCGAACAACCGCAGGACAATCCCGATCGTAGCGCCACCAGTACCTGGCATCCGGACAGGGAACCTTTCCCCGTAACCAACGCCGAGCGCTCAAACCGCCACGAGGTGGTCGTCCCCTATACCGGCTATCCCGGCTATCTCGACTACCATCCGGACTATCTCGACGACTTGGTGGAAAAGTGCATGGCTGACCGGGGCTGGGTCTACCGCCCAAGCCCGGCGGCCCAATCCCGGCCGCAATAACCAAGGCCAAAACAGCAACGGCGCCTGCAGGCGCCGTTGCTCTCCCCGAATCTTCTCGTTAGCTTAATCGGCCTGTTCTTCGATGCGGATGAACAGGCTCTCGCCCTTGACAGAATCCAGGGCGTCGATTTCAGCCAGAGCGGCGCGCACGTCACGCTCCACGGCCTCATGAGTCATCATCACGATCGGTACGGCATCGGCCTCGTGACGATGCGGCTGCAGCATCGATTCGATGCTGATGCGATGACGGCCGAGTACCCCGGCAATCTGCGCCAGAACCCCCGGCTGATCCTTGACGAAGACCCGCAGGTAGTAAGAGCTGACCAGATCTGCCATCGGCTTGACTGTCAGGCGCTCGATCGCCGACTGGGGACAGCCCAGAGCCGGGGTCCGGACTCCGGCGCCGGAGCGCAGGTTGCGCACCAGGGCCATCACGTCTCCCATCACGGCACTGGCAGTGGCCTCCATGCCGGCACCGTAGCCATAGAACATCACCGGTCCGACGAAATCACCCACCAGGCGCACACCGTTGAAGGCGCCATCGACCTTGGCCAGGGGATGATCGAGATCGAGCATGGTCGGATGAACACGGAGCTCGATCTGGTCACCGTCACGCTTGCCGATCGCCAGCAGCTTGAGCTTGTAGCCGAACTCGCGGGCGAACTGGATGTCAAGGGCGTTAATCCGCGTAATCCCCTCGGTATAGATCGATTTGAAATCGACGCGTGTTCCGAAGCACAGCGAACAGAGCAGCGCCAGCTTATGGGCGGTATCGATCCCTTCGACGTCAAAGGTCGGATCGGCCTCGGCATATCCCTTGGCCTGGGCATCGGCGAGCACCGTGGCGAAATCGGCCCCCTCTTCGGTCATCCGGGTGAGGATATAGTTGCAGGTTCCATTGAGGATGCCGAAGGCGCTCTGAAAACGATTGGCTCCGAGATTTTCCTTGATGGCGCTGATGACCGGGATACCGCCGCCGACCGAAGCCTCGAACAGGACATCCACCCCGGCCCGTTCCGCAGCCTGAAAGATCTCCTCCCCATGCAGTGCCAGCAGGGCCTTGTTGGCCGTCACCACGTGCTTGCCGTTGGCGATGGCGCGCAGCACGAAACTGCGGGCCGGTTCATAACCACCGATCAGTTCGATGACAATGCTGATCTGCGGATCGTCGAGCACAGCACCGGCATCGGTCGTCAGTAGCTGCGGAGAAACCTCGACCGGACGCTTTGTTTCGATGTCCAGGTCGGCGATGCGCACCAATTCCACCGGCCCGCCCAGCCGCCGGGCGAGCAGGTCCCCGTTATTCTGAAAAGCCTTGACGACCCCGGCACCGACCGTGCCAAAACCAAGGAGCCCGACTTTGATCGTTTGCATGGAACAAGTTCCTTCCGTGGAATTGAGAAGAGAGATGCTACGGACGCGCCTTGCGAGCCACCTGATCAAGGATGCCGTTGATGAAGGCCGGCGTCTCCTTGCTACCGAAACGCTTGCCGATCTCGACCGCCTCGTTGATGACCACGTTGTGAGGGACATCGAGGGCATACAGCAGTTCAAAGGTCGCCATGCGCAGTAGCGCCAGGTCAACCCGCGCCATCCGTTCCAGCGTCCAGTTGCTGGAATGCTCGCCGATCAACTGGTCGATCCGCTCCAGATATTCGGCGACACCGTTGACCAGGGTCTCGGCGAATTGCCGCGAAGCTTCGGGGGGGAACTCCTCGGTTTCTTCGGAGATATCGCCGACAAGGTCATCACGAAAACGGAAGTTGCGCCAGAAATCGGCAAACACCTGTTCCAGCGCACCCCCTTCATGATCAGGGAGGCTATAGAGAATTTTCAGGGCCAGCTCGCGGCCCTGTCGGCGAATCCCTTTGGACATACCGATTACAGAGCCTTGTAAAGATTGGCCATCTCGATGGCGGCCATGGCAGCGTCAAACCCCTTGTTGCCGGCCTTGCTCCCGGCCCGCTCGATCGCCTGCTCCAGAGTGTCGGTGGTCAGCACCCCAAAGGTCACCGGGATACCGGCGTCCATCGAGACTGCGGCAATCCCTTTGGAAACCTCGGCGCTGACATAATCGAAGTGTGGTGTCGCACCGCGGATCACCGCCCCCAAACAGACCAGGGCATCATAGCTGCCGGTGGCCGCGAGCTTTTGTGCCGCCGGAGGGAGTTCAAAGGCTCCCGGCACCCGCACCACGACCAGGTCGTCTTCCGAGGCGCCATGGCGCAACAGGGCATCTAGGGCCCCTTCAACCAGACGATCCCCGATAAAGCTGTTGAAACGGCTGACCAGGATGCCGACCTTGAGCCCCTGGGCCTGCAAACGTCCTTCGATGATCTTCGGCATGGCAGATCTCCTTCTCGGGCCGCTTAAGGGCAGCCTTAAAGATTTTCGAGCAGATGGCCAAGTTTCTGCTGCTTGGCCCGCAGATATTGGATGTTGCTGCGCGTGGCCGGCATCTGAATCGGAACACGCTCGAGTATTTCCAGCCCGTAACCCTCAAGGCCGATGATCTTGCGCGGGTTATTGGTCAACAGGTGTATCTTGCGCACCCCCAACTCCGCCAGAATTTGCGCACCGATGCCATAATCGCGCAGGTCGGCCTGAAAACCGAGGGCTTCGTTGGCCTCCACGGTATCGTGGCCCTCATCCTGCAGCGTATAGGCCTTGAGCTTGTTGATCAGACCGATGCCACGTCCTTCCTGGCGCATGTAGAGGACCACCCCGCTGCCATGCTCGGCAATCATACGCATCGCCTCATGCAACTGCTCACCACAATCACAACGCTGCGAACCGAACACATCGCCGGTCAGACACTCCGAGTGGACCCTGACGAGAACCGGTCCGGACGGGTTGATCGTCCCCATCACCAGGGCGACATGCTGGGCTCGATCAACTTCATTTTCATAAACGATTGCCCTGAATTCACCAAACGTGGTGGGCAGACGGGTTTCGGCGGCACGACGCACCAGCATCTCGGTGCGCATCCGGTAGGCGACCAGATCGGCGATTGTGACGATCTTCAGCTGATGGCGCGCTGCGAATTCCCTGAGTTGCGGCATGCGCGCCATGGTGCCGTCATCGTTCATGATCTCGCAGATCACCCCGGCCGGCTTGAGCCCTGCCAGGCGGGCCAGGTCGACGGACCCCTCGGTCTGCCCGGTTCTCACCAGAACCCCGCCCTTACGGGCACGCAGTGGGAAAACATGGCCAGGGCGGGCCAGATCGCGTGCCGTAGACTCGTCGGCAATCGCCACCCGAATGGTATGCGCCCTATCCGCCGCGGAAATTCCGGTGGTCACGCCACGCCGCGCTTCGATGGAGACCGTGAAGGCCGTACCAAAGGAGGAACTGTTTTCGCGGACCATGAGTGGCAGGTCGAGTTCATCGGCCCGTTCCTCGGTCAGCGACAGACAGATCAGACCGCGTCCTTCGCGCGCCATGAAGTTGACGGCTTCTGGGGTCACCAGTTCCGCCGCCAGGCAGAGGTCTCCTTCGTTTTCACGGTCTTCATCATCAACCAGGATGACCATGCGCCCCTGGCGAATCTCTTCAATGGCTTCTTCTATGCGTTGCAGCGGCATGATGGCTCCCGGATTGATAAGACTTTATAATTTCTCACAAAAACCCGCTTTTTGCAAGCAAGTCCATCGTCACTCCACCCCCCGCCTCCCGTGCGGTCCCCAGCAGGCGCTCAACGTATTTGCCAATCAGATCGGTTTCGATATTGGCGCGGGTGCCGGCTTGGCATTGCGACAGCGTGGTCTGCTGCAGGGTATGTGGAATGACCATCACACTGAATTCGTCTCCGCCTGCCGTGTTAACCGTGAGGCTGATGCCGTCGACCGCCACCGATCCCTTGGCCACCAGCAGGCGGGCCAGGGCAGGAACGACCCTGAACGAGAGACGCCAGGCATTGCCCTGCTGAATACGCGCGAACAACTGGGCGACCCCGTCGACGTGGCCGGTGACCAGATGACCGCCAAGCCGATCACCCACACGCAGAGCCCGCTCCAGATTGACCCTCGCACCCTGGGACAAACTTCCAAGGGTGGTCCGCTCGAGCGTCTCCACAGAAACGTCGGCACTGAATCGGCCGGAGCCGAGAGTGGTGACCGTCAGACAGGCGCCGTTGACGGCTATGCTGTCACCGACCTTGACCTCATCGAGGGGCAGTCCGGTCGTGATTGTGATCCTGCCGCCAAAGTCGCTGCGCTGTAATTCATGTACACTGCCGACTGATTCAATCAATCCGGTGAACATGCGGCCACCTCCCCTTCCACGAGCAGATCCGCGCCGCTGCGACTGATCTGCAAGTCGCGCAGCCGTATCGCCTCATCCAGTCGACGGCAGCCGTTCCCCGAAAAAAGCG